>Ga0208198_1003365_pt1 | contig 10996 bp, 8 predicted proteins | sample AD_JPNTR2_MetaG_FD_184446 | JGI IMG/M metagenome (GOLD analysis project Ga0208198, IMG submission 184446) | Active sludge microbial communities of municipal wastewater-treating anaerobic digesters from Japan - AD_JPNTR2_MetaG (SPAdes) (version 2) | ecosystem: Engineered > Bioreactor > Anaerobic >... | reverse complement strand
ACACTGGAAGCCTATATTGACATTTACCTTCGGGAGGAAATTATGCCTGAAGGATTGATAAGAAATCTTGGCTCATTTGCCAGATTTTTGGAAGCAATTAGCTGGTCGCACGGCTCCGTTCTTAATATCAGTAATATCGCCCGTGAATGCCAGACTCAAAGAAGTGTTGTAACAGGATATATCGATATTCTTGAGGACCTACTTCTGGCATATAGGCTTCCTGTTTTTGCAAAACGTCCTGGCAGAAAAACAGCATCCCATCAAAAATTTTATCTTTTTGATACAGGCCTTTACAGAAGGCTCAGACAAAGAGGTCCGCTCGATACTGAGTCTGAAATTTCAGGGACTGCACTTGAAGGGCTCGTTGGGCAGCATCTTAGAGCTTATTGTGATTATGAACTTCCTGATGTACGTTTATATTACTGGCGCACACTGGCAGGTAACGAAGTTGATTTCATACTTTATGGGGGAAATAAATTTATCGCTGTGGAAGTAAAAAATACGAAGGTTACAAATCCGGCCGATTTTAGAGGACTTTATTCATTTGGTGATGACTATCCCGAAGCAAAACTTCTTCTTATTTACAGGGGAAGTATACCAATGAAACATAAAAACATTCTGGTTATCCCGGTGGAAATATTCCTCAGAAACATGGGCGAATATCTATAGGTATATGTTATTTCTAAAAAATCTATAATTATTTAAAATTTAATGAGATAGTATCTGTTGAAAACACGTTGAAAAATAAGCCGGGGGAAAAGAGACTTTCTGGAAAATCTGTCCCCCGTTATTTTTATGTTTGGTAAGCTGCATTTCTGAAATATGAAAATAATTCCTTTTCCGGATAGCAATAATCTGCTGGAATCTTATTTGTTCAGGATAAGAAAAGGCAGCAGAGTTATTTACTGGATAATTATTCTGGCGGTAGCGGCTGCTATAATAGTACTTCCATTTGTATTCGTTGACATATCAGTTCAGGCAAGAGGGTTCTTCCAACCCGATATTGAAAAACAGTTTGTATTTGCCCCAGCAGGTGGTAAAGTAATATTTTCATCGGTAAAAAGCGGGAAAAGAGTCAGTAAAGGCGACACCCTGCTTATAATTGATTCGGAAACAATACGTTCGCAGAAAGCCGGACTTGCTGCAAGGATTGCTGAAAATAATTTTTCAATGTCGGATTTAAGAAAGCTCGTTTTACTTGATTCAGATATAATACAGAAGCGTGAAATTTCCTTGCAATCATCAAGATATGCTTCGGAGTTTGATGACCTGTACAGGCAGTATTCTGTTCAGCTTCAGAAGGTGCAGAAGGCCCAAAGTGAATTTGACCGCAACAGCTTCCTTTATTCCCAGTCATTGATCCCCCAGGCAGAATATGAAAACAGCCGTTATCAGCTCAGCGTTGAAAGTGAAAATCTCCGACGAATTGTCTCATCTGCTGTTACGGGCTGGCAATATGATCTTAATCAGAGGAGAAATGATTCTGTAAGAATGGTGGCAGAATACTGCCATTATAACGAAGAACTTAGTAATAGAGTGGTCACCACACCAGTTGCAGGAGAAATAGTTATAAGTTCCGACATTCAGGAAGGGAGTACAATAGCTGCAAATCAGAAAATTCTTGAAATATCACCTGAGGGGGAGTTGCTGGCAAATGTTCTGGTAAAGCCTGCCGATATAGGTTTTATAAGGGAAGGGCAACATGTAAGGATCCAGGTTGATGCTTTTCGTTATAATGAATGGGGTATGATAGAAGGGGAAATAATTGATGTATCGGACGATCTTTTTATAGAAGGAAATACTGGTGCGTTTTTCAGGGTAAGGTGCAGATTAAAGAATCATACTCTTTCTCTGAAAAACGGATATACGGCAATTATGAAGAAAGGAATGAGTATCAATGCCAGGATAATAGTTACCCGCAGGAGTCTTTTCAACCTGTTGTTCGACAGAATTCATAAATGGCTTAATCCTTACATGAATAACCCGGAAAACAAATCTAATGAGGTGTAAAATAAAACAGAGGGATATAACAGACTGCGGAGCTGCCTGTCTGGCTTCTGTTGCAGCCTATTACCGGTTCGATATTCCCGTTGCACGTATCAGACAGCTTGCCGGTACCGACCGAAAGGGAACTAATGTTCTTGGGCTTGTCGAGGCTGCAGGAAAGATGGGATTTATTGCAAAGGGTGTTAAGGGAGAAATAGATTGCCTTGGTAAAATACCCAAACCTGCCATTGCCCATTTTATTGTCAGAAAAGTTTTGCATCATTATGTTGTTTTGATGAAGGTTTCGCAGAAATGGGTGGAAATAATGGACCCTTCTGATGGTGAAATTCATCGTCTAACGTACGAAGAGTTCAGGGAGCAATGGACAGGGGTGCTTGTAATAATGGTACCGGGTGAGAAATTCAGACCCGGCAATGAAAAGATAAGTTTTCAGAAACGGTTTTTCGAATTGCTGAAGCCCGAGACAGGGGTCTTCATTCAAACTCTTATCGGCTCACTTGCTTTTTCTGTCCTTGGTATAGGCATGTCGTTATATCTCGGAAAACTTGTGGACCATGTTCTACCGGGCGGAAACCTCAATTTGCTCAACCTCCTGGGAGTAGCCATGGTTCTGGTGATTTTGCTGAGGGTACTGCTGAGTTTCTTTCAGTCGGTATTTATTCTTAAAACAGGGCAGCGGATTGATGCTAAATTGATTCTCGGATATTATCAGCATCTGTTGAAACTTCCGCAGTCATTTTTTGATAATATGAGAACAGGAGAGATAATATCAAGAATAGGGGATGCAGTCAAGATACGACTTTTTATTAACGAGGTTGCTGTTGGTCTATTGCTGAATATTCTGATTCTGGTCGTTTCTTTTATCATAATGTTTACATTTTTCTGGAAACTTGCTCTTATAATGTTTATTATCATTCCATTATACACTGGTATTTATATTGTTTCGAACACGCTCAATAAAAAGGTTCAGAGGAAAGTAATGGAGAAGGCAGCGGATCTTGAGGCACATCTTGTAGAGTCACTCAATGCTGCAGGAACAGTAAAGAGGCTCACTCTTGAGGACTTTTCAAACATCAGAACGGAAACACGCTTTGTTGATTTTCTTAATACGATATACAGGTCGGGTCTGAACAGTATCTTTTCTTCAGGTACTTCAGGCACAGTGTCGCAGGTTTTTTCGCTTGTAATATTATGGGCCGGAGCCGCTTTTGCCATACATAATGAAATCACTGCAGGGGAGCTTCTTGCATTTTATTCAGTTACAGGTTATTTCACGGGTCCGGTGGCAGGAATAATAGGGTTTAACCGGACATTACAGGATGCGAAGATAGCTGCCGACAGGCTTTTTGAAATTTTTGACCTCGAGCCTGAAGAGAGCAGCAGAGGCATTGAACTTACCAGGGAAATGATAGGGGACATTGAATTTGAAAATGTAAAATTCAGATATGGAACCCGCAGAAATGTTTTTGAATCATTGAGCTTGACAATCAGGAGAAATGAAATAACGGCTGTTGTAGGTGAAAGTGGTTCGGGTAAAACCACTCTGGCAGTTCTGCTTCAGAATCTATATCCTCTTCAATCGGGCAATATCAGGATAGGCCGGCATGATATACGCCATTTTACAAATAATTCTGTAAGAAAGTTAATTTCGGTAGTTCCCCAGAAGATAGACCTGTTTGCCGGTAGTGTGCTTGAGAATATCACAATCGGGGATCCAGAACCTGATATTAACAGGGTTTTTGATATATGTAACAGGCTTGGAATGGGCAGGTTTATTGATGAACTTCCTGCAGGCTTTAACACGTGGATAGGAGAGAATGGTGTAGCCCTTTCAGGAGGTCAGAGGCAGATGATTGCCATTGCAAGAACATTATGCCGTGATCCTGAGGTGATAATATTTGATGAGGCTACATCTTCCCTTGATCCGGTTTCGGAGATGTCGGTAAAGAATATGGTGGAATTCCTAAAGGAAGAAGGGAAAATGGTAATTATTATAGCCCACCGGTTTTCGACTGTTATGAATGCAGATAGGGTTGTTGTGCTTGACAGAGGGGTTGTGGCAGAGGAAGGCACAGTTGATGAACTGATAATGAAAAAAGGGCTTTTCCGGAAGATGTGGCAACATCAGTCAGGGGGCGTTTATTATCCTGTTGAACAATAATATATACCTGTTATGAAGCTATTTGAGTACATCGACCGTATTAGCATCATTAATAAGCTCATTTCCGAGCGCAGGACAGGTACTCCTGATGAATTTGCTGGAAGGCTTGGCGTTGGGAGGTCATCACTTTATGAGATGATTGATGAGTTGAGGTCGAGGGGTGCGCCAATAGAATACTCAAGGCGAGACCACACGTTTTATTACAGGGAGCCGTTTGACATTAGAATTATGTGCTCTTTCAGAAATCTTACACTGGCAGAAATGGAAGATTTTTCAGGCGGATTAAATTTTTTTTGCAGCGTTCTTTTTTTCCGGACGGAACGATATGAATTTTGTCAGTAAGCTGAGTGCATGCCTCGCTGCAAATAAAAATTAATTATTAACTTAAAAACCTTAAAAGTCATGAAAAACTTAGACCTTAACTCAATTGGTGTTCATGAGATGAGCACACTTGAAATGCAGGAAACAGACGGTGGATTTGTCTGGCTGCTTTTGGTGGCTGGAGCTGTTTTGCTGGGGGCAACGTCATGCCAGAATATTATTATTATTAGTCCTGGAACTAATAATAAAACTAATGTAAATGCAAATACATCAGCAAGTGTTGATAGTACTTTAAACGGAAATACCGTAAAAACGGATATAACTCCATATTAATTGATTTTATTAATGAAAAGTTTATTAATTAAAATAAGAGTTGGGGCTATTTTAGCACCAGCTCTTATTGTCATTATATATTTTTTATTTGGTTGCTTGGATTTGATAACAACTTATCTGGCCTCTCCAGACCTTAAACATGAAAATAACTGGGTATATAGAACATTTAATTTAAACTGGCCATTACTTATTGCTTATACAATATTTCTCTATATTGTGATGACTTTTTTATTACTAATATCACTTCAGTATTTAAAAAATTGTTTCGAAGAACATAAATTTTCATCATTCAATAAGATTCTGATTCATTCCAAGAAAAATATAAAGTTGTTAATAACTGTGGTAATTATAGGTATTTTTTACTCACATTTAATAAGTATTGGTCTGGTTATCGTTAATAATTTTCTTTCGTACGTATATTTACAATCCAATAAAGAAAATTGGCTCAAAAATATATCAGTATTTTATGTGAATCGCCAAAAATATTTTTTGTTTTTTATTCAATACATTGTTGTTATTCCAGGTTACATTTTGGCTTTTATGAAAGTGAACAAAATAAGATTAAGAACTATTGGAAAGCCTCATGTTGATTAATTATGGTTTATTTGAGGGAAAAGTACTATTTAAACTCTTAAGATCTGGTTAGGATTAAGGCGTTGGGCCCCGGATCTGCCGGGGTTTTTTGTTTTCTACTATTACATAGTTGTTTCCTTTGAGTAGACCATTTACTTTTTATTTACATGGATCATTGATATCAATCTCTTTCAGAAATGTTACCAGAAATGAAAAAAGAACCCGGATGAATCGTTTGATCATCCGGGTTTGCAGGGGCCTACGTTCTGAACGAACCTGTGTTCGGGGCGAACATCAATTAAGGATGAGATCTGACGGCATGGGATGCCGGCGGTTGCTAAAACCTGTGGTTTGAAAATTGGTGCAGGGCCCGTTCATACGAGGATTTGCAGCTTTACCATACGTTATTCCTGATATCATCTAATGCCTTTGTATTGATTTCTTAATTCCAATTTTAAAAAGAGGCGGGGACAAAAATTTCATTACCCGCAAATTTTTAATGAAAAACTTTTAAACATTCTGTAAAACATACGACATAAGATAATAATCAAAAATAAGAGGATAACCTTCCTGCCTCAGTTCTCTGATATGGCGTTTGACAGTTCTTTCACTTATTTCAAAACGTCGAGCCAGATCAGCGGGGTTACCAGCAGCTTTAAGACGGCAAAGCTGCAAAATTCTGCTTTTAAGCATAGCTTTTTCATGCTTTGTCATGGGATTCAATTTTAAAGATCAGACATTGACTTTGTCGTTTAAATATAATAAAAAAGTCTAATCTTCAAAAAGAAATCAATAAAAAAATCTGAAAACATTATTTTTTATAAGGCATTAGAAATCAATGATATAGAATATTATAATGTGAAATAGATCACAATAAAAAAGTGTCTGATAAAACTTTACTATAGAATTGAGAGTTCAATGCAAAAGGTCAATTTATGTCTTTTCTTCCGGTGTTAATTATAAAAAGATCCATATTCGGAAGTTGTTTCCTGAGTTCATAAAGCCGTGAGAGATTTACCACCCCAATAACATAATTGCAGGTATTGCTATGATATTGTTCGGATATTTCCTCGAAATTAAATAATTCCTTATCACTCTCATTTTTATAACGCAGGTATATTTCTACTCTGAAATCGCGGGTGTAGTTTGTCACGGTGCCCTGCTGGTACTTCTTGTATTCATACCGGTATCCATAGGAGAGGGCTGAGATATCTGACAACACTGCACTTCCTGTTGCATGACCTCCGGCACCCTTTCCGCTGAAAAACTGCTTGTCGGCAAATGCAGCTTCAGTTATGATTCCATTATATTCGTAGTCGACATTGTACAGGTATTTATCAGGTGAAATAAACCTTGGCAAAACATAACTTGTTATGGTGTTTTCGTTTGTTTTTCCGACATAAGGAACAAGTTTAATTTTAAAGCCCTTCTCCTTTGCATACCGGATATCAAATTTTGAAATATTTCTTATTCCGTAATGGAAGACCTCTTCAGGGTCGAGGAAAAGGCCGTAGGCGTGGCCGGTTATTATGCACAGTTTGAATTTTGCATCAAACCCGTCAACATCGAGGGAAGGATCCTTTTCAGCAAATCCAAGTTCTATTGCCTCATTCAATGCCTGTGAAAAAGGTATATTTTCATTGTGCATCTTGGTGAGGATGTAGTTTGTGGAACCGTTAAGTATGCCTCTTAAAGAATGAAGCAGCTCATTATCATAATATTCCTCCAGGTTTCTGATTATCGGGATGCTTGCTCCGGCAGAAGCCTCGTACAGGAATGATACGTTATGTTCTGACTGCAATTCAACAAGTTCCCTGAAGTGGTTGGCAATCATTGTTTTGTTGGCAGAAACGACATGTTTGCCACGTTTCATTGCCTCGGTAACTATTTCATAAGCAGCATCAGGGTCGTTGATGAGTTCAACGACGAGATTTATTGAATCATCATTCAGGATATCGTGCCTGTTGAACGTGAAATGCTCCATTGGAATTCTTCTCTTTTTCGCAGGGTCCTTTACGCATATTCTAATAATATCGGCTTTGAACCCACAGCTGCTGTTAAGCACATCGTGCAGGCCCTGTCCCACAACGCCGTATCCAAATAATCCGATTCTGAGTTTTTGCCGTGTTGTCATAGTCAGTAGTAGATAAAATTTTTATTGCCAGAATTTTTTTAGTAAATCACTCACCTGTTTTGTTTCAATCAGAAAACCATCATGGCCGTAGAAAGAATCTATCTCTTCATATCTTCCGTCGGGTACGTTTTCAGCTACAAATTTTTGTTCGTTAACCGGGTATAAAAGGTCCGATTTAATGCCAATGCAGAGTGTTTTTGCCTTCACTGCCGAGAGTGCTTTTATCACCCCACCCCGGCTGCGTCCTATATTATGGCTGTCGGAGAGCTGTGTGAGCCTGTAATACGACCACACATTGAACCGTTTCACCAGTTTGTCGCCCTGGTAATCCTGATACGATGAAGCCTTAAATGAGGTTATTTTTTCATCATCAGTTTCAGCCTGAGTGGTGTTGTATGCATAGGGAGTCCGGTAACTTAAAAGTCCAATTGACCTTGCAGCCCTGAGTCCCTTTTTACCGCCTTCAGGGTTGCGGCTGTAAAAGGTTGGGTCGGCTTCAATAGCAAGCCTCTGAGATTCATTAAATGCTATTGCCCAGGGCGATTGCCGGGCACTTGACGCAATGAAAACAAGATTTTTAATCAGGTCGGGAAACATTATAGAGTATTCAAGAGCCTGATAACCTCCAATGCTTGCCCCGATAATGGTATGTATTTGCTTAATACCGAGATGTTTACGCACTATTTCGTGAACCATAACAAGGTCCCTGACTGTGATAAGGGGAAAATCGTTAAACCACGGTTCGCCTGTGGCAGGATTTATTGAAAGAGGACCTGTGGTACCGTAGCATGAGCCTAAAATATTTACGCAAACGGTAAAATATTTTTTGGTATCAAAAGCCAGACCTTCACCTACCATACCGGGCCACCATGCTGTTACATCAGAACTGGCAGTAAGAGCATGGCATACCCAGATAACATTATCGGCGGTTTCATTCAATGTGCCCCATGTATCATAAGCTATTTCAAGCCCATTGAAAGTATAGCCTGTCTCGGTTGTAAAAGGTTCACTGTGTATGAGAATTTTCATGCAAGAGTTTTTCTAATTGCCTGGTCAAAGTCTTCAATTATATCATCAATATGTTCAAGTCCTACAGAAACTCTGAAGAGGCCTGGTTCAATTCCTGCTTTTTTCTGATCTTCTTCCGAAAGCTGCCTGTGGGTTGTTGCTGAGGGCTGAATGATAAGTGTTTTTGCATCCCCCACGTTGGCAAGATGGCTTACGAGCTTAAGGTGCTCGACGAGTTTTGAAGCTTTTTCCCGGTTGGCTCTTAGTACGAAGCTCAGCACGGCACCTGCACCCCGCGGAAGGTATTTTTTTGCCAGAGAATAGTACGGACTGCTTTCGAGTCCGGGATAATTGACTTTTTCCACATGGGGATTAGAGCTGAGCCACCGGGCAAGGGCAAGTGTATTCTCAACATGGCGGTCCATCCTTATTGAAAGCGTTTCCAGCCCTAAAAGCAGAAGAAAGGCATTGAAAGGGCTCATTGAAGGGCCAATGTCTCTGAGTCCTTCCACCCTTGCCTTTGTAATGAAGGCTACATTTCCGAATTCTGATCCGGGAGAAAAGACTTTGCTGAAGATAAGTCCGTGGTAACCTTCCGACGGTTCATTAAAAGAAGCATATCTGGGGTTTGTCCAGTCAAAATTTCCGGCGTCAACAATAACACCTCCTATACTTGTACCGTGACCTCCAATCCATTTTGTGGCTGAGTGAACCACAATGTTGGCCCCATAATCGGCAGGACGGAAGAGATAACCGCAAGCACCAAAAGTGTTGTCCACCATATATACTATACCATGTTTACGGGCAAGCGACGCAAGAGCTTCAAAATCAGGTATATTGAACCCAGGATTACCTATGGTTTCGACATAGAGCACCCGTGTTTTATCGTCAATCAGTTTTTCAAACGAGTCCGGTTCAAGGTCAGGTGCTATCCGTACCTCAATACCGAAGCCCGGAAAAGTAACTCTGAACTGGTTAAATGTTCCGCCGTAAAGGAAAGGAGAGCTTACAATGTTTTCTCCCGGCCGTACTATCGTAGTCAGTGCAATAAACTGTGCGGCATGGCCTGATGCCACGGCGAGTGCACCAACACCGCCCTCGAGCGCTGCAATACGTTTTTCAAGAATCTCATTTGTCGGGTTATTTATTCTCGAATATATGTACCCTTCTTCCTTCAGGTCGAATAGATCTGCTGCATGCTTAGCATCCCTGAATACATACGAGGTGGTCTGGTATATCGGTACTGCTCGCGACAATGTCTCTTTGTCGGGAGTGTGTCCTGCATGTATCTGCAGAGTTTCGAATTTTAATTTATGTGTGTCCATGATTGATTTGTTAAGGATTGTTAAATTGTGATGTAACAGAAGTAATAAATATCTGTTCAGGAGATCCTGTTCACTCTTTTAAAGTGGCTTTATGGCTGGAAGGATCTCTACCGGCGCATGCACATAGGCATGAGCGGCATTGTAAAGTTTTTGTGAGTCAGATGAATTGAGTTCATGGCTAACGTGTTTTATTTTATCATCTCCCGGTAAACCGGGATTAGGTATTGGCACCTTCATCCCGACAGGTCAGGATGGGTTGCCAGGGTTTCATAGAGCCTAATCTCTCCACCCTTCTTAATAAAATCAAACACCCTTTTGGAAAGAAAGAATATTTGATTAACGCTGGCAAAAGTAAAAAAACATTTTTAAAACCACAAAATAATTATTGCTGTTTAAGTATTTTTTCTTCTACACTTAATACTCTTAAATAAAATCTTGAAGCTGATTTTCTTTTTAGTAATTCAGGTTGGCATCTCTGTTTTTCAGTTTATATGAAGTTCCTTTAAAAATCTATCTAAAAGTCAATTAACAATATGCTTTAAAGCCGGCAGCTTCGTTTGTTAAAATATTCCTACTTTTGCCATAATAAAAAATCTTTCTGATGCAGAACAATTTCAGCATATACAACAGTCTGACCCGCAGGAAAGAGAAGTTTGAACCGTTGAATCCACCTTTTGTCGGAATGTATGTATGCGGGCCGACGGTTTACAGCGATGCACATTTGGGTCATGCGCGTCCTGCAATAGTTTTTGATCTGCTTTACAGGTATCTTCTGCATCTGGGGTACAGGGTCAGATATGTGAGGAATATAACCGATGTCGGACACCTGCAGGATGAAGAGGCTGATGAAGGCGAGGACAAAATTATAAGGCAGGCTAAAAAAGAAAAGCTTGAACCGATGGAGGTGGTCCAGAAGTATATGAACACCTATCACCGGAATATGAGTCAGCTGAATACCCTGCCCCCGTCAATAGAACCGCGGGCAACAGGTCATATAATTGAACAGCAGGAATTTATAAAGAAGCTGTTGCAGTCGGGCTTTGCATATGAGGCCAATGGTTCGGTCTATTTTGATGTTGTAAAGTATAGTGAAAAATATAATTATGGCAAGCTGTCGGGCCGCGTGCTTGATGA
>Ga0208198_1003362_pt1 | contig 11006 bp, 12 predicted proteins | sample AD_JPNTR2_MetaG_FD_184446 | JGI IMG/M metagenome (GOLD analysis project Ga0208198, IMG submission 184446) | Active sludge microbial communities of municipal wastewater-treating anaerobic digesters from Japan - AD_JPNTR2_MetaG (SPAdes) (version 2) | ecosystem: Engineered > Bioreactor > Anaerobic... | reverse complement strand
TGTCAGGTGTTTTTCAATAGCATGCTTTTCGGCATCCGTCATTTTTCCCTGCACATATTTTGTCAGTCTCTCTTTACCAATGCAGTCAGAGGTTTTAAATATTTCAATTTTACGACTTGACATGATTATTTTTCTCCATATAAATTCTGAGATTCCTTTTCCCATTCTGAATAAAACTCTTCACCTGCTTGAAATCAAAACCTGTAAGGTCTGTTATTTCATTATAGCATTTTTCTTTCAGAAAAAACAACTCAATACATATTCTTTGTTCTTCATTCAATGTTTTTATTGCTTCTTCTAGCATCACCAATTCTTTTTCTTTTTCATAGACTTGGTCAGTATTTTCTGTTACAAAGTCTGTTGTTGCAGCAATTTCATCGCGGTTGTAAATGTCTGCTCTGTTTTTTGCTGCCTGTTTGCTGCGCAATTGCATCAGACAAAAGTTTTGTGCCACACGATGCACCCAGTACGAGAACTTCTGTACATCATGTTTTAACAAATCGGCATAAAGTTTTTCAAAAATCTGCAATACGGCATCTTTACTGTCGTCAACATCTTTAAGATACTTCATACACACACCAAACACTAAATGAGAATAGCGGTTAAACAGTACACCCACAGCTTGTTTATCACCTTGCTGACGATATTGCAACACAAGCTCTTCATCGCTAAGCGCATTCTTATCCTTACTCCGGATGAGCCACATAAATAATTTTTACTTTCTGATTAATGGTAGGATGCCCTGCTAAAAGCGATTCCATAAAATAAACACAAAATATCTTAAAAAATTAAAGCACTACTTCTTGTATGACATGAATAGGAATATCTTTTCCTGCTTTTAATTCCACATGATCGTTGGTGACAGCCCAAACCGTTGTTTCTACCGCACAGGTGCCTTCAGTGGTTTCAAACACGATACGCACTTTTTGTTTGTAATCGTTTCCTAATGCCATGGCGCCATCGAGCAGGATTTTTCGCCTTGCGCGATCAATTTCATTCGATAATACTTCGTGTTGAACAAAATGGTAGTCAGATAAATCTTCTTTAGCAATGATGGTGAGTTCCATATTGAGTGATTTTTGATACATCAGAGTTTTAGCGGCATATAAAAGTAGGCATTAATTCCGATATATTCAATAAAATTTTAAAACGGCCATTTTTCCTGACTTCCCGGCCATCCAGATCTGTTTTTGTGAAGGCGTTATACTGATAGTGTAAAATGTTAGCGACTGTCCATCAGCGTTTTTAATATCCTTAATGTGGTGTTGACTGTCAACCATATACGTGCCATTATGCCCGGTTACAATCAGGTAGTTGTCATTTTTTGTTTTTATTGTTTTGATGCATGACACAAAAGCACCATCAGGAAGTTTTATGGGTTGCCATGTCTTGCCACCATCGTTTGTTTGGTATAAGGTTGTTGTAGTGTCTGATTGCAGATAATTGCCTCCGCCAATAAAGCCATTGAGTTTGTTTTCAAAATGCATGGTAAAAATTCCTGTCATAGTGCTGCCGCTAATCATAGGTGTGTTTTTCGGAAGGAATGCACCGTTATTTTCAGAAATAAAAAGTCTTGATGTGCTTCCTCCGGTAGCAAAAATCACGCTGTTTTGCAGCCATTGTATGTTGGTGTTGCTTGCAGCAAAGCAACCTTCACCTTTCATTGCAGGAGATGTAACTTTTAGCTCCTGCCAGTTGTTGCCGCCATCGGTTGTTTTAATAATCATAAAATGTCCATCTATGGGGTCGCTTATGGCAATGCCTTGCAAAGAATCTTTAAATGTCATGCTGTCAAAAAAAACACCCTTGCTGTGATTGCTGTAAACACTTTGCCATGATGCACCATAATTATTTGTTCTCAATAGATATGCCGGTGAATCAATGCTCAATAACAATACTGTTGAATCGTTTAAAGCAGCTATAGATCTGAACTCAGGATACTTTCCATCAACGGCAGCAGAGTCTATATGCCAGTTGTTTCCACCATCTTTTGTAAAACCAAAAACACCCTTGTTAGCCGCAAACCACACCACACTATCGTTTACTGCCTGCAGGGCACGAATACTTACCTGAACCGGCAATTGTATCGTTCTTAATTCTATCTGTTGTGCCTTCAGTGATAATGTAAAACAAAAGCACCACAGTATGAGAAAACTTTTTTGCATTGTGTTTCAAATGTAGTGTTTTTTCAGGCCTGCAATGGTTGTATAAGTAATACAATGTAATTTTTCTTAGGACTATTCTCTTTCCCTCATTCCCGCGAAGCTCCTGTTTTGTGGGGCAAGGTGCTTAATTTATTACATAAAAAGTTAAATGCTTATTTTAAAAATAAGGAAGTAATAAAAGTGCTTATATTGTAGCCATCAGAATGTTTGTATTGTAATCATGTCAGAACAGCTTAACCGTGTCATAGCACACATGGATTTGGATTGTTTTTTTGTATCCGTATCGCGGCTGTTGCATCCGGAACTAAACAATAAGCCGGTAATTGTTGGCGGTGGCGAGCGTGGTGTAGTGGCTGCATGCAGCTACGAAACCAGAAAATTTGGTGTGCACTCTGCCATGCCCATTAAACAGGCAAAACGACTTTGCCCGGAAGCTATTATTGTTCGTGGCGATTATGATGCTTACAGCAATCATTCCGATATGGTGAATGAGATTATTTGCGAAAGTGTGCCGCTGTATGAGCGCAGCAGTATTGACGAATTTTACTTAGACCTAACGGGCATGGATCGTTTTTTTGGATGCTATAAACATGCCACAGAACTCAGGCAACGCATCATGCGCGAAACAGGGCTGCCTATTTCTTTTGGTATGAGTGCCAACAAAACCGTAAGTAAAATTGCTACCGATGAAGCAAAGCCCAACAATCAGATGCAGGTGAACTGTGGCGAAGAGAAATTTTTTTTAGCTCCGCTGTCGGTACGAAAAATTCCTATGGTGGGCCAAAAGACCTACACACTGCTGCGCAGCATGGGTGTAGAGAAAGTAAAAACCGTACAGGAAATGCCTGTTGAACTGATGGAGCGTGTGCTGGGCGAAAACGGAACTACCATCTGGAAAAAGGCCAACGGCATTGACACCACCCCCGTAGAGCCTTATCACGAGCAAAAAAGCATGAGCACAGAAGAAACTTTTGAGCAGGACACTATTGACGTGCAACGTCTGCAACATATTCTCATTGCCATGACAGAAAAACTATGCTTCCGCCTGCGCAGCGAACATAAGGTCACCTCCTGCGTTGCCGTGAAAATACGCTATAGCAATTTCGACACACATACCATGCAATGCCGTATTCCCTACACCGGCTGCGACCACATCATCATCAAACATGTTAAAGATTTGTTCGGCAAACTGTATAACCGCAGACTGCTCATTCGTCTGGTGGGCGTAAAGTTCAGCCACCTGGTGGGGGGCGGACATCAAATCAATCTGTTTGAAGACAGCGAAGAAATCATCAACCTCTATCAGGCAATGGACAACCTGCGCCTGCGCTTTGGCGAAGACAAAATTCAACGTGCCGCTGCTATGAATTTTTCACTGCGCGGCTTCAATCCGTTTAATGGGTTGAGTAAAAAACCGGAAAGCAAATAAAATCCGGAAGCGTGTTAAATATTAAGAAGGGCGAATTGATGTTAAAAAGTAGAATTAATTTATCATCAATACCAAATCAGGCAACAAGCCGAGCTTTCCATTTTTGAGTATATTGCAACTTTTTATATCACTGTTGGAAGGTACAAACAGTTAAAGAACTTAACTATTCTAAAGCATCAACAATTATTAAACAACACTAAACATGCTACAAAAGGTTATAAATTATTGTCCACTTTTTTCTTGGAATTCCAAATAACGAATCTGTTACGTTCCGAACCATCGGAATTACGAATAGAAAAATAAATACTGTTTAAAGAAACGCTTTGCGAAATCGGGGCGTTTTTTTGTTGGGAGAAATGCCAAGGAAAAATATTTATCAACTGCTTGAATTTTTAATAATATTTTCATATACATTTACACTGTTTTTCTTTTTCAGGTGTAATTAAAAATTTGGTTACATGATTAGAAGGTGGTTGCTTTCATTGGTATTTTTTTTATTGCTTTTACGCGGTAACGCACAGGTGGCGAATGATAGTTGTTTATCTGCGACAAATTTAGGTTTACTTCCAATAGGTTCTGTTTTAAGTGTTCCTTGTTTAAGTGGGGCACCTGAAATTTTTATTGCAGATTCAACCACAATGGCTGTTGCTAATTATCCTTATCCGAGCATTCCTAACGGATGTAACGGATACGTGAGTACAGTTGCCTCACCTGCAAAAGACAGATGGTATAAATTTACGGTAAACTGCGATTTTACTTTTAGGGTGGAAAATTCGGACACTCTGCACTTAAGTTTTTGGTTGGGTGATTCTTGCAGTAATTTACTACCAATTGAATGTTTTACTATACCTGCTAATACAACTTTTATTCAAGCACTATCTGGGTTAGGAGGACATTGGATTTATTTGCAAATAAGTGGACAAGATAACATAAATGCAAACCATTATAATATTTGTTTTTCTACATCAATTCCAATGTGTGCACCTTCTTTTAATTTGGGTGCTTTTACTCCTGTGCTATGTTTTGATTATAACCTGCAAGTTATAAACTCTACAAGTGCTTCGATAAATGATGGAGGCATTATTATTAATATAACTGAAGGGAACCCTCCTTACACTTGCTCATGGAGTGATGGTGCAACTGGTTTTATAAGAGATAGCTTGCAGATAGGGCATTACACTTTTACAATTGTTGATGGGATTGGGTGTGAATTGACAGACTCGGTGACAGTGGGCATTATAACTATCCAAAAAGATATTATTGAAAATGATTTACATGAAATAAAAATTTTGTTCAACAATTTAAACCATACCCTATTATTAAAAAGTAATAGCTCGTCAATTATTGGTAGAGAAATCAACTTAAGTATTTTTGATATAGGCGGGCAAAAGGTATTTAATAATAAAACAAAAGCTAATATTCCTTTTGAATTTTATTGTAAAAATGGGATCTATTTATTTCAAATTTCCGTTCAAAATTGTGTTATAAACAAAAAAATATATATCAACTAATCATGTTCTAACCAATAGAACCCCTCTGGCGCACCCCGATAGTTATCGGGGTGCGCCAGAGGAAGACTAAAAGATGGTAAATAATCTAAAAAATCAAAAAGTTGTAGAATAATAATGCCTTGACAAAACAAAATTCAATATTTGCTTTAACGGTCTTAAGTTTTAATTATAAATATCAATAGTTAAACTCAGGTGCCTAAGCTTAATTAAGAAAGCTTTATAAAAACTTTCTGATGAAAAACTTAATACCATTAACCATTAAAAGATATTTTGCTGTATTTGTTTCTATATTCTAAAGGTGTAACACCAGTATGTTTTTTAAATAAATCCCTGAATGACTTGGTGTCTGTATAGCCTACGTCAAACATCACTTCAGTAATATTTTTTCTGCTGCTTTCAAACTTACGCTTTGCAGTTTCAATTTTTACTCGTTGAATATATTCCAGGACTGAATGATTGGTTGACTTCAGAAATCTTCGCTCAAAAGTTCTTCGGCTCATCTTTGTAAAGTCAGCAAGTTGGTCCACTGTTATTCGTACATCAGTATGTTTTTCTATATAACTCTGTGCTTTTAAAATTTCAATATCCGTATGATTTTTGTGACCATTAAAAATTGCAAATGACGCCTGACTGTTTCGATCCAAATCAATAGCAAAGTATTTTGAAGCAAGTATAGCAGTATGACGATCAGAATATTTTTCCAACAAATAAAACAGTAAATTCCACAGTGAGTTTGCACCACCGCTGCTGTAAACACCACATGCTTCTGTAATGATAGCGCCATCAACTACAACTGTATTTGAAAATAAATCATTAAACTCATTAAAATAAGCCCAATGTGTTGACACTTTTTTACCGTCAACCAATCCGGAAGCCGCTAATAAAAAAGCACCGATACATAAACTTGCAACTTCTGAACCCTGACGATGCATTTTTTGTAACCATGGAATGGCAGCAGAATTTTTCTTTAAGGAATGTTTTACGTCACCATAAAGTGCAGGTATAATTATTAAGTCAGAATCATTAACATTACTTATATGCCTATCAATACGAATGCTGTATTCACCATCATTGGCTTTGATGCTTTTTTGCAAGCCTACGTACTCAACTTTAAACTTTGGTCTTTTACCTGAGGCTATAAGAATATCATTTGCAGTATTGAATAATCTGTATGCCGGTGTTATGACTTCTATAGCTGCATGATGCGGTACATAAACAGAAATTAACATTCCGGCAATTTTTATTTGGTAAAGTTAAAACATTTTGTCATTATCACACCTTAAAACTGTCGTTTCTGCCACCATTAGCTGTTGAAACTGTTGCTCATCTTTGTAATGCTAAATCAATCATTCACTTTTAAACAAAAAATTATGCAAACAAATAATGTAAATCTACACAGGGTTTTTGCTTCTCCAATAGAGAAAGTGTTCAGAGCATTTTCTGATGCCGATGCCTATTCCACATGGTTGCCACCGTATGGGTTTATTGCCAAAACCCATCAGTACGATTTTAAAAAAGGAGGCAGTTATAAAATGTCGTTTGTTAATTTCACCACAGGTTTTATTCACTCATTCGGTGGAGAGTTTTTAGAAATTAATACCAATGAACTCATAAAAATTACAGACCGCTTTGATGACCCAAACCTACCCGGTGAAATGATTACTACTATTCAATTTAAGAAAGTGAGTTGTGGTACTGAAGTGAATATTTCGCAAACAGGAATTCCCGAAGCTATACCTTCAGAGATGTGTTATTTAGGATGGCAGGATTCATTGGACAAGCTAAAAAGATTGGTCGAACCTAATATACCTGATGCCTGATTTTTCTGTATTAAATTTAAACAAACATAAATCAATATAATAACAAAATTCAAAAAACAATCATTATGCTAAAACAAGTATTTATAAATCTTCCTGTAAAGGATCTGGAAAAATCCATGTCATTTTACGAAGCAATTGGTTTCACAAACAATCCTCAGTTTACAGATCATACTGCTGCCTGCATGGTTTGGAGTGATACTATTTTTGTAATGCTTTTAACGCATGCTAAATTTAAACAGTTTACATCCAAACAAATTATTGATGCAAAACAATCAGTAGGTGTTTCAAATGCACTGTCATTTGAAAGTATTGAGACTATGAAAACATTTGCAGCTAATGCAGTCAAGGCCGGAGGCAGAGAATATGCCTCAGCAAGTGATTATGGTTTTATGCAACAATATTTTATTGAAGATTTGGATGGGCACAATTGGGAGCCATTCTATATGGATATGAGTAAATTCCCAGGATAAATAACAAACTATAAAATTAAGAAATATGGCAAAGAAAAAAATAGCTCCATGTTTATGGATTGAAAAGGATGCTAAAAAAGCGGCTAAATATTACCTCTCAATATTTAAGGATGGCAAGATGCTTTCCTATAAGGCATATAAAAACTCAGGTACGCCCAGTGGCGATTTTGATATTGCTTATATCAATATTCTGGGAATGGATGTTCAGATTCTTGCTGCAGGACCTCTGTTTAAATTTAGCGAAGCAGTATCTTTTGTTATCATCTGCAAAGACCAAAAAGAAATTGATTATTACTGGAAGGCATTAACAAAGAATGGTGGCAGCGAAGGCCCATGCGGATGGTGCAAAGACAAGTACGGCCTGTCATGGCAAGTTACCCCCGAGCAATATTTCAAATTAGAAAATCATAAAAACAAAGCCAAGCAGGAATATGCTTTCAAAGCTTTGATGAAAATGAAAAAAATTATCATTGCCGACTTAGTAGAAAACAAGTAAATTTCAGCGGAACTATAAGATTCAATAACGGATGAATAAAATTGCTGTGAGTACCTCTATCAGTGAATCAATAAGAAAAGTGTGGGATTACTATACCCATTCCAACCCTATTGTTAACCGGAATTTTGTTGAGGCATGATGGCAGGCTATTCTGAGCAATTTTAAAAGTTGTACCGAGCATAATTAATCCATGCAATTATGTGCGTATATCCATTTTAATGGTAATTGCAAAAAAGCAATGACCTTTTATAAAAAGTGTCTTGGTGGAAAACTGAGTTTCCAAACGGTTAGCGAATTGCCGCAGTCAGAGTCACTTCCTTCCTATATGCAAAGGAGTATTCTGACAGCTTTATTACAAACTAAACATTTTCAGTTAGCAGGAACAGACCTGAACAATGAATCAGTTTATTTGCCTGACAATAGTTTTTCGCTGCTCTTACAATGTGATAGCGAATCGGATATAAAGCGGTTGTACAGGCAACTTTCTGCAGGTGGAGTGAAGACACAGTTGCTTCAGAAAAATTTTTATGGTGTAGTAATTGGTTCTGTTAAAGATAAGTTTGGCATTAACTGGGTGCTACAGTGCTGATTGCACTGTTTTTTGAATTTATTTTCTTTCAGAAAATTTGTTGCAGTTTTTCTTAATGTTTATATTACAACCGACCGAATGATTGCAATGTAAACATATTGTATGTGTGTAGCGGCAGTTATCGGGTTGCTTCAATATGTTGCCATGCACCTCTGTTGTCACTCATACTTCTCCTTAAAATACGGCACCATTAGTCCGGAAGATTTGTTATGCCTTGCCGCACAAAAAAATATTCGGTCGCTGGCACTCACTGATATCAACAACACCTCGGGCATACTCGATTTTTTTCGTTTAGCACAACGATATAATGTTTGTCCTGTGGCAGGCATTGATTTCAGAAATGGTGTGGAGCAAAAATTTATCGGCATTGCAAAAAACAGCGAAGGGTTTCATGAGCTCAATAAGCTTTTATCAGAATATTTATTTTCCGGAGAAAGATTCTCAGACAAAACTCCGGCACTCCAACAGGCATGGATAGTTTATCCATTGTTGTCGGCACCACAACAGTTGCTCGAAAACGAATTTGTAGGCATTAAACCAACTGAACTTTTTCAGTTAAACTTTTCGCAGTGGAAAAGTAAGTTACACAAACTGGTTGCTCTTGCACCGGTAACTTTTCGCAACAAGACAGATTTTAATTCACACCGGCTGCTGCGTGCCATCAGCTACAATACGCTGCTCAGCAAGCTGCCCGTTGCCGGACAGGCACCGGCAGATGAAATTATGTATTCACCGGAAGAGATGAAATACATTTACAAAGAATATCCACAACTGATTTACAACACAGAAAAATTATTGGAGTCCTGTCATATAGATTTTGAATTCGGAAAAAACAAAAACAAAAAATATTTTTTGGGCAGTGCCAAACGCGATCATCACAAACTGATGAGTCTTTGTTATGAGGGTTTAAGTTATCGTTACCCGAATACTGACGACACCATCATTGACCGTTTTGAAAAAGAGATTCAGATGATAGGTGAGTTGGGTTTCTCATCATATTTTCTCATCAACCACGACATTGTGCGCTATGCACGAAGTAAGAATTATTTTTATGTAGGCCGTGGCAGTGGAGCCAACAGCATGGTAGCCTACCTGCTGCGCATTACCGATGTTGACCCCATAGACCTCGACTTGTACTTCGAGCGGTTTATCAATCCGCAGCGCACCAGCCCTCCCGATTTTGACATTGATTTCAGCTGGAACGAACGCGATGATGTGATTGATTACATTTTTAACCGAAGTACTTTTGGCAGAGAACATGTTGCGCTGCTGGCCACCTACAGCACCTTTCAGCGCGATGCAGCCATCCGTGAGTTGGGAAAAGTTTTTGGCTTACCCAAGGCAGAGATTGATTCGTTTTTTGAAAGTGGAAATGCCAAACGCGACCACATCAGTAACTTAGTGTTGCAATATGCGCAGCGCATCATAGACCTGCCTTCGCACCTGAGTATTCATGCGGGGGGCGTACTTATTTCAGAAAAACCCATGACGTATTATACCGCTTTAGATAATCCGCCCAAGGGGTTTCCACTTACACAGTTCAGCATGCTCGAAGCAGAAGATTTAGGTCTTTATAAATTTGATATCCTGTCGCAGCGTGGACTGGGAAAGATTAAAGATGCTGTTGCTATTATTGAAAAAAACCGACAGGTAAAAGTAGATATTCACGACATCAAACGGTTTAAAGAAGATGAGGCTGTGAGGCACAACCTTGAGCAGGCAAACCTGATGGGATGTTTTTATGTGGAGAGTCCTGCCATGCGTATGTTGCTGAAGAAGCTAAAAGCCAAAACCTATCTCGACTTGGTGGCTGCAAGTTCAATCATCCGTCCCGGGGTGGCACAAAGTGGCATGATGCGCGAGTATATTTTACGCTTTCATGATGAGAGCCGCAGAACCTACATACATCCGATGATGGAGGAGCTGATGCGCGAAACTTTTGGGGTGATGGTTTATCAGGAAGATGTGATTAAGGTAGCACATTATTTTGCCGGACTTACCCTTACTGAAGCCGACATGCTGCGCAGAGGGATGAGTGGCAAATACCGTGGCCGTGCAGAGTTTGAGAAAGTAAAAGATGCTTTTTTTAAAGGCTGCGCACAAAAGGGACATGCGCCCGACACTACTGCTGAGGTGTGGCGGCAGATTGAATCGTTTGCCGGCTATGCCTTCAGCAAGGGGCACTCGGCATCGTATGCCGTAGAGAGCTATCAGTGTATGTTTTTAAAGACGTATTTTCCGCTTGAGTATATGGTGGCATGCATCAACAACGGTGGAGGCTTTTACGCAGCTGAATTTTATGTGCATGAGGCCCGTCTGAACGGAGGCATTATTCTGGCACCCGATGTAAACCACAGTGCTTATGAAACCACCATCAGCGGAAAAAATGTTTATCTCGGATTTCATTTGGTGGGTGAGCTGGAAACAAAGACGGCTGAAAATATTTTGAATGCAAGAACACAGGAAGGCCCTTTTACTTCGCTGGCAGGTTTTATGCAACGGGTAGAAATTTCATTGGAGCAGTTG
>Ga0208198_1003360_pt1 | contig 11009 bp, 9 predicted proteins | sample AD_JPNTR2_MetaG_FD_184446 | JGI IMG/M metagenome (GOLD analysis project Ga0208198, IMG submission 184446) | Active sludge microbial communities of municipal wastewater-treating anaerobic digesters from Japan - AD_JPNTR2_MetaG (SPAdes) (version 2) | ecosystem: Engineered > Bioreactor > Anaerobic >... | reverse complement strand
TCTTTAAGTTCTGGAAATTTGAAAATAGACAGCGACACAGATAAAGAAAAATTAATTTTTGATTACAACTCAAAATATAAAATATTTATATCATCTAATGTAAAAAATGATATTTTAAATTATGAAATATTTGAGAATCCTGTTTTTAATAGAGTTGATTTATCTGATTCAGAGTGGAGTTTAAAAATAAATAAAGATATAATTACGAATCTAAATATTAAAACAGATTGTATTAATGGTTATTTTGATTTAAAAAATTTAAAAATTGGAAAATTAGATCTTATTGCAAAATCAAGTAGAATAGAGTTGTATCTTTCTGAAAAAGAGGGAACTTCTTTTTTCAATCTTAAATTCGGACCATCTATAATAGATGTTTATATACCTGAAAATTTATATATTGAAGTTGATTCAAAATTAAATCAATCTGTAACAAATATATTAGAAGTTGGATTTAAAGAAAAAGAAAAAAATGTTTATTATCTTGATAGCGGAGATAAAGGTAAGATATATATAAAGTTGTCTGGAAAAAATTTAAATATAAGATTCAATTTTATTCAAGATTAAATTTTGCATTTCGATTAATGACATTTGTTCTATAATTTAAATTATGAAAAAGATAAAATTTTTCAAATGTGTTTTATGCGGAAGAGAATTTAAAGAAGATGAAATAACTTATACCTGCCCATATTGTGGTCAAGATGGAATATTAGAAGTATATCTTGATTATAAAAATATAAAATTCAGTAAAGATGTTTTATTAGAAAGAGAACACACTATTTTAAGATATTTTGAACTTTTGCCTGTTGATAATTTAAATGGATTTCCTCCATTGAATGTTGGCTATACCCCAATCTATAAACCTGAAAGATTGTCTAAATATTTAAATTTAAAAAATCTTTATATAAAAGATGATGGTAGAAATCCAACTGCATCTTTTAAAGATAGAGCATCAGCTCTTGTTATTAAAAAAGCGGTCGATAAAGGTTTTGACACTATTACAACAGCATCTACAGGAAATGCAGCCTCATCACTTTCAGGATTAGCAGCAAGTATGGGTTTAATAACATATATTTTTGTTCCTGAAAATGCTCTAAAAGCAAAAATAGCACAACTTCTAAATTTTGGTTCAAATGTATTTGCAATAAAAGGGACATATGATGAGGCTTTTGATCTTTGTATTAAATCAAGCGAAAAATATGGCTGGTACAATAGAAACACTGCATACAATCCATATACAATTGAAGGTAAAAAAACAGTCTCTTTTGAAATATGGGAACAACTCAATTTTTCTGTTCCAGATAAAATTTTTGTCTCTGTAGGAGATGGTGTTATCTATAGTGGAGTATATAAAGGTTTTTATGATCTTTACTCAATGAAATTAATTGATAAAATTCCACAGGTTATAGGTGTTCAAGCAGAAGGTTCATCACCAATAGTTAAAGCTTTCTTAGAAAAAAAGGAGAGAGTAACTCCAATAGAAAATCCTCAAACAATTGCTGATTCAATTTCAGTAGGTTATCCGAGAAATGGAACAATGGCTTTACAATTTGCAAAAAAATATAATGGGGATTTCATTTCTGTTTCAGACAGAGAAATAGTTGAATCAATACCTATTCTTGGAAAATTAACAGGAGTTTTTGGTGAACCAGCAGGTGTTGCTTCGCTATCAGGTTTAATAAAAATGGTACACAAAGGAAAAATAAAAGAAGATGAAAAAATCGTTGTTCTAATAACTGGAAATGGTTTAAAAGATATAGAATCAGCAATAAAAGCAGTAGGTGAACCATATTATATAGATAATGATATTAATGATGTAAAGAAATATGTGATAAAATAAAAAAAAGGAGGTGCAATATGGCAGAAACATTTTGGGATAAAGTTAAAAAAGGGTTTCAGGTTAGTGCAGAAAAAACAAAGGAATTTGCAGCAATTGCAAATTTAAAAGGTTCAATTTTTACTCTTGATAACAAGAAAGGTGGTAAGTTTAAAGATTTAGGTCTAAAAGTTTATTCTCTTTATAAAGAAGGAAATTCTCCAGAAGATATTTTTAAAGAGGTTAATAATATTCTTGAAGAGATAAAAAATATTGAAAATGAAATTAAACAGAAAGAGGAAGAAATAGAAAAGATAAGAAGTGAATCAAATATAAAAGAAGAAGAGGTTAAAGAGATTGAAGTTGAAGTAAAAAAAGAGGTTAAAAAAGAAGAGACTGAAATTGAAGTAAAAAGGGAGGCTGAAGAAGCAGAAAATAGTAAGAAGAAGAAAAGGTAATAATAAACATGGATAATATAACTAAAAATTTTATTGAACTCTGTAAGATACCCTCTCCTTCAGGAAATGAAGAAAAGGTACGAGAAAAAATAATTGATATGTATAGTGATCTTGGAAAATGGAAAGTAGATTCTATTGGAAATGTGTATCTTTCTATAGGAGAAGGTGAAAAATCTCTTCTTTTGAATGCTCATATTGATACAGTCCCTGTTGATTCAGACAAAATAAATGTGATATTAGATAACAATATAATTAGAAGTGATGGAAAAACAATACTTGGTGCAGATGATAAATCTGGTGTTGTTGCAATACTTGAAGGAGTAAGAAAAAAGAAAAATGAAATAAAAGGTAGATTAGATGTTATTTTAACTGTCCAAGAGGAAACTGGTTTAAATGGAGCAAAAAATGTTAACATCTCATCAATAAAAGCTAAAGAGGGTTATGTTTTTGATTTGCATAACCCTCCTGGAGATATTGTAAATATTTCACCTTATCACAATACTTTTAAATTTTTTATCTATGGTAAAGCAGCACACGCAGGTGTTGAACCAGAAAAAGGTATCAATGCAATCTTCTTATCATCAAAAGCTATAAGTAAATTAAAAATAGGAAGAATAGATGATGAATCAACTTCAAATGTAGGATTTATTAAAGGAGGTTCTGCCACTAATGTTGTACCAGATTTTGTAGAGATTTGGGCTGAAGCAAGAAGTAGAAACGAAGAAAAATTAATTAAGATAAGTGACGAAATCATTGATACATTTATAAAAGAGGTTGAAGATGGTAGTGGAAAAATAGAATATAAATTAAATAGGGAATATAATGGATACAAATTTGATGAGGATGATAAACTCATAAAAATAATAAAAAAAGTTTTTGATTCATTAAATATTAAACCAAATATAATTTCTACAATGGGTGGTTCTGATTCTAATGTATTTAATGAAAAGGGAATTAAAACAATTGTCTTATCTACTGGAATGAACAATGTTCATACAAAAGAGGAATATATAAAAGTTGAAGATCTTCTTACTTCAGTAAAAGTTGTAGAAAAGATAATTGATTTTTATTTCGAAAATTAATGGAAAAAAAAATCTCTGAAGAAGTTGTTTTCAAAGGGAATCTTCTTAAAGTTATTTTAAGAAAAGTTATAGTAAATGATAATAGAGAAACTTATAGAGAGATCGTTTATCACCCAGGTGCTGTTGGAATAATTCCTCTAACCAAAGAAAATAAATTAATCCTTGTTAAACAATACAGGTCGCCCTTTGAAGATTATTTAATTGAAATACCTGCAGGAAAACTAAAAGAAAATGAAAATCCATTAGAATGTGCAAAAAGAGAACTTCTTGAGGAGACGGGTTTTTCAGGAGAAATGGAAAAAATTGGAATCTATTCAACCTCTCCTGGATTTTCAAATGAAATGATATATATTTTTTTATGTAAGAATGCAGAATATGAAACAGATAGATATAAAAAAATAGGAGAAATTGAAAATTTGATATTTCTTAACATTGATGAAGCAAATAAACTACTTTTAACTGGAGAAATAAAAGATTTGAAAACAGCATTTTCTATAATTTATATAAATGAAAAATTTAAATCTTTTTGATAGTTTTTTAAGTTATATTGAACTTGAAAAAGAATATTCAAAAAATACAATATCTTCGTATAAAAATGATCTTGATGACTTCAAAGAATTTTTAAAAAAAATAGATGAAGATCCTATTGAAATAGATAAAAAAGATATATTTAATTACCTTGTTTTTTTATCAAAAAAGAAACTTAAGCCAGCTTCATTAAGAAGAAAAATATCAGCATTAAGATCTTTTTATAAATTCCTTATTAGAGAAGAACTAATTGAAAATGATCCAACGATAGATTTAACTTTACCAAAAAAAGATAAGGTTTTACCAGATGTAATTTCAGTTGAAGAGATAGAAAAGTTGATAAATATAATTCCTGAAAAAGGATTTAAAGGAAAAAGAGACAGGGCATTAATTGAACTGTTATATAGTTCAGGATTAAGGGTCTCAGAAATCATAAATTTAAAAATAAATGAGATTGATTTGAAAAATGGATATTTAAAATGTTTTGGAAAAGGCAGCAAAGAAAGAATTGTACCTTTTGGTTCTTTTGCTAAAGATCTTTTAATAGAATACATTGAAGAAAGAGATAAAAATAATATAAATAGCGATTTGTTGTTTGTCACAAAAAAAGGAAAAAAAATAGTTAGACAAGAGATAAATAATATATTAAATAGATATGCAAAAAAATCAAAATTAAAGAAAAAGATTCATCCGCATATGTTGAGACATTCATTTGCAACTCACCTTCTTGAGAGAGGCGCTGATTTAAGAAGTGTTCAGGAACTTTTAGGACATGTTGATATCTCAACAACTCAAATATATACACATTTAACAAAAGAACATTTAAGAGAAGTTTATATGAATTCACATCCTTTATGGAGGAAAAATGATAAAAAGAGTGATACTAATAATTCTTGATGGTTTGGGAATTGGTAATGCAAAAGATGAAAAAAAATATGGTGATGAAGGAGCAAATACTTTACTTCATACGATTGAAAAAACAGGGATTTTACTACCAAATCTAAACAAAATTGGATTAATGAATTTAATTTATAATACAAAAGATGAAACTAATGGTTTTTATGGTATTTTAGAGGAAGTAAGCCCTGGAAAAGATACAACAACAGGTCATTGGGAACTTATGGGACTTGTTCTCAAAAAACCATTTCCAACATATCCTAATGGTTTCCCAGATTTTATTATAAAGGAGTTTGAGAGAAGAATTGGTAGAGAAGTTCTTTGGAATAAACCAGCATCTGGAACAGAAATTATAGAAAAATTAGGAGAAGAACACATTAAAACTAAAAAACCAATCGTTTATACCTCAGCAGATTCTGTTTTTCAAATTGCAGCACATATCAATGTGATACCTCTTGAAGAGTTATATAAGATGTGCGAAATAGCAAGAGAAATATTAAAAGGAGAACACGCAGTTGCAAGAGTTATTGCAAGACCTTTTGCTGGTGAACCTGGAAAATTTTATAGAACTTCAGACAGAAAAGATTTTTCACTTGAACCACCAGATGATACTCTTCTTGATATATTGATAAAAAATGGATATAAAACACTTGGTATTGGAAAAATATATGATATTTTTGCTGGAAGGGGATTAACTGAATCTATTCATATTGAAAACAATACTGAAAATATGGCAACTCTTTTAAAAGCAACAATTGAAAGAGATGAATTTTCTTTGATTTTCACTAATCTTGTTGATTTTGATATGAATTATGGACATAGAAGAGATGTTTGGGGTTTTGCAAATGCATTATTAGAATTTGATGGTTTTCTTGGAAATTATTTAAGATGGTTAAAAGATGATGATTTATTAATCATAACTGCTGATCACGGAAATGATCCCACATTTTCAAAACATACAGACCATACAAGAGAAAGAGTCCCAATTTTTGGTTTTGGTAAAAAAGTAAAAAGTAACAATTTTATTAAACTAAATAAATTCTCAGATTTAGGTGCAACAGTTGCTGAAATTTTTGGTTTAAAAACAATCAATGGTAAATCCTTTTTAAATAAAATAATAACTGATAAAAATAAATAGTTATTTAACATAAATTTTTTTATAAATAATCTAATAGATGAATCTAATTTTTTTATAGATATTAAGATTTATACGAGATTGCTTAAAAACCCTCTATTCTGAAAAACCCTCTATTCTGAAAAACCCTCTATTTTGTCATTCTCATATGATTCTTTTGACATTCTCGTGTAAATGGGAATCTATTCCTTTTTTTGCCATTCCCGTGTAAACGGGAATCCATTCTTTTTATTTGTCATTCCCGTGAAAATGGGAATCCAGTATTTTTATCAATAATATAAATCATTTTGTCATTCCCATGCAAACGGGAATCCAGTGTTTCCATCGGTAATATAGATTCCTGCTTCCGCAGGAATGACTGTTTGGATAACTGTTTCTAAGATTTCTAAACATTAATTTGACATATATATATTAAAATTTAATTGAAGATATTTTAGAAGGAGGTGAGAGGGAATAAAAAGAAGAACAAAAAATCTAAAGGAGAAGAAGGTATAAAATGGTTAGGAAGGTTTTGACGATTTTACTGATAGCTGGATTAATTGGAGTATTTGGTGGTTGCTTTCTTGAAAAAACATCAATTGTTAAAATTAATTCAGAACTAGAAGAAGTAGAAGTTTTTATAAGAAATTTATCAAAAGATAAAAAATCAGAATGGATAGATCTTGGTAAAACTCCAATTGAAACCAAATTTGAAAAAGGAGAATATGAGATAAGAGTTGAAAAGGATAACTATTTAATTCAAAGAAAGAATATAAAAATTTCAAAAAATAAAGAATACTTTGAATTCAAATTAGAAAAAGTTCCAATAATAAAAAATAGTGTTTCTGGTTATGTAATAAATGATAAAATGATTTTAGGGAATAGAGCATTTAATATATTCAATCGAGAAAAATCATTATGGGAGTTTTCTGAGAATGATATAGATAAAACTATTTATGATTTTTATTACAGTGGTATTTCTCAAAATGAAAAAATAGATATACTTTCTTTATATAGTTGGAAAAAAGATCCAAGACCCTGTACGGGTGAAATCATTTTCTTAAACACAGAAAGTGGAGAATTTATTGGATATTTAATAATTTCTCCAATATTCTGGAGTGAATGTGCAATACAACCAGAAAATAGGATTATAAAAACAGAAATAGAATTCTCTTTTAACAAAAGTATAAAATGGGAAAGAGATATTGATGGTTATTATGAATTTGTTAAACTTTTAGATAAAAAACTATACTTTACAATTTTACCGACAACAAATGAACAACTTTTAAATAACAGAGGAATCGGAATTCTCATAATGAACTATGGGAATGGAGAAATTGAAAAGAAAATTTATTTTAAAGAATTAGGTTTAAAAGAAAATAATATTGGAGATATAGTTATAAAAAAAGAAAAAATTTTTATCACAAGTTACAATGGAACAGAAAAAGAGTTGATAGTAATTGACATAAAGAGTAAAACAATTCTAAAAAGATGTAATTTTAAAGATTATTCAGTTTATCATGGAGATGAAGTTTATGTAGATAGTGAAATAAAAATTCCTGAAGATATAAAAGATCTTGAAATTCCAGAAAACTATATTGTTCTATACTATTTTGAATATGACAATTTCTTGTATTTAATAATTTATAAAAATGATGTTCCAGCAAAATCTGAACCAAAACTTCTCTGTTTTAATAAAAGAGATGGAAATTTAATTTTTAAATATGACATAATATTTCCTTCAATAATTTTTGGATATAAAGATGATAAAATAATTTTTGAATACAGATATTTGATAGGTTTGAATGAATATTATTTTGATAATGGTTTTGCTTATAAAATTGAATTAGATAAGCTAATCAATGATATAAAGTGATCTAACGAGGAAAAGTATGAATAACATTGTCTATAATAATAGATAAGGATAGTTTATAAAAGTAGACAGTCTATTTTTGTAAACAAAATTATGTCTTCAATTTTTGAAATTAGCATCTAAGGTTAAATTAAATTTAAAAAATTAATTTGTGGTATAATGTTTATACGGGGGCGAAAGGATCTCGACATGGAGTTGATGTTTAAACCAGCAGGTGAGTTTGAGAGAACTCTAAAACTCTTAAAAATTTTAAAATGCCAACACAAATTATTCTTACGCAGTAGCTTAGGTGCTCTGCCAGTTTGAAGAAGTTTGGTTTCCTTGGCTCTTCAAACTGAGGCGTAAAGGAAAATAGTTCTTATCCACTCCTCATGGATAAGAATGAAAAAAAGAGGATACGCCCTGAAATCCTTTGCCTGTTAAGGATAAAGGGAAGAGAAAAAAATAACAGGATAAACCTGTAGAAGGTTTAAAAGGAGATTCCATGGACGCGGGTTCAATTCCCGCCGCCTCCACCAAAATAATTTATTTATAATAAAATTTTAAAATGATGGAAAATATATCTAAAATAGTAAATTATTTCGAGATTATCGTTTTTCTTCATGATATTGGTAAAATTTCATCACATTTCATAATGAGTAAAGATCCTGAGTTAAATATAAAAGATAGACATGCGATGTTAATTCTTGAGGAAAAATTACCAGATTATCTGAATAAATTTTTAAAAACACCTATTAATAAGATATTCGAAGAGTTGAATTATTTAGACAATGGAGTATCTCCAATTCATTTTATTTGCTCTCATCATGGATGTGATAGGTGTATATATAATGAAGATTGTATTAAATATGAGAAGAACTTTTATATAAAACTTCTTCAAATTTCAGATAGGCTCGATTCGTCAAATCCACCAAACTCTAAAAAGCAACCATTTTATGAAACCTATTTATCTAACTTTTTCCTTATTGAAAAAAAGATTGATTATACAAAAATTGATTTGATTAGAAAAAATTTTTTAGATTTGTTGGATTCATATTTTTACAATTTTGATAGGGAAGGTTTTTTTAAATTAAGCAAATTTTTTATGGATAAAACAATTTCAGAAACAAGAAGAGGAGCCAATGATATTTCACTTTTTACACACTCAAAAGCAGTCTCCTCAATTTTTAAAGCAATTCTTTTTGAGTATCTATATTTTAATAGTGAGCCTCCAAAAAATATTTTTGAAGTTGAATTAAAATTTTTAAAAACAAAAAAGGGTTGTAAAAAAATAATAGAAGAAAAAATAGGATTTGGAAATTTGATATTTGATATTGAAGATAATGAATATTATTTAATCAGTAAATATATTGATAACACATTTTTAAAAATAAATAATATCAAGGGAGATATTGTTGAAAAAATAGAAATTAAAAAGACGAATAAAAATTATCTATATCCATTAAATCCAGAAAATCTATTGTCAACAATGCTTGTAAAAACTCCATATGATATGAATTTTAACTTCTCAAATTTAACTGATAAAACAAAAAAAATTATAAATTTTGCAAGATACAACGAAATTGAGGATTTGAATATAAAAATTAAAGGAATAAAAAAACATATAAAGAATTTAAAAAAGGGTGGAAAAATAGAAGAGATAAAAATTAAAAAAAATATGTTAAAGAAATTGATGAGAAGGAAATATTATTTAAAAAGAAAATATGAAGATGGTTACACTGTTAAAGAGATTGAAAATTTTTTAATGAAAAGCTTAGCGCCAATAAGACCTCCATCAATAATTAATTTTTCAAAATATTTAAATGAAATTATGGAAAAAAATAAATTTAATATAAATGAGTTAACCTTTGAAACTTTTTTAAGAAAGCCTCTAACTTATTCAAGAATAATTCAATATTGTATTGATATAAAAAAAATAAAAAATGTCGATTTAATTCCAAAATTTTATGGAAAAGTAAAATTTACAAATAAAAAGGTGTTATCGAGATATAAACTGATTGAAGATATAAAATTTTTAGAAGACAGAATCATAATTAGTATAGATAAGAAAAATATAATTTTTCCTACATTTTACAATGGAGAATATTTAGATGAATTGAATTTATATTTTATAGGAAAATTAGAAAGGAGAGGAAAATATATTTATCCTTTAAGAAAAGGGAAAAGTTTAATTCATATAACAAAATTAAAAAAGGGAGATAAAATAAAATTTATTTCTTAATCATTCTCTACTATAAGGTTTTCCAACAGAAGCTGGGTACTCAATTTGTTTTTTAAATATCATCATTATTATCAAAACAGAAACAAATGGTAACATCAAGAAAAATTGATAAGGAATGTTTTGAGAAATTACCTGTAATCTAAATGCAATAACTTCTATTGCAGCAAATAAAAAACCTCCTAAAATTGCTCTTTGAGGTTTCCAACTTGCAAAAATTGCAATTCCAACAGCCATAAATCCTCTGCCAGCAGAAATGTCTGGTGTATAAGTTCCTGTAATTACAATTGGTAGATAAGCTCCAGAAATACCAATCAACATTGATCCAACGATTGTTGAGAGGTATCTCCTTCTTATTACATTAACTCCAACAACATCTGCAGCTTTAGGGTTTTCACCAATTGCTCTTGTTTCAAGTCCGATTTTAGTCTTATAATAGAACCACCAAGCAAATAAAATTACAAAATATAAAAAGTAGACAATTATATCCTGATTTAAAAAAGCTTGAATAATTGGTATTTCAGAAATAAAAGGTATTTTAATTAAAGGAGTTTTTGGGGCTCTTGGTGCGGTAAGTTGAACTCCAATAATTAATTTATATAATAAATCAGAAAGACCTGTGCCAAGAATAACAAGAGATATTCCGAGAATAAATTGATTAACCTTAAAACTTTCATGTATATATGCTAAAATAAGACCAAATATTCCTCCCATTATCATACCTGCAACAAATCCAAAAATTGCATTTTGGGTTAGAAAACTTACAATAAATCCAATTGAGGCTGAGGCGAGCATTATACCTTCAGCAGCTACATTAAAAATTCCAGCCCTTCCTGAAATTACAATACCAAGACTTGTAAGCGTATACACAACTGCATAAGTTATGGTTTGAGAAATAAATGAATTTATAAAACTCAACATTTTATGTCCTCCTTAAAAATCTTTCTCTGAATGTTACAATAAATAAAACAATTAGGGCTTGAAAAAGAAAAACCATTTCAACTGGAATTTGCATTGTTCTTTGAA
>Ga0208198_1003356_pt1 | contig 11019 bp, 9 predicted proteins | sample AD_JPNTR2_MetaG_FD_184446 | JGI IMG/M metagenome (GOLD analysis project Ga0208198, IMG submission 184446) | Active sludge microbial communities of municipal wastewater-treating anaerobic digesters from Japan - AD_JPNTR2_MetaG (SPAdes) (version 2) | ecosystem: Engineered > Bioreactor > Anaerobic >... | reverse complement strand
CCAGGACCGTTGAAACCGGGAAGGCCATCGCCTGGCTCACTACCATCGATGGGCTGAAGAAGGAAATCGTCAACCTGGCCGATGAAGCGAGCAAGCTGCAGGGCGATATCGAGGCGTTCAAACCGGATCGTGAAAAGCTGGGCCGGGCTTTGAGTGCCGCCTCGCTGGACGGCGCATACGCAACGCTCACCGCCACCCGCAAACAGCAGGCGGATGACAGTGCAGGCTTGAAAGCTGAGGAAGAGGCGCTTCCTGGACTGGAATCCTCCGCCAAGGAACAGGCCGAAGTACTGAAATCGGCTGAGCAACAAACCGCTCGGGCAAAAGAAGAGCTGAAAGCGGCCACGCCTACATTGCAGAAGGTTCGCTCCCTGGATCAGAAACTTGCCGATCAGAAAAAAGCTGTTTCGGAAGGTGATGAGGGCTGCAAGAAGGATGCGGCCAAGATTGACGCTGACAAAAAAGTCCGGCTTGATGAGCAGGACAAACGATCCAAGGCTCATGAGACGCTGGATCTTGTGGACGGCTATCTCAAGGAGCATGCACAGGATGAATGGCTGATAAGTGGTCTGGCTGGCGTTGAAGAACAGATCGGCGGCCTGCTCTCCAAACAAAATGAAATCGTTCAAAAGGAGGCCGCTCAAGAAACGGCCACGACGGCTCTGGAACTGGCGGCAAAATCACTCGAGGACGGTCAGAAGCAATCCGGCATCCGGAAGCAGGAGTTGGAGGACGCCTCAAAACAGTTTCAGCAGGCGAAGGATGCTTTGAGCCAGCTACTGGGAGACCGCTTGTTGCGGGAATACCGCACCGAGAAGGAAACCCTGCTGCGTGAAATGACCTTCCTGACCAAAATTGCGGAGCTTGAAGATCACAGGGCAAAACTGGAAGACGGCAAGCCCTGTCCGCTCTGCGGCGCGACCGAACACCCCTTCGCGGAAGGGAATGTCCCTGTCCCCGATGAAACCGAGCGGAAGATCGATTCCCTGGCCAGTCTGATCAGCAAAGCCGAGGATCAGGAAGCCGCCATCAAGAAGCGTGTAGGAATCATCATCCACGAAACAGGCTGGCGGCGGGGATAGCGAGGGAGGTCGGACGGACAGTACCGATGCATTGGGTCGGTTGGGCGAGGTGAAACGGGGCACTTGTCGGCCGGAGCGCGTGGGAATCCGGCCTCGAATGGCGGCGGAGCGTGCACGGATGCCTTCTCCGCGTGTCCGCGGAGCGGATTTCGAGTCTGCCGAGTGCCGTTGCTGGAACCGCCGGCGGCGAGGCGGCTTGGTAACGTCCTGGTGTTGACGCAGAACGCGATGTGCCGCCGCTGTTCAGGGCGGCCCTCTGGCAGGATCGCGGATGCCGACGTCATCGCCCGCGCTGTCGGATCCCCAGTCGGCATCACATCCGTCCCATGCAGCAGACTGCTGTCCGGCGCCGCATTCGGACTCCCAGTCGATCCGCCGCACGGGTGCGACGGGCATCGGGGTGGCGGGCAACTTCAGGTGCTCGAGGATCCGCCTCACGACCGCAGGGTCGGTCAGGAAGGCGAGGACGACCAGGGGGCGGTGGGGCGGGCACCGGGGACATTGCAGTGCATCGATGTCCAGGACCCTGCGCAGCAGTTGGGCCCAGCCCAGGTGAATGCGCCGGGGGTGCTCGGGTGGTGGGCCGGCGGGCGCGGTAGCCGTCGCATGGGGCGCAGCATCCGATGCGGGGGAGGCGGTCGCGCCGGCAGGAGCGGCATTCGTGTTCATGCTGGCCGCAGATGCCACCTCCGGCTCGCCGGACCTGACCGGTGGGGCGGGCAGTCGGTTGCGGAAGCGGGACCGGTTGGCGAAGACGCCGTGGTATCGGACCAGGTTCTGGTAGGGCGCGGGCAGCAGGGCGGCCAGGCGCCGCAGGAAGGCGACGGGCTCCAGGACGATCTCGGTCCGGCCCTCGGGCGTGGGCCAGGGACGGTGCAGGCGGTAGCGGACGCGTCCGTCGGGGTCCAGGGACAGGCGGTCCAGGGAGAAGGGGGCGCGCAGCCCGTATCGGCACAGGCGCTCCAGGCCCAGCCGATCGTCGGCGGCGACGGTGCGAGCGGCGTGAAGCGAGAATCCCTGGACCCGGGTGCACAAGGCCTTGGCGGGGGTCTTCCCGGCCCCCTGGTCGTCGGGTGGCGGGGCGGCCTCCCAAGGAAGGGATCGGAGCGGCCTTGGACCCGGAGGCCGGACGGCCTCGGCGACGGTGATGCGCAGCGGCAGGTCGTCGGGGTCCTGCCAGGGCGGGTTGTCCTGGGTCTGGCGGAATCGTTGCCGGGCCAGGTCGCCGATGCGAGTCGCCAGCCGCAGGCCCAGGGCCGCGATGTCGGCATCGGTGGGCGGCGGCAGGGTCACGAAGGCCAGCGGCCCGCCCGGGGCGTCGGCGTCCTCCAGGAACACCCCGTCGGGCATCAGCGTGTGGAAGTGGGGATTGAGGTTGAGGATGCCGCCGAAGCGCTGCACGAAGGTCACGGCGCCGACCTGGCCGTCGTGCAGTCCCAGCCGCCGGGCACGCAGCCGCATCCAGGCCGCCACGGTCCGCAGAAAGGTCCGCAGCACCAGGCCCTGGAAGGCCCGGTCGGTGGCCAGCAGGTAGCGCATCTGCCAGGGGAACGTCAGCACCCACTGGCGGTAGCGTGCCTCGGGCAGCACCCGATCCACCAGGTCCGCAGCCGTGTCCGCCGCCCGGCGCGCCCAGCAGGATGGGCACAGTCGCCCCTTGCACGAGAACGCCACCAGCCGCTCGAACCCGCAGTCCGGGCATCGCAGGCGGGCGAAACCGTGGGCCAGCACGCCGCAATCCAGGTAGCGGTGGAACTCGTGTCCCACGAACGCTGGGTAGCCCGTGCCCGAATCGCTGCGCCTGCGGGCGTCGTCCAGCAGATCCGACAGGTGGCCGCGCACGACCGCGTGCAAGGCGGTCCGTTCGGGCTCACGGCGCCGCCAGCGCGACGGCAGCGGCCGCGCCGCCTCGCCCGGGGTCCGCTCGAACACCAGCGCCGGCAGCGGGCGGGCCGGCGCACGGGTGTCCTGGGCGCTTCGGATGTCCGGGCCGGCGACCGCTGCAGGACATGCTTCCATGTCCGGGCATATCGAGGCACGTCCACGGATGTTTCACGAAGCGTCTCGTTTGTGATCGACGGAATGGGTTACCTGTCCTACGACAACGCCGCCGCCGACATCCTTTTCCAGATCGTGAACCGCCGGTACGAGACCAAGCCCATCATCCTCACCACGAACATGCCCTTCCGCGAATGGTCCAGCGTCTTCCCCAACGCCGCCTTCGCGTCCGCGCAGGTAGATCGGCTTACTCACCACTCCCACGGAAGCCGAGCGGTCGAGCGCTGAGCTGCGCGAACTCGGGGTGTCCAACCAGTGTCTCGTCTTGAACGGCGTCTTCCATGCCGGCAGCAAGGACGACGCAATCGCGGCAGCGTTCGAGACCAGGAGTCGTGAGGCGCTCGCGTCCATGCCCGCCGGTCTCGCAAAGCTTCCGCGGCAGAACGTGCGGCTCAGCCCGCGTGCGCTGCTCGGCGTGGAGGCCCTGCGCCACATGTTCGACGACGATGCCCGAGCCGAGGCGCGAGCGCCGGCGACAAACGGCCGCAAGCTGCCCCCGTCCTTGAAGCAGCTCGTCGATGAGCTCGAGCGTGCGGGCAAGGGCGTGATCATGACCATGGGCAAGGGAGGTGTGGGCAAGACCTCCGTCGCCGCCGCCATCGCCGTCGAGCTGGCACGCCGAGGTCATCCCGTCAGCCTGAGCACGACCGATCCCGCGGCTCACGTCTCGTGGTTCATCGACGACGCGCCGGCCGGGCTCAAGGTGGGCCGCATCGACGCCGAGAGCGAGACGAGTGCCTACCGCGCCGAGGTCATGGGCGAGGTGGGCACCAAGCTCGACGAACAGGGACGCGCGCTGCTCACCGAGGATCTGCGCTCACCCTGCACCGAGGAGGTCGCGGTGTTCCGCACCTTCGCGCGAACGGTGGCTGAGGGGAAGAACGGCTTCGTCGTGCTCGACACCGCGCCGACCGGGCACACCATCCTGCTGCTCGACGCGGCCGAGGCCTATCATCGCGAGGTGCTGCGCCAGTCGAGCAACATGCCCGAGAGCGTGCGCGAGCTGCTTCCCCGCCTGCGCGACCCAGACTTCACCCGCATCCTGCTCGTGACCTTGCCCGAGGCCACACCGGTCCACGAGGCCGCGCGGCTCCAGAGCGACCTCGCGCGCGCCGAGATCCGGCCCTTCGGCTGGGTCATCAACCAGTCGCTGGCACCCGTCACGACCGCCGACTCGATACTGCGGAGCCGCCAGGCGAACGAGCATGGCTACATCGCGGAGGTTTGCGACAAGCTCGCGAAGCGCGTGGCGCTGGTGCCGTGGATGAGCGTGCCGCCGACCGGTAGTCATTTCGCTGACCATGATGACCGCCGACAGCGGCGTGTTGGCCGCAGCCGCAAAAAATCCGGCCATCCCGACCATGGCGAAGCTTGAAGGATTCTGAACCAGACCGGGCCACCATCCCTGGAACACCAGCCCCGCCGCGCCGCCCAGTGTTCCGCCGATTACCAGCGACGGGCCGAACACGCCCGCGCTTCCGCCGGACGCTATGGAAAATGACGTGGTGAATATCTTGCCGATGGCGACGGCCAGCAGGATCAGGACGCCGATTTCAACGATCTGTCCGGACAGCGCGTCCTGCAGTATTCCGTAACCGGTGGACATCACGTCGATTACGTGTTCGTCCCCGACGATCAACAGCAAAGCCAATGCTGTTGCTCCGGTCATGAGGCCCCCGATCAATGGCTTGACGATGAACGGCAGGCGCAGGCGGTTAAACGCGCCCTCGGTGCCGTAGAACACCCAGATGTAAAGCAGGGCGCCCGCCGTGACCAGCAGCGCCAGAAGCAGGTAAGGCAATAGTTCCAGCGGGTTCTGGAACGACATGCCAGACACCGGAAACATGTGCCCGAAGCCGTGCCAGGCGCCGTAAACGCAGTACGCGACGATGCTGCACACGCACGCCGGTATGATGGCGTCCGTTTCGATGTCGGGGTCGGAATACAGAACTTCGGCCGCGAAGATTGCCCCGGCCAGCGGCACCTGGAATATTGCGCCAACCCCGGCGCCGACGCCGGAGATCATCAGCAGTCGTTTTTCACGTGGACCCAGCTTTAAACGATCGGCGATGAAGCTGCCGAACCCGGCGCCGATCTGCGCGATCGGGCCTTCGGCGCCGCCCGATCCACCCGAACCCATCGTCAGCACTGTCGCGAAGAATTTGATGACTGGCACGCGTTTCCTGATGTGTCCGCCCTTTCTGTGGAAACTGTTGATGGCGGCGTCTGTCCCGTGGCCTTTTGCCTCGGGCGCGAAGAACCTGACCAGCAGTCCGGCCAGGAACGCGCCGGCCGCCGGCAGGGCCACGATCAGGACGTAACGGACATGGCCTGCGACGGGAACGTCAAAAACGGCTTCTTCACCCCCGGGGCGGCCTGGCGATAAACCTATCAGGGCATTGAAGCTGAATGTACGCAGTCCGTCCAGCGCAACGTGAAACAGGATGGCGGACGCGCCGGCGACCAGCCCGACCACCACGCCCAGCGCCAGCCATCGCGCCAGCCCGCGCAGGTCGAACGCCTTGTCCAGGAAGCGCTGACCCGCGGTCAGCGTGTTGTTGATCTGTGTTCTGGGATCCATGTGAAGCCGCATGATTCTCGCGCCATATTATCCCTGTTCCCCGTTTGATCAACCCTGCAAGCGGCAGTCGGCCGTCGAGCCACACCGGAACGTGGCGTAACCGCTGCCAGTTTCAGTATGACTTCACGCCGGACTCGGCCAAGTTTTTGTGCCAGACGTTCATTGATTCGATGGTGCCGGCGATGTTTGTGTTGTTGACCAGGGTTCCGCCAAAATCGTACCCCTTGCGGGCGAATACGATGTTGATGCCAGCGCTTGGCGCCCTGGCGATCGTGTAAGCGGTCCGCATGCCTGACTGGCGCATGGCGATTTCCATTTTGTCCAGTAGCAGGGAGGCCAGCCCGCGCCCGCGCCATTCCGGTAGTGTGGCGAAATCGGTCATTTCGACGCCGAGCCGCTTCGGGTCCATTTCGGCGGATGAAAGGGCGACGAGCCTGTCCCCCGCGACCGCCGCAAAGTAGCGGACGTCCTGATTCATCGTATCCAGGAGGTATGCCGGCTCGTGGATGGGGAAGGGGTATGTTTCGAAGACCTTCCTGTAAATCGTCGCCATCTGCCCGATGTCATCCCTTGTTGCCTCGCGCAGTTCCAAATCAGGTGATTTGAAGTCTGCGACATCACCTTCAGATTCCGACGCGTTTTGCGCAGCCAGTATCAGCACATGCTCCAGTTTTTCCCTGTTTTCAGGATGTCTGCGGCTGCGATCCGGATATCTTCCCATGAAGACTGCAGCTTCGCGTCCACCGTAATATCCCGGTATTCCCGCTTCGAGGCGGTATCCCGCGTCGAGGAACCCCGGGGCCACGCTGTTCGGGATCTTTGCGATAATTTTTCCCAGGTTTTCGCTTTCGGCCAGTGATTGCAGTCGCGGCAGCACATGTTCCGGGTCGGCTCCGTTCCAGCGCATCACGTAGACACGGTCGCTGACCGGGCCGTACTGAATCTGTGCCTTGCCGATCCGGGCCGTCCTGTCGAATTTTGTCTGTCTGTGTTCCCTGACTTCGTCAGCGGTCCGGGTGGCAATTCGTTTCATTGTTGCGGATTGGTTCATTCGTTCTCCTTTGGCCGTCATCCGGTTCGTACGTCGCTGCTGCAGCAGGGATCGTGCGGCAACAGGTTCGGGGATGCGTCGATCGCTTCCGCGTCCAGCAGCCTGACCGTCTTCCGCAGCGCGGCGGCAATTGCGTTCTGTTCATCTTCCGGCAGACGCCGGAATCGTTGTACAAAGGTTTCCTGCAGCATCGGCGGGGCCTCATCGACGATCCTTCCCCCGGCTTCCAGCAGCATCGGGATGACTTTCCGTCGATCCTGGCTGCTGCGTACACGGTGGATAAGACCTTTTTCTTCCAGCCTGTCGGCAATTCCATTGACGGTACTGGGGCTCAGGCTGATTTCTTCGGCCAGCCCGGAAAGCGTCAAAGACGGGTTGCGCTGGATGGCGTACAGGCACAGAAGCTGTGGCACCGTCACGTTGAACGACACGTTGATCCTGTGGGACTGCATATCGATCGCGCGGACGATTTTTCTTAACGAACGCAGGATTTCAGTTTCCCTGTCAGCCATTCAAATAACCCTTTCGATACGAATCATTCGTATAGATACTAACAGCGAATCGACAGCCGGTCAACGGGCCGGTTTCCCGCCTGATATACAGCATCGCGCCCGACAAAACCGTCAACTGGCGTTTTGACGACTTCGACAACCCGGAACGTGGCGACTGCAGCGACCCGGTTTATTCAAACGTGTCCGACACGCTTTACGTCATCTGCAATCTGACGCCTGCGGGTGGGCAGTACAGCACGGTCGTGACGGCGATTGGGGCAAATGGTCAGAAAAAATGGACCGCGACACTGCCGGACGGCCATACAGCCAGCCTTCCGGTAATTGCCCTGCGCAGTCTGTCGGAAACGATGGCCGACCTGTACCAAGTCCTGAAGCGTTTTTACGGTGGCGTGCCTTTCGATTACGGTCAGTGCCCGCGGAATTACTGATGTCGTTTCGTCACCGTTTCGTCAGCCGCAGCATGTTTCACGCCGCATGCGGCATCCGGATCTCAAGCGGATGATCCGAGCTGGCCTTCAGGTTTCGAAGACTTCCACCGATCAGTTCAGCCAGTTTGTCGGTCATTCCGGCCCTGGTCGCCATGAACAGGCGCAGCAGGACCTCTGTGTTGTAGTCCATGCCGGCAGGGGAATCCTGCCGTGATTCCCATTGGGACACCACGGAATGGTTTGCCATGTTCAACGTCGCCGCAAAATCCACCTGGCGCATCCGCAGATACGATCTGATGAAGCCGACCTCCGAACCGGTCAGCCTGGCGGGCTTGAGAGCCAGAAGGCTAAAAACCTTGTCCTGAAGTTGCCCCATGTTGACGTCCGGAACCTGCTCACCGGCTCGACCAGCGACTCCACCTCGGCCACCGACGAGTCCACGAGCTCGTGGCGCTCGCTCGGCGAGTTCCTGGGGCAGGTGTTCGGCGGCATCGTCACGGTGATCACCCTGGCGCTCGGCGGGCTGATCAAGATCATCACCGCCGTCATCTGGGTGGTGAACGCGGTCAAGGACGCCTTCGTCATCGCCGGCACCTGGATCGGCGAGACGGCGGCCAAGATCTACCTCTGGTTCACCGAGACCCTGCCCAACGCCATCTCGTCGGCCATCGACACGGTGGTCGGCTTCTTCCGCGCCATCGGGCAGTTCTTCGTGGGCATCGGCCGCTGGTTCAAGAACCTCTTCCGCAGCATCGCCGACGGCATCATGAGCTTCCTCCAGCCGGTGGTGGACTTCTTCCGCGGCGTGGGCCGGGCCATCAAGGCGGTCTTCGACGGCATCCGCGACCTGGTGATCCGCATCCTGCGGCGCATCCCGGACGCGCTCCTGCCGGCGAGCCTCGAGCGGCTCAAGCGCACGCCGCTCTCGACCGAGGTGCGCACCGAGGACGAGTTCGCCGCCGTGGGTCGGACCGAGTCCACTGCCGCGCGGTCCGAGGCGGCGACGTCCTCGATGCCTTCGAGCGCTGAGGCCACCGGCCGCATGAACGAGTTCGCCCAGCTCGAGGCCAACATGATGGCCTTCGCCAACTCCCAGGCGCGGGATCGCGGGCAGGCGCCACCCTTCCAGATCAACGTCCAGGTGGACGGCGAGACCATCGCCCGGGCCACCCACAACGCGGGCTCCGACGCAGCGGCGAGGTCGTTCTCGCCGGTGCCGGCCTACTGAGGTGACGATGGGTATCGAGCTCGCCATGGTCGCTCCTCCCCGCTGCGTGCTCGTCAACGTGACCACGGGCGAGTCGATGGAGTGCCTGCTCAACCCGACGCAGCTCTCGGAGAAGCTCCAGGTCAACTGGAACCGCCTGGCCGTGCCCGGGCTGTCGCACCAGGTGCTGCAGTTCCAGTCCACGGGCAACCGCCAACTCTCGGGAGTCGAGTTCTACCTCGACCGCTTCTTCGCCGTGGAGCAGCCGGGCGAGCCGGACATCATGGAGTTCCGCAGGTTCCTGCGGGCGCTCACCGTGCCGCCCGAGGGCACCGAGGACGTGGCGAGCACGGCACCGCCGCGGGTGCTCGTCATCTGGCCCGAGGTCATTACCGTCGAGGCGGTGGTGACCGACGTCGAGTTCCAGTACCGCCAGGTCGGGGTGGACGGCACGGTGCTCGTCTACGCAGCCACCGTAGGCTTCGAGGAGATCCTCGACGCGCGGGTGACATCCGAAGCCCTGCGGGAGGAGGTGTAGCCGTGCCGCCGTGCGTGGGCTCCCGCCACAGCTTCACCTTCGGTGTCCACGACGCCGACGGCGTGCTGCACCTGACCGAGCGCGAGCCGTACCGGTACAAGGCGCACACCGACAACCGCGTCCACGTCGTGGTCCAGGGCGACACGCTCTGGGACCTCGCGGGCCGCTACTTCGCGCCGCTGCCTCGGGCCTGCGGCTTCTGGTGGGCCATCGCCGACTTCCAGCCCGACCCCATCGTGGACCCGACGCTCGGGCTCGAAGCGGGTCGGCGCCTCTTCATCCCCTCGCTGCGCGTGCTGACCGACGTGATCCTCGGCGAGGCCGGACGGAGGTCGCGCGGATGAACCCGATCATCGACCGCAGCGCCCCCGGTGTCCGCATCACGCTGCTCGCCGACGAGCGCGCCGAGAGCGGCGAGCCGCTCGAGCTCGGCGGCCGCATCATCGGCTTCACCTTCGACGATGCCGAGAGCAAAGCCGACAAGCTCTCGCTCCAGCTCGACAACCAGGATCTATCGCTCTTCGACCGCGAGGACCTGATGGGCGGGGCCACGCTGGAGGTCTCCTGGGGCTACGCGGGCAACATGGCCGTGCCGCGCCGGGTGGTGGTCAAGAAGCTCAAGGGCTTCACCACGCTCGAGGTCGAGGGGCAGGCCCTCTCGACGCTGATGAACCGCGAGGCCAAGACCCGGAGCTGGCAGAACGTGACCCGCTCGGCGGTGGTCCGGCAGATCGCCGAGGAGCACGGCTACGAAGGGCAGTTCATCGATGCCGAGGACACCGGCGAGGTGCTCGACGTCATCAACCAGACCGCCGAGACCGACGCGCGCTTCCTGCGGCGGCTCGCTTCGCGCGAGGAGTTCGAGTTCTACGTGGACGACGGCGGCTTTCACTTCCACGAGCGGCGGCAGGAGGCCGCTCCCACCCATGTCTTCACCTGGTACTCTGATCCGGGACGCGGCGACATCCTATCGATCAACGTCGAGTCGGATCTCATCAAGCGCGCTGGCCGTGTGACCGTGCGCGGCCGCGATCCGATGAGCCGCTCGACCATCGAGAGCTCATCGAGCAACGACACTGCCGGCCGGTCGACTCTGGCCGAGGTGGTCGAGGTGGTGGACCCGGAAACGGGCTCCACCTCGCTCGAGACGCGCAATGCCACGGCGAGCGTGCATCCGACATCGGCACCCACCGCGGGTCGGGCGGCGCGCGAGTCCGCGGCCAGGTTCCGCCGCGCCGAGCGGGCGACCGTGAAGCTCTCGATGCAGGTCGTGGGCGACCCGACCCTGCACGCCAAGAGCATCGTCGAGGTGCGCGGCGTCTCCGGGCTGCTCTCGGGCAAGTACTACGTCACCGGGGTCAAGCACGTCGTCTCTTCCTCGGGCTACACCTGCGAGCTGAAGCTCACCCGTGATGGGCAGGGTCGCCGCGCCCGGCAGGTCGCCCGCGAGCAGCGGGGAGAGCGCAACACCAGCCGCCCGCGCACCGACGGCGAGATGACCCAGGTCGAGGCCGTGGACCCGGAAACCGGCTCGACCCGCATCGAGTACCGACGCGATGGCC
>Ga0208198_1003351_pt1 | contig 11024 bp, 10 predicted proteins | sample AD_JPNTR2_MetaG_FD_184446 | JGI IMG/M metagenome (GOLD analysis project Ga0208198, IMG submission 184446) | Active sludge microbial communities of municipal wastewater-treating anaerobic digesters from Japan - AD_JPNTR2_MetaG (SPAdes) (version 2) | ecosystem: Engineered > Bioreactor > Anaerobic... | reverse complement strand
AATTGTTTTGGGTTGGGGGTCAATCTGTGGGGTGGCCGGGGCGTCGGCAATGGGGAGTTTTACACCCCCGCTGAAATGTACCTGTCTTGCTATATCGGATCGGGGCAGGTTGCTGGCAAACAATAGTAGTTTATTTAAGAGGAAATGAAGTGGCTCTCTGGCGTAACTGGAAAACTACATGATGCCTCTGGGGCCACAGGCATACCAGATGAAAATATCTGGAGGGGCCATTATTCATACGAAATACGACCTGTTCTGAGGTGGTAATAGGTATTGCATTCGTGTACTGATCATCCTCATTAACCCCTATATCTCTAAATATTCCAAAACGCAAGATCTTTGTACTTTCAGCAAATACGCTTTATTATGCCACCCGTTGACACCATACACCTTACACACGGATATAAACTGTCTGTGGCATCCACGCCGGGCACAAAAAAAGATGAGGTGAGTATGTGGAGGCTTAGTTCTTCTTGGCCTTCTCCTGGCCCTTCTCTACCTTCTTTTCTTCTGCTTTTTTGTCCTGTGACCGCTTGTCCTTTGCCATGACACACCTCCTTCCCAGGGAGGGATATACGTGATGTATACCGGTCGGGATATAAAATTTACCGTATCCCAACAGTGTTACACCGGATTCAAAGAAGGAATAGGCATTTTTCCCCGCTCAAGGAAACACAACAGCAGGAGAGCGCACCGGAGGAGCGCTACTTCCTGCGCCTGAGTGCGGAGACCAGATAAAGCACGGTCAGGGAGAGAGCTCCTGCGACCTCGACACCTACAACAAGAGGAATGAGCGGGATTGCACCGGCAATACTCCTGAAAGACAATACCGGGCCAGGATCGGCCGGGCTGCCTGCAGGTGCAGATCCTGGCGCGTCAAGCCAGTCGCAGAAGAGCAGAGCGCCCACCGCGAGCATGACCCCTGCCATCAGTATGAATATTATCAGCCCCAGAATCTCGATCTTCCGCAGAGGTTTTCGCGCAAACCGCATCGATGCCATCCCTCCACTTCCAATCTCATGCATGCTCTCTCACCCCATACACCTCACCTGAGTAGAGGTGTAACCATCGCCTGCCGGAAATTGAATGTCCAGACTGATCCTGAACTGCCACTCCCGCAGCATAGAATTGCCAAAAGCCCCGGAAAGCTCCGGCAGATATAATTCTACATGATTGAACATGACAATACTATGACAACCAGGATGTATTTAATCCTGTCCCCCGATCCGCACCCGACTGAAAAGATTGGAAAATGGTGCCCACAAGGGGATTATCCACGAAAAATGCAGATTACCACCAATATTTTATCCATTTCCCTCCAACAGATATGAGAATGCCACGCATCTATCTCGGCGAGATCCTGCTTCACTGGTGCGACACCTGCCACGTTCCAGTGCTATCCGGGGTTTGTGCATGCGGCAGCCCGACCCGTCCGGTAGCCGTCACACCGCCGGGGGACGCACGCCCCGCCTTCCCCGACGACATCGAGCGGATCAACCGGATATTCAGCGATCATTTCGGGGCGCCGTTGATACCGGAAGGGCATATCGCGCTCCTGAACAAGGTTCCTGCGGCGGACAGGATGGACGAGATCGTCCTTGGCGGCGCCGTCGTGGGTGCCGTCCGATACCTGCCGGGAGAGCGGCGCTGGGAACCCCTGCCGCGGCGGGCGGCAGCGGCATACATGCGGCCAACCAGGCGCCGGGTCGTGGTCGACGATGGCGCAGTCCCGTCCATCCGTGACGAGGGGGCAAGCGTACTTGCGCCCGGCATCATCTCGATCGACCCGGCCGTTGCCGCGGGCGATGAGGTCTTCATACTGAGCGCAAACGGCGAGTGTATCGGCGTCGGGAGGGCAAAGGTCGATGCCGCCACCGCCGGAGCGATGGAGCGGGGTGTCGTCGTCCGGACACGCAAGAACCTGGATGCTGCCCCCCTCCCGGGTGAGGCGGCCTGGGAGGACACCGTCAGGGCAAACGAACCCGTCCTCGCCGATTACGAGGCCGCAAGCATCAGGTTCGTCAGGGAGGCTGCAGAACAGAACCCGCACACCCCGACCATCTCCTACTCGGGCGGAAAAGACAGTCTTGCAACCCTCCTGATCGTCTTAAAGGCAATCGGGGCGGTGCCTATCCTGTTTTCCGATACAGGGCTTGAGTTCCCTGAAACCTATGAGAACGTCGATGAAGTGGCGAGGCGATACGGTCTAGAGGTCTTCAGCGCCTGTGACAAAGAGGCGTTCTGGGAGACGTTCGAGGAGAACGGCCCCCCGGCTGTCGATAACCGCTGGTGCTGCCGTGTCTGCAAACTCCATCCCGTCGGCCGCCTGATCGAGGAGAACTGGGGCGAGTGCCTCTCGTTCATAGGGCAGCGGAAGTACGAGTCGGTGCGCCGGATGCGGAGCAGGCGGGTCTGGCGAAACCCGCACGTCCCGCAACAGGTCTCAGCAGCCCCCATCCAGCAGTGGACGGCGATGCACGTCTGGCTCTACATCTTCCGCGAGAAGGCGCCATACAACCGTCTCTACGAGCGGGGGCTTGACCGCATCGGCTGTTTCATGTGCCCCTCAAGCGATCTCGCGACGTTTGCGATCATCGGGGAGACACATCCCGAACTCATGAAGATGTGGCACGAGAAACTCGCCCGCTGGCAGGAGAAGCAGGGGCTCGATCCGGACTGGATCGAGTCTGGACTCTGGCGAAGACAAGGTAGTTCCGATGAAGAAGAAGATAGTTATAATTGATTATGGTCTTGGCAACCTGCGCAGCGTCTTTCGCGGCCTGGAGCGGGCTGGAGCGGCGCCCAGGACAACGGGGGATGCTGAGGAGATCACGGCAGCGGATGGAATCGTTCTCCCGGGTGTGGGAGCGTTTCGCGAGGGGATGGAGATGCTCGGTGATCTCCAGGCGACAGTCGTCAACGCCGCTCGCGAGACGCCGCTGCTCGGGATCTGTCTAGGTATGCAGATGCTCATGGACTCGAGCGAAGAGCACGGGCTCCACCGGGGGCTCGGGCTGATACCGGGGGAGGTCAGGCGGTTTGTACCGACCGGCGGGGAGAAAGTGCCGCATATGGGCTGGAACACCATACGCATCCAGGCGGGGGCGCCTCTCTTCGATGGGCTGCATGAGGAGGAGTACGTCTACTTTGTCCACTCCTACTACGCGGCGGCCGCACCGGAGAGCACCATCGCGAGCACCACCTACATCCACCCGTTTGCATCCGCGGTCAGGTGCGGGCAGACATACGGTCTCCAGTTCCACCCGGAGAAGAGCGGTGCGGTGGGGCTGAAGATCCTGGAGAACTTCATCGAGCAGATCTGTTAGGCCAGGTATACCCCTCTCTCGCTGCCGGGACTCCCGTTTCTGCCTCGCACACCTGCTCCAGCCAGGATAGACCGCAGCGTTGTTCTCCAAAAAGAGAGCGTTCGGCTGAGATACGGAGATAGAGGCGGGGATGATCTCGCCCTCCGCGGCGTTTGCTGTCTTCCTCGCGCTTGCAGGATCCGCAGCCGCGCCTGACCACGCACCCCGCTAACCCGGTTTCAGGAGCCCGGGCGCACCTCTTTCAGCCGTCGCTCAATACGAGCCCCATGCGACCCCATCCAGTAGAGTTTCCGGCAGGCGGGGCACCACCAGAACTCCCTTTCCGGGGGGGAGGGCGGGGCGTATGGGGTCTCCCGGATCTCACGCTGTGTGGCCGGTCGAAGGCGCGTGTTGCAGAGTGAACAGCGACTCATCCTGACCACCGGCTCGATCAGACCGACGTCGGCAAGTTGCCGGATCTGTGACAGGATATCTTCAGAAGCGATGTAGACCGCCTGCTCACCGCCACGGCGCGCGAGTTCCCGGTCGCGGGTCAGGAGGACACGATCCTCCTGACCCGCGATCTCGAGCAGCAGGGAGTCTTCCCGCGTGCTGCCGGGGGAGAGGCCGTTTGCACTCAGTGTGTCATACCCCATGAACCGGAGGTAGCGCGTCAGCGTCCCGAGCATCCTGTCGGTCAGGAAACGGCGTTCACCGGATCTCCGAGACATACTCGATATGCCCCCCGCATCTCGTGCAGGAATGCCCTTCAAGCCCCCGTATCCGTATGGCGTAGCCCGCCCGCTCGATGATGAGGTTTCCGCAGGATGGGCAGTAGGTGCTCTCGTAAGGGTGGCCTCCGACGTTTCCCAGGTACGGGTAGTTGATCCCGAGCTCTTTTGCCCGTTCGTAAACCTTCTCAAGCGTCCTGACCGGTGTCGGCCAGACATCCAGCATCCTGTATTCAGGGTGGAACCGGGTGAAGTGCATCGGCGTATCGGGTCCGAGGTTCTCAACCACCCACCGGATGAGCCCCTCCATCTCCTCCATAGAGTCGTTCTGGCCCGGGATGACAAGTGTAACCGTCTCGATATGCATACCGAGTTCCTTTGCAAGCAACGCTGCGTCAAGGACGGGCTGAAGCCTTCCGCCGCAGACCTTCCGGTAGAAGGCATCAGAGAACGATTTGATGTCAACACGGAAGGCGTTGAGCATACCGGCGAGGTCGCGCAACCCCTCCTCGGTGATGTAGCCGTTCGTGACATAGACCGTTCCAAGACCCTTCTGCCGTGCAAGCGCTCCCATCTCAAGCGGATACTCGTGCCATATGGTGGGCTCGTTGTATGTCCAGGCGATGCTTGCAGAACCCGACGCAATCGCCCGCTCCACCCCCATCTCGGGGCTGATATCCCTGAACCCTCCCATATCCAGAGTTTGCTGGGAGATCTGCCAGTTCTGGCAGTGCACACAGTGGAAGTTGCAGCCAACGCTGCCAAGCGAGTAAGAGAGGCTTCCCGGCAGGAAATGATACAGCGGTTTCTTCTCGATGGGATCGACCGCTTCAGCGATCACCTTGCCGAATGTGGCGGCATACAGCGTGCCGCCGCGGTTGATGCGGACACCGCAGATACCATGCTTCCCATCTTTAATGGTGCACCTGTGGGCGCAGAGCGAGCACCTGACGGTGTTATCCTCCAGTTTCTGGTAGAGTCGCGCCTCATGCATATGATCTCCCCCTGTCGGGAAGCATGATAGTTATTGCGGGAGGTGCCGCTTATCCACCTCTCCAGCCTCTCTATCATACTCAACAACCAGGGCACCGCGATACCCGCAACGCTTGCAGCGGTAGAGAAAACCGATGTATCCTCCGGTAACCGGCCATACATCGGTTGAGTTGCAGACCGGGCAGTGCAGCATCTTCACAACAGGTATATGAGTGATATCCGGGTAATAATAGGGTGGGATGAAGAAGATCGTTATATCTCTGGGCGGCTCGATTCTGGTCCCCTCGCTTGAATCGAACAATATCGCTCGATACGTATCCGTTCTGAAAAAGATCTCCGGGATATGCCGGCTGTTCATTGTTGTCGGCGGTGGCGGGGAGGCGCGCAGGTACATCGGGGTCGCTCGCGGCCTTGGCGCCGGCGAGGCAGCGGCGGACGAACTCGGCATCATGGTGACCAGGCTGAACGCGCGTCTTCTCATCGCCGGCCTCGGCGAGGCGGCCTACCCGCGTGTTGCCGAGAACTACACAGAGGCGCTTGAGTTCGCGCTGAGCGGAAAGATCGTGGTCATGGGCGGGATCACTCCTGCACAGACGACTGACGCCGTATCGGCGGTGCTTGCCGAGAGCGTTGGTGCCGACCTCCTCATCAACGCCACGTCGATCGACGGGATATACAGCGCCGACCCGAAGAAAGATGCCAGTGCGGTGAGGCACGAACACCTCACTCCGCGAGAACTCCTGGAGATCCTCACAGCAAACAGAATGAACGCGGGCGCCAACACCGTTCTCGATATCGTGGCCGGGAAAGTTATTGAACGCTCCGGGATCCCTCTTCTGGTGATCGACGGCCGTGAACCGGATAACCTCTACCGGGCGATCGCGGAGGGCGCGTTCGTCGGCACCATAGTCTCAAAAGAGGATGCAGAACCCCGGCCGGCTTGAATTTTCAGGAAAAAACTCCCCTCCAGCGATCCGGTGGCAGCAAACAGGATTCTAAACCCAACTAGACAGGGAACCTGGAGATGATCTGCCTTGCCGCCAGAAAGAACCCGATTGCCGCAGAGAGAGTCTGCAGCGCAAAGGAGAGGTTCTCTTTCCAGGTTCAAACCCCTCTTAATGATCGATACCACGTTTCTTGAGTTCATCAGACTTCTTCTTCGAGCATGCCTCACATCGAAACTCTGGCGCCGGGTCGCTGGTTCTGTCGTAGTTCTTTGCCCTGACGAGGCGGTAACCCCGGGCAACCCTGCCGCAGTCCACGCACCTGATATCGTCTCTCACCTCCCACTGTGCGGCGAGGGTCTCGGAGGTGAAGATAAACCGATCGACCCAGAAGAAGATGAGACCTCCCACCAGGTTGGCGATTATCGTCGCGGCAAGCGCCCCAAGGCTGCCGAGCAACGCAAGCACCCCGGCCAGGATCGGCGTCGAGAGTTGCCACCGGACGAGATACAGGCCGTATAGTTTAAAATTAATTTCCACAGATAATATTCAACCCCTGAGTCATAAAACCGGGCGGGGACGACCTCAGGAGAGCACCAGGATCCGGCGAGTCAGGCTCTTGTGCACCCGCTGCTCGTGCTCCTGCAGGATGGTGAAATAGCAGGCGGCGATGGACGTTATGTCACGGTTCGTCACAACGACCGCGCGCCGCCCCGGCCGAAGGATCCGCCGGATCTCCGCAAGCGACCCGTCGTACAACTGATCCATGCTCTCTGCGCGGACCCTGACCGACTGGCCGTAGGGCAGATCTGTCACAACGGCGTCGATAGCACTGTCACGGATGGGGACTGCCGCGGCATCTGCAACCATCACATCCGGGCCAGGGAGGTTGCGCCTGCAGCCCTCGATCATCTCGGGGTCAAAATCACTCCCAAGGATCCTGGCACCTACCTCCCTCGCCTCAAGGAGGATCCCGCCTGTGCCGCAGAAGGGGTCAAAGAGCCGTTCACCTGGCGCGACAAGAGAGATGTTGACGAGCGCCCTGGCTATCCGGGGCATCATCACGCCAGGGTGGAAGAATGGCCGACGCGTGGGGTTCCGGGCCTCAAACGCCCCCCGGTCGATCCGGAAAATTACGCGGCCGAAGTAACAGCGATCATCTGAGACGATGGCACGGTACTCTTCGATAGGATTGCGGAGCGAGACCGGGCCGGCAATAAGGCTCCCGATCATCCTCTCTGCCTCAAGGCTAGATATGTCCATACGCGCCCCCTGAACGGTCTTCACCCTGCCGGCAAACGGTCGTGTGGTCGTGATGCCAAGGTCCCGAAGCAGACCCCCAAACGCTGCAGCCGTAGGTTCGCACTCGCCGAGATACTCCATAACCACGTGCGTCAGGGAAAGCCGTCTGGTAGCCTCCGGGTCAGGGCATTCCGCAACCGCAACCTGCGTCCGCCGGGAGAGCACCCTGCCCACGCACTCGAGCTCCGCGACCGGCAGGTCAGGGTGCTCACCGGAGAGTTCAAAAAGCAGTTTCATCCTCACGGTATTGGGCATGCCGGGTATAACAACAAGATCGGCGGATCCGCATCAGCCCGAAAAACAGAAAAAACCAGACACCAAAGCCAGGAAAGACCATCACTTCACAGTCTCTTTCATCCGATCGACAACATCGTGGAAGAAGCCCTTGCCCTTCTTCGCGCCCTTCACAGAAGAGGGTTTGTGCCCCTCCACTTCGAGCAGACGCTCATACAACTCCCGCTCCTCGTCCGTCAAGCGCTCGGGGATGACGATCCTCACCCGCACCAGTAGATCCCCGGGCTTTGTCTGCCAGCGCACACCCTCACCGCGTATCCTTAGCCGGGTATCGTGCTGCACTCCGGCCGGGACACTGAGGCTGACCGTGCGCCCGTCGATCGTCTGCACCTCCACCTCAGAGCCCAGCGCCGCCTGTGCCGGGGTGATATCGACAGTGGTCTCCAGGTCGTCGCCACGACGGGTGAACTCCCTGTTCGGCGCGACGGTGATCTCCACATAAAGGTCGCCCGGCGGCGCACCGTAGTCGCCAAAGTCGCCGTAGCCCTCCATCCGGAGACGCATGCCCGTATCCACGCCCGGCGGGATCCGGACCTTCACCGTCCGCCGGGCACGCCGGTGGCCGGTGCCGTTGCATGCCCTGCACCGCGTCTCCGGAACCCTCCCCTGGCCGTTGCAGGTGCTGCATGTGCTCATCCGTACGAAGTTCCCGAAGAGAGACTGGCTCATCTGCCGCATCTGCCCGGTCCCGCCACAGGTCGGACAGGTAACGGTCTTCTTCGTCTCGCTCCCGGTTCCATCGCACTCGAGGCAGGGCTCGACATGTTCTACTTCGACCTCCTTCTCCGTCCCGAACACGGCCTCATCGAGCGTGATCCGCAACTTCACCAGGATGTCCGCACCCGGCCGCGGGCCAGTATGCTGCCTCCCCCCGCCTGCAAACCCACCGCCAAAGAAGGTCTCAAATATATCCCCGAACCCGGAGAAGTCAGCGCTGAACCCGCTGGAATATCCACCACCGGAGTATGAACCGCGGGAAGCGCTGCTGTAGGCCTCATGCCCCATACGGTCGTACTGGGCGCGTTTCTCGGGATCGGAGAGGACACTGTAAGCCTCGTTGATCTTCTTGAAACGCTCTTCGGCCCCAGGCTCTTTACAGACGTCTGGGTGATACTTTCGTGCAAGGTTCCGGTAGGCTTTCTTGATCTCCTTATCGTCGGCGTCGCGTGAAACGCCGAGGGTATCATAGTAGCTTTCCGGACCCATTCCTCTCACTCTTTGACTTCGTAATCAGCATCGACGACGTTGTCATCCTTCCCCGCGGCAGTCCCCGCCTGCGCACGCTGGTACACCTTTGTCGTGAATGCATATACCGCTTCGGTCAGGGCATCCATCTTCTGCCGGATCGCCTCGGTGTCGTCACCCTCGAGAGCCTTCTTGAGATCGGCGATCGCACTCTCAATCCTCTCCCTGTCAGAGGTCTCGATGGTGTCCTTTGCATCCTTGATCGCCCGCTCCGCAGTGAAGATCGCGGTATCGGCGGCATTGCGCAGCTCAATCTCCTCGCGCTTCTTCCGGTCCTCCTCCTCAAACCTCCTGGCCTCGTCCATCATCCGCTGGATCTCCGCTTCGGATGGGCGGGAGTCCTGCGGTTTGATGGTGATCGACTGCTCGTTCCCGGTACCGAGATCCTTTGCCGACACATGGACAATACCGTTTGCATCGATATCGAAGGTCACCTCGATCTGCGGAACGCCGCGTGGCGCGGGCGGAATCCCTGTCAGCTGGAACCGGCCAAGTGTAAAGTTATCCTTCGCGAGCGCCCGCTCGCCCTGCACAACGTGGATCTCGACCGATGTCTGTCCATCGGCGGCGGTCGAGAAGATCTGGCTCTTCCGCGTCGGGATGGTGGTGTTGCGCTCGATCAGTTTCGTCGCGATGCCGCCAAGCGTCTCGATGCCAAGCGAGAGCGGGGTCACATCCAGCAGAAGGACATCTTTAGTCTCCCCGGTGAGGACGCCTGCCTGTATAGCAGCACCCAGTGCAACACACTCGTCCGGATTGATACCTTTGTCAGGCTCCTTCTTGAGGATCTTTCTCACAGTCTCCTGGACCAGCGGAACCCTGGTTGACCCCCCTACAAGGAGAACGTGATCGATATCTTCCGGACTCAGTTTGGCATCGGCCAGAGCCTGTTTCACCGGTCCGATGGTCGAGTCCACCAGGTCGGCGATGAGACTCTCAAACTTCGCGCGGGTGAGATCGATGTCCAGGAATTTAGGGCCGCTCTCCGTGGTGGTTATGTAGGGAAGGTTGATGTTGGTCTTCTGGACGGATGATAACTCGATCTTTGCGTTCTCGGCCGCATCACGCAGACGCTGCATGGCAACCCGGTCTTTCCGGAGATCGATTCCTTCCTTCTTCCGGAACTCATCAACCAGGTAGTCGACTATCCTTTTGTCAAAGTCGTCGCCGCCGAGATGGTTTATGCCAGCGGTTGCCTTGACCTCAAAGACGCCATCCCCGAGCTGGAGGATGGATACATCAAATGTGCCGCCTCCCAGGTCGTAGACGAGCACCGTTGCCTCCTCCTCCCTGTCGATACCGTAAGCAAGAGCGCTTGCGGTCGGTTCGTTGATGATCCGGAGCACCTCGAGGCCTGCGATCTTCCCTGCGTCTTTGGTCGCCTGCCGCTGGGCATCGTTGAAGTAGGCGGGCACCGTGATGACCGCTTTTGTGATCTTTTCACCCAGGTACTGCTCCGCATCCACCTTTAACTTCTGGAGGATCATCGCGGAGATCTCCTGCGGGCTGTAGGTTTTGTCCCCGATGGTGACCTTCTCGTTTGTGCCCATCTTGCGTTTGATCGACTGGATGGTGCGTTCCGGGTTAGTGATCGCCTGCCGTTTTGCTGCGCTGCCGACCAGTCTCTCCCCGTCTTTTGTGAACGCCACGACCGAGGGGGTGGTCCTGCCGCCTTCCGCGTTGGGTATGACCGTCGGCCGCCCGCCTTCCATGATCGCCATGCATGAGTTGGTTGTTCCAAGATCGATGCCAATGACCTTCTCTGAAACCATGTGGTTATTCCTCCTTTCCTTTAGACACTACAACTTTTGCGCATCTGATGACCTTATCCTGCATGCAGTAGCCGCGAACGACCTCCTCGATCACGCTGCCCTCCTCCGCCTCCGACGGGACGCAGGCGATAGCCTCCTGGCATTCCGGGTCAAAAGGTCGGTTAAGGCACTCGATAGGCTTGATACCGTGCCGTTCCAGGATGCCCATAAGGAGTTTTTGTATCTGCTGCATACCTTCTCCAAGACCGCCAGCCTCGGCTTTCTCCGCCCGCTCGAAGTTGTCCACAACTTCGAGCAACTCGACAGCGAGATCCTCTATGGCAATCCTCGCCATGTTCTCAAGTTCACGGGCCATCCTTTTGCGGTAGTTCTCAAAATCTGCTGCAAGCCGGAGATACCGGTCATTAAGGTCATCGTATGCCGATTTCAGTTCATCAT
>Ga0208198_1003350_pt1 | contig 11024 bp, 7 predicted proteins | sample AD_JPNTR2_MetaG_FD_184446 | JGI IMG/M metagenome (GOLD analysis project Ga0208198, IMG submission 184446) | Active sludge microbial communities of municipal wastewater-treating anaerobic digesters from Japan - AD_JPNTR2_MetaG (SPAdes) (version 2) | ecosystem: Engineered > Bioreactor > Anaerobic >... | reverse complement strand
CTTGAGTTAAATCTTCCAATTTATTTACTTCGGATGTTTTTTTATTATAAAATTCTGCATTATAAGTTCCATCCTCATTTTCATTTGTTATTTGGAAAACACTCCCATCACTATATACCCTTTTTTGTCCTTTATAATAAGGTTTCCCTTCCAGATTTAATTCTTCTGGTTGTTGTTCCGGTTGAACAGATTGTTGTTGTTCTTCCGGTTGTTGTTCTTCCGGTGTTTTTTCTTCTTCTTCCACAACATCAAAATTCTCTGCTGCTACTTCATATGGTATTTCTACTGTTTCTCCAAATCCTGTATCGATAACAATCCCTTTGTCTGTTGTTTCTTTTACAACAAATTGTAATGCGTTCCCATTTTCATCTTTTATAGGATTCCCATTTTCATCGGTATATGCAATGACTGCTCCATTTCCAAAATTCATTTTCCCTAATTCTTGAAGCTCTATTTCATTCATTGCTGATTGCAATAAAGCTTTTGAATCTTCCGATTGAAAATCTGCAATATCTTCTATACTTGCTATCTTTATTTCAGGGCTTCCATCCTCATTTACTTCTCCTGTCCTGTAATAAATAGCTTGAGAAGACCTTAGTTTATCTATATTACCGTTTTTATCAGTTGCAATTTTACCTTTTGCTACTTCAAAAACCTTATCCTCAACTTCTGTATTTAAAACAACCTTATCAATGTTTCCTGTCGTTTCATTGGCTTTTTCGTTTATATCTTTAATGACTGCTGCTTGTTTTTGCAGTTTTTCTATATTACTCAACCCGATATTTGCCAATGCTGCATTGTATTCGTTGCCTATACTTACATAATCTACAATTGCCTGCTTTTGTTCATCGTTTAAATTATCAGATGAAATAATATATCCAAGCGTTTTTTTCTGTGCTTCCGGTGGAAGGCTCAAGAATTTTTCTCCTTCAAATTTAAAATCGGTGTCTTTTAATACATCTTTTAACACCTTGCTTTTTTCATCATATTCTTGTTGTAATGTTTCTACTTTTTGCGCTATTTTATTATTTATTCGTTGTCCTTTTACTCCAAGAGCTCCAAATCCCAATCCACCAACTCCTCCGTATGTGCCCTGTTTGAAAACATCCGGTTGAGCCTGTAAGAAAGATTTATTCTCTATACCTCCAAGTTTCTCTACTGCCCATTGTCCTTCTGCAGCAACTAACTCTTCTATATCTTCCAGTATAAACGCTTTGCCGAAATTTTTAGCAACACTCCCTTTTAAATTTTTTGTTGTATTTTTTACAATTTCATTTGCAGTAGTTCCGGCAGCCATATCAAATGCTTGTTTACCTGCATTTTTATAAAGCGACCCAAGCCATTTACCAATGGGTATATCTCCAATTCTTTCAGATGCTGCATCAATAACAGCATTTGATTGTGCAATTATTTCTTTTTTCCATTCCGGCAATTCAGGATGATTTTTGTCCAAATTACGTTTATTGAGACCATAAGAATTGGCATACATCAATAAATATCCTGCTTCAGGTTGACCTGCTGCCGACAGTCCGATAACTGCTGCACTCAAAGGCATGGTTTCTAATCCATTTACAATTAAATCATTCGCTAATTTACCTATTTGTCCTTTTTTTGCATAATCAACGAAATCTGCTTCTTTTATTTTTCCTTCTTTATCTATAATATTATAATGACTTCTACTTGCCGATGTTTGTGCATCTTCTGCAAAATAATCAGCTATTCTACCCCATATCAATCTATCATCTTCTTTACCGGTTATTGCCTTTCCAAGCCAACCAAAAATAGGTTTTTCTATTTTTTGGTGCTCAAGTTCAGCTAATCCTGTTATTAAATTAGATACACCAGTATTTAGTGCCTCTAACATATCCTGCCCGCCATAAAGTAAATCCCAACCAATGCCTTTTTTACCTGCTCTTTGAACGTCTCCCGGACTAACAACACCTGTAGATAGTGCTGCGTCTTTCCACCTATCAGGTTCTTTCTCATAAAGTTCTCTTTGCTTTTCCGGTGGCATCATGCTGAATAAATTATTCATATATTCTTTATCAGAATAGTATTCTTTGATCACTTCATTGTCTTTGTTCTCATTTATTAAATCCATTAATACTGAAGCTCTTTGTGGCATTGTTGCTTTTTCGTATTCCGGAGATTGAATATATTTCTGAACAACATTTTTTTGTTTTTTCCCAATTGTCAGTGGATTTTCTGCTGTTGCAGAATTTGCCAATTCGACATTAAGGTTATTATCCAAATTATTCCCATATTCGGAAGGCAAATCAGTTAATTCTCTTTGACTGAAACTTAAATTTTGAATATCTTGTTTTGTCAGTGGAGTTTCTTTAGATAATTCTTTACCAATTAAATTATAAGGTTCGTTTTTATATGGTTTTGGCTGTATGGGAGATGGTACAGGGAATCCAATGTCATTTGAAAACTCTTCAAATGTTTTTTGAAAATTATTCCCATAGTCAGACCGCATTGTATTATAAAGCCTATATCTTTTTTCAGGGTCTGACATATCTTTTTTAAACGTATTAAAATCAACAGTGAAATTATCTTGATAGTCATTCTGTAGATTTTGATATAATTTACTTAAAACATCTTCCATTTTATTTAGTTTTTTGTTTGTTTTATAAATTTTAATTTATATTCAATTTTTATGAGTATTTACTCATTAATATGGAGAATGGTCAAATCTACCTTTATTCTGTTTTGTATTCGGGTTAGTAGATTGTGTTGGCTTAGCTGATTGATTACTTGGTTTAGTAGATTGTGTTGGCTTAGCTGATTGATTACTTGGTTTAGTAGATTGTGTTGGCTTAGCTGATTGATTACTTGGTTTAGCAGGTTCAATATATGGTTGTCCCTTTACCCGTAAATTAATTTTATCCCACAAATCATCCGGTATTAAATGAGCATTTTGAGCTACGTATGCACTTATCAGTGAAGGGTCTAAAACTTCTTCTTTGTATGGTAATCCAAAAGCATTTTTCTTTTCTTGTTCCAATTTTGTCAACAGACCTCTTCTTGTCAGTTCTCCATAAATATCCAATGCTACATTTGTCCAAGTAGATTTTGGTATTCTGACATATCTTCCTTTATTGTTTTGCAAATCAACGTAATCATCATTTGTTGAACTGCGTGGTGTTTTAAATCGGCTTCTATACTTAATAAGTTCTTTTTGTCTTTTAAATTTTTCTTCATCTACCAATCTTTGTGCTTCGGCTTTCTGTCTTGCAAGGTTCTCATTATCATTTTTTCTTTGGTTGTATAATTCCCATTGAAATTGTTTATTTGCTTTGTTTTGTTCCGTTTGTAACCTTTGCAGAAAATCTTTCATTTCTGCATTATTTTTCATAAGGTTATAACGCATCATGTCTTGTTCGTATTTATCCCTTATCACTCTTAATTTATCATTGGTAACTTGAGCATTTGTTTTTTCATTTCCTCTGTTACGGATATAAGCTCCTTTATTTTGTCCGTATATTTCTGCGAGTGTTTTAAATGAATCGGTCAAAGCAGCTGCAAATTTAGCCCTTTTAGCTTGCTCCGGAGTTACTTCCTGTTGCGGAGGTGTATAATTCCTCATCAAAATATCCAACAATGGCTTTTCTCCACGCTGATATTCTTCAATGAACCTGTCATAATCAAAATTACTGTAAGGAGATTGCCCCTTGAATTTATATTCGGTAGTTTGATTCTGATTATCAGTGGTATCTTGATTTTCGCTATTACTTAAGTTATATGGAGACACAAATTCATAATTTGTCTGCTCGTCTATTTTCTTGCTCATAATTTTACATTTTTTATGGGAAACTTGGTTTTTTACGTAATGGATGTATTATCCTCAACAATAATTCCTTTATCAATAATAAATTCTTATTTAATCGAGAATAATAAGTAACTGCATCTTGTGGAGATTTAGTTTCTAACCATCTCCAGCATATATAATCAACAAGAAATTGTTGTATTTTTATTCCTATGCTTTTTTTATACTGTTCTGTAAAATCACATTTTGTATTGAGCCACAAAGCAAAATCACGGTCTTGCCTAAAATCCTGAAATTCGGTAAAGGTAGATGATAAATCCGTTGGTGTTGAATTTAGGAATTTAGGTGGAATGATTTTCATTATTTCTGCGTGGGCTTCTAAAAATAATCTCCTGAACAGAATATCATATTCCTCATCCATTACCAGCTCTTCAAAAAATGACCTTTCTCCGTTTTGAGTATCTATGGTTTTTCTTTCAGCAAGTAATGATGTTTCTTGTTTTACAGCCTTTTGAATGCTGTCATGTGAAAATATAAAATAGATTATCATTGCAAATTTGATTTTAAATAAGTTTTATATTTGTTTATGGCAGCCTTTTTAGCAATATACTCATTCTCATAACTTCTATCCGGATCAGAAACATAGAATGCTTTGTTTCTTAATTCTGCGAAATTCACGCCTCTTTTTACCCATCCTTTGTATTTCAATATCCTGAAATTTTTCCTGTTTACCCAATAAAGACGTTCTTTATACTTAAAAGTCCCTTTTTTTGTAAAATAAGGTATGGATAACAATACAAGATATTGCCTGTTTTCACGCTCATTGAACCGTATTTTTTTATTCTTTTTATGAATAGATTCTACTGCACGTATGGCTGCTCTCATTTGTATATTTGCTTTCATGTATATGAAAGCATTTAAAATTAATTCTTTAATCTTTTTCATACACTCGTTGTTTTTAAAGGTTCTTTTATTGTTTTTGTATTCCCTCCTGAATTAAATATCGACGTCCAATCTATGCTCCCTAATCCGGTAAGTCCATTGTAAAACGCATTGTTACCACTCTGCGCATTTTGTATAAGCGTATTATAATCAAGCATATCGATATTGTATTTCCGGTTTCTGTATCTATTTTTTGCAGCTTCTTTATATTGCACTCCAGATGCAGCTATGTTGCCAATAACTCCTGATAGAGCCTTGTTCCTGCTGTCCATTCCGGCAAGTTTTACCTCATCTGTTGCGCCGGTTACGGCTTGTCTTGAACTTTCAAGCTTTGTCTGTCTGTCCATCTCATCTCTCATTTTCTTTAAAGCATTTTGCACATCCAATCTTTGCGTAAAATCTCCATAGTAATCGGAGTTATACCAAGCTTCATTTTCTGCATTCCAAGCGGCTCTTTGCTTCTCCATTCTTTTTCTTTCCTTTGCCTCTTTGTTTGCTCCTACAATAGATTGAGTAAGGTTCATTAATGCGGGTATTGCTATAGATGCTACCATCAATCCAGTTTGAGCTAAAATTGTTACATCATTGCGTAACAAATTGTCTATGAAATTTAAAATTATTTGTAACATGATTTTTAAATTTTAATTGTTATCTCATTTTATCATTTTTATATTCTTTTTCTACCTCAAAATCTATTTGATTAATCCGTGATTTACCATCCACCATTGCTTGAAACAATATAATAAATTGTTTGTATGTAGTTCTCGATAATAATCCAAAATCCAAATCCTTAAAATTTTTCCATTGATTTGTATCTGATAGTATCGAACCTCTTACCATAATAAAATTTTCGCCATCATTTGATGCATAAAGCGCCATAAAGATACCTGATTTATTTATATTATAAAACAACCCTCTTAAAATTGCTCTTGATAATCTTTTGTACTCATCAACATCAAATAAAATTGGTCTTGTTATCAGACTAACATCCTGAATACCACTTGTTATTTCAGAAAATTTCCTTATTATTTGGTATTTCCTATTCTGTGGTATTTCTATTAATCTATAGGGTATAGAGTTTAATTCAACATTAATATCTTCTTCATAAAGTAAATCTTCGTCCTTATCATAAGCCCAAGCTTTTCCGCCAGTTGATTCTGTAGAAGTCCAATATTTTGAATGCTGAAATTCCAATCCTCCCTTCATTATTTTTTGTATTAATGTTTTGGGTATTGTTGGTGAAAAATAATTTTGTTGTGGTAATGACATTACATCACCCCATTTCATTGGCTCTCTTTCCTGACCAACAATAAATGCAAGTCTCTTATCAGACATGTAATTATCATCTCCGGGCTGCAAAAAATATGCTATTTTACCATATAAAAAATATGATCCGACAGAATAACTCGTTTCTTCATTCTGTATAAACTTTATTTCCGGGTATGTATTTTGAACAATCAAATCCAATTTTTCTGTGCTTAAATGAAATGCTTTGCTATCTATGTTGTAAACGAGATTTATTTCAGGGTGAATGAATATGATCTCATTTTCTGTAATATCATAGATAATATCCTTAATATCCTTATAAAATTCAAATATATTTTTATTGAAATATGCGAAAGTGCCGTTAAATCCATTTGGTAGGATTATATTTTTAAATTTCTCTTCTAATTGCGGGCTTAAAAATACTACATTTTGACCAGAAATTAAATGAAATCCTCTTTCTGTTATAAATACTATTCCAAACGGCGTCGGACATATCTTTTCAGAAATCGGCACATAACTGCTTACAGGAGATTGTTTTGAATAAACAATACTTCCCGAACCAACATCAAGCGCCCATATCCCTTCTTTTGTAAACACATACAACGGATATTGTCCGAACTGTCCTTCTGATATTCTCATTGCATTAGACGCAATGTTCAAAATATCACTCGATGATATTTGATAGGTATTCTCATTTGCAAAATATATCGGGTTGTTTAATTCTGATACCTTAATAACATTTCTATAATGCAAGATATTAGCAACGTTATTTGGAACAACAACTGAATTGTTTTGTGTTGAGCCCAACTCAAAAGCTATTGGCTTCAAATTTGGGTCTATATAATATGAAAAATTATGGATTTTACTTGCAGTCAATTTGAACTCTAATTTTTTATCAAATGCCGTTCCGGTATAATCTTTTATAATGGCGTAAATTTCCATTTTTGTAGCCCTTACATCCGGATATGATAAAATTGGAGATAGGCTTTGTATGTAAAAATCATTTAAGTAATTCCTAACCTCTGATAGTCCATCTTGTGTTTTAATTGTAACTCTTATCCAAAGCAATTTTGTTGGGTGAATGAATGCCTGCGTTTTTATTGGGAACTGACCCAATCCTTGTATTGCTTTGAATCTATCATAATCCCAACCTTCAAATAATTTTGTTCTATAATCCCATATATGTAACCGTGAATTGTAGATATATTGCCCATTCGGATATATCTTATGATGGCTTAAACTATCTACCGGAAGAATATCCTGATTATAAATGTTTTCTCCTATTTTCCCGCTCAAATCTATTGTTATCCAATCACCTTCTCCGTTTAATAAATCTGTAAATGGAATTTCATATACTTTATAAAAATTTTTACCTAATAGATTTTCTTTTATATTTTCTATTTTCTTTGCATTCAAATGATATGGATAAACATACCCACTTCCTGATTGAAAATTTATGTTTGTTGCAATTGGATTTTCCAAATCAAATAACTCTTCCTCTGGTGTAATAAATACTGATATTGATTTGATTATATTTTCAAATCTTTGTTCTATCGGTGATTCAATCTTAAATTTTAATTGATTTGCAGACGTTTCACATTGTACATATCTAAATAATGAATAATAAAATACTGATAAATTAATTCTCATATTCTCATAAGTCTGTGAATAACTTGGGTCGTTTGATGTTCTGTCATCATAAAGTATTGTGCCAATAAAACTCGGATTTGAATACTCATAATAATTTTCTTCTATTTCAGTAATAGTTGGAAGAGACAACTTTAAATATGATACTAAATTTATATCATCATATGACATATATACATCATCATGTACTAATAATTGCTCAAATCTTGTATCTTTATCATCCGCTTGCCCAAGTAACACAGGATTTGAATGTAATATATATGAACCATCATATAATTCTACGGCTGTACATGCCATGATAAATCCATGTAACCTACCATATTTTTTCTCGAGATTAAAATGTTTACTGATAACTCCCTTAACTGCATCAACTGAATTTGCTGTATTTATCCTTGTGACTCTATAACTTGTATCGTGGTCAACTTTTAATGAAATATTAGGAATTGAATTATTAAAATCAATTACCTTATACTCATTTTCATACCAAAAAATATATTTTAACCCATCGGCATCTAAAATATTCAATATGTTCTTCGACTGCGTTATGCTTTTTAGGCTATTTACATCACAAATATATGTCTCCGTGATATTCAGGTCATCAATTACATCTAACTTGTACAGTTTATTGCCCTTCTCTCCTATTAGATTTGTATCTCCATCCGGCAAGGAGTGCTCAAATAAATACCTGAACTGGTCGTTCATAATCTTTTCAATACCATGCACCATTACCGGTTCTAAACACCCTTTTTTCTTTCTTAAGTTAACGAGTGTAAGACAATCGCCATCTTTGTATCTGGATTGTGTAGTAATACCTCCTATTTCGATTGATTTTCTCATTGCTGGCTATATTCTAACAATTGTTGTTTAATATCATCCGGAAGTTTATCAAATTCCTTTTTAACTTCTGGAGTAAATTGATATTGCGAGAGTTCCTGTTTTAAATCATTAGGCATTTCTTGTGGATTATATTCCTGACCTGTCTCTTGTGCTTTCTGCATTTCCTGTTCTCTTTTGTTTAAATACTCAATGAGTTTTTCTTTAAACGGCAAATTTCCTACTTCAATAAGTCCTTTCAGGTCTATTTGATTATTCAAATCAAATTGTTTGAGCTGGAATAACATATCATTTATCATTAATCGATAAGCAGGAGTATCTGTATTTTCCGAAACATTAATTTCAAATTCTATGTTTCTGACTCTGTCAGGGTCGTAAATAAGCTGCCTTCCCTTGTCTTTGTCATAGATATATCTTTTGCTTTCATAGAATTGTTGCATCAATTGCACATTCATTTTGTCCCTTCTTATCCTGAATGAGCTTACTGCGTCAAATATCGAAGTTAACGACGTTGAGGAATTTTGGCTTTGCTGTGCATACATCATAGCAGCTGTACCAGCAGTTGGCTGTTTTCCCTGTAATGCGCCAAAAATTCCGCTTACATTTTCACTTAATTTTAAATACATGTTTACGACATTCAGAGGTGTAAATGCTGAAGAAATTGTATTAATGTGCGTTGGAATTGGATTAGGAGAATTGTTTTCTGCTTTTGATTTGTAAGGAATAACGGCGTCGTAATCAGTCATTTTATCTGCTATGTAATCTAAATCAAATCCTTGCTCCTCTGCGACTGATTCTAACGGTATGAATGTTAAAGATTTTGCGCTATATCTTGTTAACAACTCTGATATTGCCGATAATTTATTAATTTGTTTATTGGCGTCGATAATATCTTTTATGAAAGGATAAATTTTACCAATATAAAACTCGTGAAATTCAAAGACAATTGGCGGTTGTCCGTGCCAATACGGATTAATTCCACTATCCAAAACATCACCGAACGGTGTTAGATAGTAGTATTTCCAAAAGCTGTCGCTTCCCCATTCCCATTCAAGCAACAGCATATCCTCTTCCTTCACGCCTATTGCTCTTTGCTCTCTTATTCTTTTTTCGTTTTCTTTCTTAAGTTCGGATTCGGTTACATCAAAATCGGGATAATATTTCCCATTCAACCAATCATGCACCCAAAAACATTCAGCAGTTTCCTTTCTCCATACCTCTATTACACGCCCTAATCCCCATTTTTCCGTGCTCGGCATATAAAAATCTCTCTCTACTCTGCTATTTGTGAATGTTTCGACTTGCTGCATTATTCTTGCCTGATAGTCCTCTTTTGTATATCCGTATAAGTCTATTATTTTCCTTGCCTTTTCTTTCCTGCCTCCAGAAAATTTTGTTGCTATTTCGCTAATCGGCAAATCATAGAAACAACCCACAATCGTACAGTCTTTGTATCTCGGGTCTGTCATCGAATTATCTACAAAGAACTGAAAAGGGCTTATATAGTCATTCGCAACGTCGCTATCTCCTTCACGATTTGCATAATGATTCTTCATTATCATCGCTCCTGATATGAGTAATTGCGTAAGTTCAGCCGTATCAAGTTTCCACAGCTCGTTTTTTCTATAAATAGCGTGTAGTGTAGCGGTAAGCATTTCGCTTTCCTCCTGATTTTCATCTTTCTGTGCTATGCAAAAAGGTAAACTTTTGTTTGTACTCCATACCCCCACAACCGTTCTAACGATATTTCGGATAATGTTGTACTGGCTTGGCTGTAAACCTTGCTCTTGAAACATTCTGCGTTCGGTTATAAATTGGTTTTTACGGTAATCGAAAACCAAGTCAGAATGCTGGTCTCCAAAAACAAATTCTTCGTTTCTGATAATATCTTTTCTCCATTGCGCTAAAGAATTCCAGCAATTATAACAAGATACAAGTAAATCTTTATCTACAGTAATTTCTTTTGTCTCTAAAAGCCTGTTTTTTCTGTCTTTTTTTGCCTTGTTACCGAACTTTTTCTGATAAGCAAGTACAACTCTTTGATTTTCATTCATTTTTTCTAAATTAAATCTTTGAACTAACTATCAAAATAACTTATTTTTAAGTGTATTTCATGCCCAAAATGAGAATTTTTTAAATTTTGTATTTATTTTCTTTTGTAATTTTATAAATTGCATAAAATTTTATGTAGTAAAACAAAAAAATAATCGATATGGGACGTGTAAAAGGAAGTCCAAAAACGGGCGGGAGGCAAAAAGGAACGCCAAATAAGCTAACTACAGACTTTAAAAAACGCTTATTCGATATTATAAACAATAATATCGAAGACTTAAACGATTTTATCGAAAAAAACAAGGACGAAATGAGTCAAATCCCCGAAATGGACTTAATGAACTTAAAATTACAGCTTATAAAGTCTGTTTTGCCCTATGTAGTGCCGAAGCAGGCCGAAACAAAAATTTCTGTTGATGAGGAAACAACGGAAGCTATGAAAGAAGCTATGAAACAACTGAACGACTTATTTACATGAAACATGCACTTTTCTTTTCTTTCTTTTCTTTCTTTT
>Ga0208198_1003348_pt1 | contig 11038 bp, 10 predicted proteins | sample AD_JPNTR2_MetaG_FD_184446 | JGI IMG/M metagenome (GOLD analysis project Ga0208198, IMG submission 184446) | Active sludge microbial communities of municipal wastewater-treating anaerobic digesters from Japan - AD_JPNTR2_MetaG (SPAdes) (version 2) | ecosystem: Engineered > Bioreactor > Anaerobic... | reverse complement strand
AGCGGGTGTATTGCACAACCCGGCGGGCGGATTCCACCGTTTCTTAGGTCGTGTGCTGCTTTAAGTCCGGTTCGTTGTCCGTCTTGAAGCTTTGGGAAGTCGTTACACGCTCAGGCGATACGAAACTGATGAACTGTGAAAAGCGGTACAGGGACAAGGTAGTGCGTGAGATAAGCCCCTCCAGTCCTCAAGCCGGACTCTTTAGGGCTGGCGATTCCCAACTGACGGACAAGGGAATGTTTGATCGTCTGCCCCCGGATTGCCCGGTGTGAATCGGTACATACCGAAATCGGCCGTTCCGGGAGCGCCGAACCGAGGATCGTACCAGACGACAACTTGCCCTTGTGGGGTGGGCTCGACCTTGAAGCAGGCGAAGCGCGAAAAGTGGGCGGCGGTACGGCCGGCGCAGGTCGTCAGCACTTGCTCTACGGCAGGAAGATCCAAATTGCGCGGATGGGCGGTGTAGACCACCGGGCGGGTGGACAAGATGTTCACATGTCCCGTATGAATGACGGTGTTCGTCTCCCAAACCGCCTCCCAGGTTAGAGGATCACCCAAGACGGGAAGCATATGCGGGCCCTCCGCTGCGTGCGCGTAGATCCCCGCGGGGGGCTGCCGGACAGCCTCCACGCGGGCCAGTTCACGTCCAGCGATCAGCAGGAGCAGGTAAGCACCCAGGAGGGCGAACGACCACAAGGGTGCCCGTGCGTAAGGTCTCGGAACGTTCCAGCCGATTACCAGGACAATTCCGGTAACGGCCCACAGCACCCAAAGCCAGGTTCCCCCCATCCAGCCGCCTGCGATGCAAGCGAGGCTAAACAGGAAGCCGACGGTCACCCAGATCCATCGTAGGCCCTTGGTCGAGTGAGAGGAGTAGTAAATGCCCAACCCTAGGACGGCCCAGAAGGTGGGGTCGGCAATGAAAACGAGATCGCCGTAAACCCAGCGGTCGGACAGAGGCAGCCACGGGCGCACACCGTACGAATTGAAATAGTCGAGCACAAGGTGCGACAGCAGTGCCGCAGACATCGGCCAAAAGATTTCGCCCAGGCCTCTTCCCAGTCCCCGCCGGCGACCGAGACCCCAGGCCACTAAAGAGAGCGCAATGGCGAGCCCTGCGATACCCAGCACCGAATGCGTAATCCCGCGATGGTAGTAGAAGTAGTGGAGACGGGTTGGGCCTCCCGAGAAGATCTCGAGGTCGGGAGCGTTGGCGGCAAACGCCAGAAGCCAAGGAGCGTACGGCACACGTCGGCCCCAGGAGGTTTGGGCCAGTGCCAGCCCTGTTATGGTGTGGGTGATGTTTTCCATAGGGGCATAATTCAGGTTCTTCCGTCCTCAGGGCGGAACGGGGCAGTCAGGAAGAGCAACATTTCCTTCAAATGATCCATCACCAACTCCCAACCGTGCGGGCCTTGGGGGTCTTCCACGTATGTGCACTCCACATCTCGGCTTTGTAACTCTCGAACGAGAGCGTGGATGCTCTCCTGCAGGGGGAAAAACGAGTTATAGCGGTCGGCGGCACCATATACGATCCAGATAGGAGGAGTCTGAGGGCTGGCTTTGCGGGCCAGTTCGAGCAGATCATTCTCTTCCCAGTGTCGGGGGTCTATTGGGAGTCCGAAGACAGGCCTCAAGACACCGGCCAGATATTGGGCGAAGCGGTTTGAGGGATCTTTAAGGCGAGCCTCCAGGACATCGGCGCGCAAGACGATCGGCGAAGCCGCCGCCACCGCCGCAAAGCGCTCCGGATACTTCAACCCCAATTTGAGCGCTCCGTAACCACCTACGGAAACGCCTCCGACCACCCAGTCCTTAGACTCCTTGGAGACTCGGTAGTGTTCGCGGATGAATTGCGGCAAATCCTCCACAAGTTCTTGTTCGTAACGACGGGTTCCGTCAAGGGAGTCCGTGTAGAAGCCGTTTTCGCCGTTGGGATGGACGACAATGCAGCGGGGAATCTCGCCGTTCAGCATCAGTTCCTCGACGACGGCCGGCAGATTGCCATAGCGGGTCGTGACCCAGGACGTGTGGTCATTCCAGAGGCCGTGGAGAAACAGCACAACCGGGAACGGTTGCCGCCCGTCGTCGTAGCCGGGGGGAACAAACACGCTGCACTGCATCTCACGTTGAAGGCTGGGAGCGTAGAAGCTTCGAAATTCGACTCGGGAGCCTCCCGGCAGTACGAAGTCTTGGGGTTCTTCCAGGCGGCGAGGGCCTTCTTGTGCCGGAACGACGGCTTGAACCCCCGCGGCCAAGGTCAAGAATAGTCCGATTTCTCTGACAACCGGTCCAACGATCTGCTGGCTAGCCATATTCAGGATACACATTCTAGCCTGCCGGAGCAGGTGAGGGGGGTCCACGGTCGAATTTCTCTCGGCCGGTTCCGACCACCGAAGCGGCACGAAGTTAAAGCATGGGACGGTGGTTGCGATGATTGACTCGAGAGTCCGAAGGTTGGAAATTCTTGCAGATTGAGTACGGCTGTCGATCGGAGTGAGCTCTTTGCGAATTCACGAATAATTCGCTAAATTCCTAACTTGCCAGGGGTAGTTTGCGTGAGCGTCTCTTGACTCGATTGTACCGCCTAGGTGTAAAATATCCTCCCGTTCCCAATGCCCCCCCTTATCGGTGAGTGGGGGTGTAACGTGCGAACTGGGAGGGGAGAAACTATGGAACGTAGATCACGATTTTTGTACCTGTTAGGGTTGATCTTGGTTTTTTCGGCCTGCGCCTCAGAGCCGACGGAGGAGATTACTCAGGCGCAAGCGGCTTACGACGAGGCACTTCAAGCGGAGGCTGACAAGTATGTAGCCGAGAAGTTCCAGGCGGCCAAACAAACTTTAGAAGAGGCGAAGGCCGCTGTAGAGGCGGAGAAGCAGAAATTCGCGCTCTCCCGAGATTTCGATGCAGCCAAACAGCAGTTGACGCAGGTCACGGCGGATTTCCGGGCTTTGGCGCAGGAGGCCGCCGAAGAGAAGGAGCGCGTCCGTCAGGAGACGGAACAAGGTTTGAATGAAGCGCGCGCCGCTTTGGAGAATGCCCGTGCTTTATTGAGCAAGGCTCCCCGTGGAAAAGGTACGCGGGCCGACTTGGAGGCGATGAGCGCCGATCTTGACGCCGCCGAGCAGACCCTGCAGGCGGCGGCGGAGGCCCTGGAAAAGGCGGCGTACCTGGATGCGAGGGCCCAAGTCAGCAGCGCCAAAGAGAAAATCTCCGCGGTTACCCAACAGGTTGAGGCGGCTATGGCGAAGCGTCGGTAAGGCGTCGGCAAGTGAGACGTGTGTGGTGCTGAAGACCGCGCAAGGCGCGGGGTAGGCTCAATCCTGGGGCTCCTGAGGTGATCCGGCAACACTATGCCGATGTGCAGTGAGGCCCTCATTGCTGGAGCCCCAGGTTATCTTTATTGGGGTTTGCCGCAGAGGCAAGAGTAGTACTGGTCAGCACCGGGAGGGCGGATTGTCGAGTAGCCTTAAGACAGTCGGGATCCCAATACGTGGCTCATGGTTTGCGTCATCGCTTGCCATGGCGCCCAAAGACCGTACCACCTGGTGAGAACCTGCATCCGGGATGGATCCAACCACTCCACCCAAGCTAGGGACGTGTCGCCGGCAGGCCGTCGGCGTGGCGAGATGTGCCGTGAGGCTGGGGTTTGCTCTGATCGTACTCTGCAGCGGAGCATGTCGTAGCACGCCCGAAATTCTCTGGACCCGCCTGGCTCAAATCAGGAGTGATTTGGCAACTTCCGACGCGGCTTTATGGGCCCCCCAATCCGTGTCCCAATTTGAGCTGGAGTTCCAGGCCTTAATGAAGGAGATGGCCCGTCAGCGGGCGCGGTACGCTTTTTGCCGGGACGAAGACGAGCTTGCCGACTTGAGTCGGCGTATCTTGGCTCTCCAGGCGGAGGGGCGAAGGATCCTAGCCGTTTCGCGTGAATTGTCGCGCCTTAAGAAAGAAGCTTTGGAGATAGAAGCGGCTGAACTTATGAAGGTGATAGGACCACGCCTGGATCGCGTTGGCGACCCCAAGGTGCGCCGCCTGGGAGTAGGCTTGGAGTTGAACCTCGCCCGGATCCGGTACCTGGTGGAAACGGGCGATCTGCCGGCGGCCGAACGGTTGCTCGATCAGGCTCGATCGGAGGCGGGAGCATTAGTTGACCAGTTGGATGGTTTCGAGAGCCGTTATCGGGACGTGACGGCTGTAAAGGAGTGGAAGGCTGCTTGTCGAAAGGCGGTAAGCCTGTCAAGCAGGGTCGGCCCTGTGGTTTTGGTGGACAAGTATGCCCGGTGCCTGAAGGTTCTGGATCGCGGCAGGGTCAAGGCGGTTTTCGACGTCGACCTGGGCTGGAACGGTTTTGAAGACAAAGTGTTCGAGGGGGACGGCGCAACCCCGGAGGGAGAATACAAGGTCACGGCCTTAAAGAAGGGCGCACAGACCAAATACTACCTTGCTCTCCTCTTGAGCTATCCGAATGAAGAGGATCGGGAGCGTTTCCGAAAGATGAAGGCGCGAGGAGAACTCGGGCCGGGAGTTCGAATCGGTAACTTTATCGAGATCCATGGACAAGGGGGCCGGGGGCGGGATTGGACTGACGGTTGCATTGCGTTGGATAACGACGATATGGAGCAACTATTTTCCATGGCGTATGTGGGGATGCCGGTAGTCATCGTAGGAACGTGCGGGGAGGATTGTGGCCGCTAGACGCTTTTCTTGGCGGGGACCTCTCATTGTCTTGGTCGTTACGGGCGGGGTGTTGGCCCTGTTCGCGACCGCTCTTTTTCTTCGTTGCCCTTCTTCCGAAGACTCCGTCGGCGAAGAGGTAGACCCGAGCTCTCTCGAGGCCCGGCTCGAGAAGGCACGGTTCAAGGGTGTCTTTATTGTGATTGATACGGCGCGCAACCGACTCTACCTACGCAAAGGGAGTGAGGTGTTACGAGAAGCGGTTTGCTCGACGGGCAGTGGAACCACCTTGATTGCCGGTGACCGGCAGTGGACATTCCGTACCCCCACAGGGCGCTTTAGAATCCGAAGTATCACCCGTGATCCCCTTTGGAGGAAGCCCGACTGGGCTTTTTTGGAAGAAGGAGAACCGGTCCCGGAAGGCGAGAGGGGTCGGTACCAGAGCGGCGTGCTGGGGGACTATGCACTGGGGATTGGAGACGGCTACTTTATCCACGGCACGTTGTACACTCGAATGTTGGGCACTAATGTGACGCATGGCTGCATTCGCCTTGGCGACGAGGACCTCGAGTTCGTAGTCCGTAGGGTGCGTGTGGGTACACCTGTTTACATTTTCTGAGACATGGGAATCTTTCGCGAGGTACTTGTTACGTGTGTAGCTGCAGTCTTCTCCGTGGGACCGCCCGACCCCTGCCCGGCGGCTCTGGAAGCCCGCCTGGAACTGATGCGGCAGGATGAGCTGTTTTGGGAGCTTTCTCAAGACGGCTTGACCCTATATGCCGGCGGATGGCCTGTAAAGCAGTTTTCGGCAGAAGCAGTCGAATGGAGTTATTGTCACCCGGGTCCAATCGCGCGGGTCGAAGAGGTGTTCGCCTTGCGACCCCCTAGAAGCGTTGTGGTGGATGCTGAGACGTTGGCGCGGGCATCGGAAGAGACCACGGGTTCGGTGAGTTCCGAGGATCAGATCGTCAGTGTCGCGGATATGCCGGAGTCCTTTGCGATTCGCTGGGATGAGGGTACTTGGTGGCTCGTCAACTTCTACAAGTGGTCCGGCTGGAGTGGTCAAAGGAGGCGCATTGCTCTCTCCTTTAAGCTGGCAGGAGACCTGTTGGAGTCTTGGTGGGCGGGACGGCCGATTCGCGTGGTTGATCTGCGGTGCGAAGGGCTGACGGCACGTGAACTGTACTGGTCGCTGCGCGTCGGATCCGTCTGCGTGCAGTGACGGGTACGCCGAAAATGCGGATGACGCAGGTAAGCGGACGGTAGATACCTCGCATTTTAGGCGGAAGGGTCCAAAAGCGCTTTGAACTTGAGTCTTGAGCGGGACGAAGAGACCGCCGCCAGTGCCTTCGCGGCTCGGGTGCTCGAGTCTCTGAGATACGACTCCCGGGGGGCAGTCGCCGCTCGATGTTCTTGCACCGAGGATGCGGGCGAATCGGCCGGCGGCCTTGAGAATTCTTTGTGAACTTTCGACCGGCCAGGTTTGTGCCTCGGCTTGTCTTGATCGTTTCTCTTCCAAGCTGTCTCCGACGTGGGAGCTCCTGGGGTATCCTTCTCCGGACAAGTGGAGACCTCATCAGGTAAAGGGAGAGACAAGTAGGTATGGCAGCGAATGAAGTTGTGTGCGTGGGGCTGATTGGTTGCGGGACGGTGGGAACTGGCGTTGCCGGGTATCTTCTCCGGAGGGAGCAGGCGGTAGGAGACCTGCGGCTGGTGAGGGTAGCCGTGCGGGACGTGAACAGAAGCCGAGAAATTCCTTTGCCGGCAGTCACAGCGGACGCGGGAGAGGTTGTCGACGATCCGACGATCGATGTAGTGGTGGAGCTCATGGGAGGGGAACGACCCGCTTATGAATACCTCCACCGGGCGATGGAGAACGGAAAGAACGCCGTGACCGCCAACAAGGCGGTCTTGTCTCGCCATATGCCCGAGTTGTTCGCGACGGCCCGCGCTAACGGAGTTGATCTCGGGTTCGAAGCTTCGGTAGCCGGAGCCGTACCGGTCATTCGGATCTTGCGGGGCTTCGAGGGGGAGACCATTCGGCAGCTAACCGGGATCTTGAATGGCACGTCCAACTTTATCTTGTCTCGGATGGAAGAAGGCCGGAATTTTGAGGAGGCCCTGGCGACGGCTCAAGCTCGAGGTTTTGCAGAAGCCGACCATTGGTTGGACACGGGCGGGTATGATGCTCGGGACAAGCTGTCGATTCTTGCTTCCCTTGCGTTCAATACGGCGATCCACCCGGAGCAAATCTATTGCGAGGGAATTACGGGCGTCACACCGGTCGACCTGGATTTTGCAATGAAACACGAAGTTGAGGAAGGTGGGCCCGGATACGCCGTCAAGTCGTTGGCCTCCGCTCGACTGAGAAACGGCGGGCTTGAGCTGCATGTGTATCCCGCCCTGATTCGGCGAGATCATCCGCTGGCCCCGGTCCGAGACGAGATGAATGCGGTGTATCTCGAGGGAGAGCTCTGTGGTCCCCAGCTGTACTGGGGACGAGGCGCCGGTAGAGAAGCGACAACCAGTGCCGTGGTGTCCGATCTGTTGCGGGTTGCCTCCAACCGCCGCCGCGGTGTGGTGGATCGGCTGCCTACCCTTGAGACCCGTCGGCCGTTGCGGGATGTCAAAGAACTGCCGCGCCGTGGTTATGTAAGGATGAATTTAAAGCACCTTCCCGGCAGCATCGCCGAGGCGGCTCGGATCATGGGGCGGCATGGATTCAACATTGAGGACAGCGTTCAGCGGAGACGTTTTCGCATGGAGGTCGACGGTGTCACGGTTATTCCGGACGTGGTCACGGTTGAGCCGCTGCCCTTCTCGGTTGTCGAAAAAGCTCTTTCCGCCCTCAAGAACTCGGAACGAGTGCACGGCGAACCGTTCTTTCTGCGATTTGAGATCGACGAACCTTAGTCAGGCCGTAAGAGTCGGCGTTTTGAACTTCGGCACGGGAGAGGGTACGGTCGTTCGTATAGAGGATCAGGCAGATTCCATGAACCCGCGGACGAGCCGCAAGGTCTTGGGGATGATGTAGTCTGTGCCTTGGACGCACCTTTGGAAGCTGGGAAACACTGCGGAAGCGTTGATGTCCCGACCCACGCGAGGCTCTTGGAGGCGCAGCCGGGGGGAATTACACGCAAGAGGTCAGGAACACTCGGTGCGACACCGCGAGGCCGTGGGCCCTGCAGATTCACGCCCTCCGACGTTGCACTGAGAGACGGAACTGAACGTGGTCCGACGAATCAGGTGTAGCTCCGGTGAGGGCTGTTTGGTTGACCCTCAACCCTCGCTCTGATATTGCCTACTCGGCCGGGTTGGTTGGCCAGTTCGACATGGCTCCGAGGTTGACGACCTTCGTGAAGCCGGCCTCAAGCAGGATCTGCCGGGCTCGCTCGGATCGCCTCCCCGAGCGGCAATACACGACAATCGGATGATCCTTCCGGCCGCCCGTGAGAGCCGTCACCGTAGACAATCTTGCAGACAGATCCTCAACACTGATGTTCTTGGCCCCGGGGATATGGCCGGCCAAGTACTCCTCGGTCGTGCGCACGTCCAGCAAGAGAGCGTGTTCTACTTCCACGAGACGTCGGGCCTCTTTCGGATCGATGCTGGAATCGTCCTCCCGCGAAGGGGGCACCATCGACGCGCACGATGCAGCGAAGAAAAAGAGAAGCAACCGAACATGTTTTCCGATGGCTCCACGGAAAGTCATGGCCGATATTGTAGCTGAGGCTGAGATTCGACAGGTTTCCAGGGACTGCGGCCCCTTCTTTCGGTGTCGGGACTTTCGGCCGGTGAAAAGGCCTCCACGGCCGCGCTGCAGGAAGGCACCGTCACTCAGCCGACGGGAGCTCGACCTGAGCGGCCGGCGGCGAGCAATACTCCTCCCAGAATTGCCGAGCCGGCGCCGAATCCATTCGTCCGTCGTAGGCGATCAAGCGATAACGCCAGATCGTCTTCTCCTTGGGACGCATTTCGAAGGACCCCAGCGGGAGAGGTGTTAACGAGAAGTAAGGCATCTCCGGATGAATACGTACCGCTTGAGGCGCCCGGAAGTTGTCCGGATGGCCCAACGCCAACAGACCCGCGTAGTTCGGTGGGATGGATCCTTCCATCAGACACCAGTCAACCCTAGTCTGATCTGCGTCGGGTCGCTGCTGCCCGTTCGAGGTGAGAAACGTTACTTTGTCCGGGGTCCAGTTGCGCGCGCCACGCACGCCTAGTCCGCCGTAGTGATATTGCTGCAACTCCAGCGGTGCGTCAGCGACAACCTCTTGTACAGAGGTCAAGTCGAACGTGTGAGGTCGCCTCAAACCGGGACGGAATACCCGCACCGTCCAGTCTTCCTCCAGGACCACTTCGGGCCGGTCGGGGACCGAGACGTCCAGATGTCGGTGACGGACTGAGAATTCGGCGAAAACCGGCCCCTCGGTCTGCTCCCCAAAGGCCTCGAACTCAACCCGGCCCGTCTGCTTGTGGAGGTTCCAGAAGTCGGGTTGTCGATCCCGGAACCGCGTTTCCGTCCAGGCAAACCAGACTCCCCGCTGGTGAGCGTGGTCGGGGTGAAAGTCGTCCGTCACCACTGCTCCGGACGGAGACCAGACTGGGTGGATATAAGCGTTTCGGCGCTGAACGGGATCCATTCCTTCCGCTAAGCGAAACCCGTAGTTATACTGCAGGATATTGCGACTTCCCCAGTGAGCCAGTAGACCCCCCCGGCCGTCGTCGAAGAGCTCTACGTTGCTAAAAGTGACGGAAGGCGCCTCGTCGGCGGGGACAAGAATATAGTCTCTACGGGAGCCGTGTGGGAGCTCACCGTCTGCGGTGAACCAGAGGAGCGATTCGTCGCGCGGGTCCATTTGCGAAGCGACGGGGGTAAAACGTCCACCTGTCGTCTCGATCAATACTGCTTTTACCTCGGGAGACCTGGGCAGGCGTGCGGTAACCAAAGCGTCCCAAAGGTCTTGATCTCCCGTTTCGAAGGTCAGCCGGTAGAGAATCGTCGCAGGGGCTGTGTTCTTTCCGGTACAACCGACCAGGCAAACACCGACGAGCAGCAGCATAAGGGAAACGTGAGATGTAGCGAATCGGGTAAAACGTGGCGTAGTCATCATTTTTACAAGTACTCTCGGCTTTCGTCTCGAAATTCTTCACGGGTCCCATGACCGGCTTGGATGAGGGTTCCTCGCGTCGGTTTGATGCGTTGTTCAGTCTTCTCGAGGAGGGCCATCGTCCAGGGCGGGGGAGAGCGGACGGCACGGATCTCTCCGTATCCCTTCAGAAGGCGGAGAAAGTCGTGCTTTCCCCAATGTTGCAAGTGTCCGGGCGTGTTGCCTAGATCCCGGACGTAAGTGAAACGAGCGAGGTTCAGGAAGCGCCAAAGAGGTTCTCGCGGAACGCTTGCAAGCACGTGGCGCCGGCTCAGGCGGACCATTTCCTTCAGAGCAGCGCCGGGCTGCTCCAGATGTTCCAGAACTTCGGCACCAATAACGAGGTCGAAACTGTTGTCGGAAAAACCCAAAGAATAAGCAGACTGCACGAGGAAGATCAGGTTGGGGCGGCGAGGGACGGAGGGGAACAGTCTCGGCGACAGATCGACCCCTACAACCGAAGTGTGAGGAAGCCAGTCCGCCAGGAAACCGCTGAGGTGGCCTTCTCCGCACCCCACCTCCAGTATCCGGCCCGGATTCACTCCTCGGACCAGGGTTTTGAGAGCGGAGAGGTAACCCTTTACCAGCCGTCGAGCCAGAACATTTTCGGACTCGTACTTGTTATAGACATTTCCCAGGACAACTTGTGCCATGGCGCTACCGGGACCTCGTTTGCGACCTGTGCCAGGGTGGCCGGTCGGCGAGAAGACGGTTTCGCCTGGCTTCAACCTGAAGTTCTTCGAGGATTCGACGGTTGGTGGCGATAAGGTCTGAGAGCAAACCGGCGATAGCCAGCTGAAAGCCCATAAGCAGCAATACGGCCGCCAAAATCAGCGACTGCACCTTTCCGGTTCCTTGGCCGATCATCCAGTAATAGACGAAGCGGAGTCCCAGCAGACTACCCATGGCGAAGACGATGCCCCCCAACCAAACGAAGAAACGTAACGGCTTGTAGAGTACGAAGACCCGGATCATCGTGAGAATGGAACGCTTGAGGTAGGAAGGGATACTCCGAATTAAGCGTGACTCGCGCAGTGGTGGATTCGTGCCCACTGGAACGGAGAGCACGCGCATATTGGAAAGGCCGGCTTGAATGATGGTTTCCAGGGTGTACGTATACGAGGAAAACACGTTCAACCGTAGAGCGGCCTCTCGGCTCATGGCGCGAAAACCGCTGGCGGCGTCTTGGATCTCGGTGTGGGAAATTC
>Ga0208198_1003347_pt1 | contig 11039 bp, 9 predicted proteins | sample AD_JPNTR2_MetaG_FD_184446 | JGI IMG/M metagenome (GOLD analysis project Ga0208198, IMG submission 184446) | Active sludge microbial communities of municipal wastewater-treating anaerobic digesters from Japan - AD_JPNTR2_MetaG (SPAdes) (version 2) | ecosystem: Engineered > Bioreactor > Anaerobic >... | reverse complement strand
GCGCGAAGCGAGTGATCGGGATAGTTGTATCAAATCCCGTGGTGCGATCAAGAGGGGGTAGCGGGGATCGGAATTCGTTCCGGTCGAGCCAGTTTCGTTGCGGAAAACACGGTTGGATGGGAGGGCGTCGGCGGCGAGATCACGTTCTCATTGGCCTCCATAGGGGATGCCGCCGGCTCCGACGGCATCCTCGCGGAGTTGAATGAGCACGCTTTGGGTGAGGGCTTCATCGATTGCCCGAAGCTCACGGGATTTGACCGATTGCTCGGCGGCCTGCCGCTGCTGGTTTGAGACTACCAGCAGAGCAGAGCCCATGATGAAAAGCAGGGCGAGAATCGCCACTGCCAACACGATGACCGAACCTCGTCGTCGTAAACGAACCATCGGTGTCTCCAGTGGATACTACGAACGGCCGAGTGGCTTGGATAGACCCTGTATCTCCTGATTCCAACAGGAGTAAACCCTCATTTGCGGTTCTTAAAGCAGAACTCCGAAACCGAGGATCTTTTTCGAACACAACGCGTTGCACGCGTTGGCGTCAGCGAGGAAGCGCGAGCGCGAACTCGGACGTGATTGAGTCTGGTTAAAGTGCCAGCTGAAGTGAGAACATGTCGCGCGGGCGACAATCGGTTACGCTTCACATTTGTATGCTGGACTTGTCGGCGATTGTCGGGTATAATGGATCTGGTTGGTTCGTCGATCGAGGCGCGCACGAGACGCTGTTACACATGTCCGCATTGCATAGCCTGTATCGTACTCCCACCATTCGGCCGGCTCGTCGGCCACTTTCAGAAGCGACCCATGAAAGAGAAACCTAGGGGTCGAGCATTGCCATCGACAGGAGATGAACGATGGGCAAGAAGTTGTATGTCGGGAACCTCAGCTACGACGTCAGCAGTTCGGATCTGGAAAAGCTGCTGGCCGAGTACGGGACCGTCCAGAGCGCCGAAGTGATCAGCGACCGGACGACTGGCCGAAGCAAAGGTTTCGGGTTTGTCGAGATGTCATCTGAAGAGGAGGCACAGGCTGCGATTGCGGCATTGAATGGTCAGCAACACGAAGGACGCGCTTTGACGGTGAACGAGGCCCGGCCTCGTGAGCCCAGAACCGGCGGGTTCGGTGGTGGGGGCGGCCGCGGAGGTCGTCCCGGTGACCGTGGCGGACGCGGCGGAAGCAGCCGTGGCAGCTACGGCGGCGGACGCGACCGCTACTGATCGCTGACCACAAGAATTCCACTATCACGCACCTAAAATCGAAGGCCGCTTTCGAGCGGCCTTCGCTGTTTTTACGAGGAAACAGAACGGGTCAGGAGGAGACAGTAGACAGGAGACTGGAGTCAGAAGCGGATTCTCGGCTTTCGTGCTCCTGGCTTCTGTCTCCTGTCTCCAGTCTCCTGCCTTCTTGCCTTCTGATTTCCCGCCGTTCATGACCGGCCTCGTCATCCGCCTCGGATAGCCAGCGCAAAATGTCCTCTTCGGTAGGAAATCGTTGGTGTTCGCGCTGCGGCGGAGCAGGCTGAGGAGCGGCAGGACGCGATGCATCGGGCTTGGATGCGGAAGGGAACCGATGGGAATCAGCTCGCGGATCCGTAATGCGGAACGTCGTGTTACATTTAACGCACCGGACCTTGCGACCCACGGCCTTGGCCGGCAGCTTGTACTTGGTCCCGCAGGATGGGCAGCGCACTCGCAGTTCTTCGTTGGCGGCCATTGAAACACCTCCGGCCGCTTCATCACCCCTCCCACTCGATTCTATGCGCTGGGATAGGCGAGGTCTATCGGCGATTCGTCAGACGTGCAACGCTCGGCTTTCCGGCGATTCCGAATGCGGGCCGCACAAGCGAAGGGGCGGCTGCACCGGCAACCCTGGCCGGATGGCCTTCGCGGAGTTGCCTCCTCGCCCATCGTATCACCTGGTTTCGTCGGCCAAAAAGGGATTCGACTTTCGTTCATTCTCGATCGTGGTGGTGGGACCGTGCCCGCAATGGACGATGGTATCGCCCGGCAGCGTCAAAAGGTGGGTGCGGATGTTCGACAGCAACCGCCGGTGATCGGAACCGGGGAAGTCGGTTCTTCCGATGCTGCCGGCAAACAAAGCGTCGCCAACGATGACGACGCCGGCTTCGCCGCAGTAAAGCGACCTGCCGCCCGGCGAATGTCCGGACGTGTCCAGAACCTGCCACTTCGTCGGTCCGAGCTGCAGCTCCATGCCCGGCTGAAGGTGCTCGGCGACGCGCGACATTACTCTGACATCCACGCCGAACGGAGCCGAAAGGTTCAACTCCGGATCGCGGAGCATGGGCTCGTCTTCGGCCGCGATCAACAGGGCGGCATCGGGGAACGCCGACTGAACCGCGTCGATGCCGGCAATATGATCGCCGTGCCCGTGCGTGACGATGATCTTTTCAACTTGTACGCGATGCTCGCGGGCGTAATCGATGAGCCGGTTCACGTGCGGGGAGAAGCTGGGATCGATGACCCAGCCCACCTGATCGCCGTCGGCCTGGGCGCAGACGAGAAACGAGTTCTCGCCGAACATCGGCTCAACGAATACCTTGATGCTGACCGGATGCGATTTCACGGAGTGGTCCTCCCATTAATGAGTGTCAGCAGGCGGTCGGCCCGCAGAGCGGCCGGTGTGTCCGGGTAGGAAGTCATGATCTGCCGGCAGACCTCGGCGGCGTCGGGCAGTCGATTCTGCGCCACCAGTCGTTGGGCTCGGGCGTACTCGGCCATGGCTTGGCGGGCCCGCTGGGCGGCAAGATGCTGCTCCACGCGTTCGCGGGTTGCCGGATCCGATTCCAGCCGTTCGCGTTTGGTCCGCGCTTGCATGCCGAGCCGGCTCATGCCGTACACCGACTCGACTCGCTTGAACAACTCGACAGCCTCGCCCGGACGATTGGCCGCAGCAAGACTGTCCGCCGACCGGACCATCTGGACGCCTTCCTGCTCCAGTCGCTCGATCACCTGCTTTGCCCGCTCGACTGTAGCCGGCGGGTGCCAGGCCGCCTGCGAGACGATCTGCTCGAGCCGTTCGACCGCCGGTCCGACCGGCTGGCCTCGCGCCGCGGCGTCGATCGTTGCTTCCGTTTGCTTCACGCACTGATCGAAGAACCAATCCATCGCCGCCTGGGCCACGTCCGGATCGAGTGTGTGTCCGATCGGGGGCCGGTACAACTCGACATTGGCTCCGGCCGCACGCAGGAAGTCCAACCCCGATCGCATCAACTCGTGATTGACGTCCTTCATGCCCACGGCGTAGAAGACGGGGATCAGCCGGCGCTCCCGGACTTGCTCGAGCGTCAGTCGGGGAGGCACGTAATTGGCCAGCGCCGCCGCCGCCGTCGCCGGGACTTTCTCATTGTAGAGCATTTGAAAAGTCATGACGCCGCCGGCCGAAAACCCCGCGAGGAGCACGCGGTTGGGATCGTGCCACAGACAATCACGAGCGTAATCGAATGTCGCCAGAATCCGGGGAACATCCTCCGAGGACCAGCCCTGACCGACGCCTTGGGGAGCGACGATGATGGTGGGCCAGCGCATGCGCCGTTGCCGCCAGAATTCCACCATCTGCTCGGCAGTATCGTCCGTGCCATGCAGACAGATCATCAAGGGCAGTCGCTGGCCCGGGGCGTAGCCGACGGGGCGGTGGACCCAACAGAAAGCGGATTGTCCGGGGATCTGCAGTTCGACCCGATCGGTGCCAGGCTCGGTTACCGGCCGGCAGCCCGCCGAAGCGCTCGCCGGCCGGCTCTGCGGGGCTACGGTAGTGGCAATTGAACCGGCATTCGCCGGACTGGTTGCCGCCCGACCGGCATTCGCCCACGCCGGCGCGAGCCATCCGGCCAGCCACGATCCGAGCGCCACAAGACCAGCCAGCCGCAAGGCTGTCTTCGCGATCTCCGCACAGGCGAAGCAACACGCCCTGCCCATCATGCGATTCCCGCAATCTCGCATTCGCCAACAGAAACGCCCACCGACATGCTGTCCGGTGGGCGTAAGCGTTCTCACGACAAAGCCAAGTCCGCCGGTTATCTCGCGGCCAGTTCCATCGGGGGCAGCGGCAGAACGCAGCGGAACCCGATGTTGTTCTGGTGGACGTCAGGTCTGGCACCAGCGCGGGTGTCCACGCGGCAACGTTCGATCGGATCAGCGAACGAGCCGCCTCGAATGACGCGTTCGTCGCCACGCAGCGGCCCCACGCGGGCTTCGCGAATGTCCTTGTCGAGCGGGTTGGGATAGTTGGAATCGCCGAACGGCTTGGGCCCGCGCTCCAGTCCGGTGGCGGGATCTTCCGCGCTCGGGTAGGCGTAACGGCCGGGATCGTAGTAATCGTCGCACCACTCCCAGACGTTGCCCGACATGTTGAACACGCCGAATGGGCTGACACCGGCGGCGAAGTTCATCACCGGCGCCGTGTAGCTGTAGCCGTCATAATCTTCCAGGCCGGTACGAGCGTTGCAAAGGAAGCGGGTGACCTCACTGACGTCCTCGTTCCCCCACGGATAGATGCGGCGATCGATACCGCGTGCCGCTGCTTCCCACTGGGCCTCGGTCGGCAGACACTTGCCCGCCCACTGAGCGTAGGCCAGCGCCTGTCGCCAGGAGACGTTCCGCACCGGATGGTTGTTGTTCAGACCGGGGATCCAATATTCCTTGTACTGGTCGAGATTGCAGGCCTTGGCCCCATGCCGCTTGGCCGAGCGGGCAAACTGATGGAACTGGCTGTTGGTGACCTCGTGGAGATCGATGTAGAAGTGGTTGACCACGACCGTGCGAGCCGGCACTTCGTCGACCTGGAGCCCGCCGCCCATGGTGAACTCCTGCGTGGGCACGTAGCACATGATCATGTTATCGCGCTCGCTGACGATGTAGCGCGGCCAGCCCATGTAATCGTCATCGGGGTTGCCCGTGCCGTAATGGCCCACGAGCGGAGCGAAGCCCTCGGGTAAAACCACGCCGTCGGGGAGCTCCGCATGATGATCGGCCAACGGACTGTGGTGGCTGCAGCCGACGGCCATCAAGATGACCAGTGACACCGCCGCTGCCCGTACTGCTCGCGATCCCTTTCCCGTCATCACGTTTCCTCCCTGATCGCCGCGCCGCGATCAGCCGCGTCAGGCGTTCCCGCGCATTACCCGATGATCCCAGTCGCTGACCCTATTACTGTTCGTATGCCACCAGTTCCTTGCGGGGGTCGCCCCAGTGCATGTGGCGGCCGCCGAGCCGCATGACCAGCAGCACTTCGCCGATCTCGTCGGCGGCGTCCACTGGGTCCCGATGGCACTCGACGATTTGCTCGGTTGCCACGACCATCATGCCTTCGCGGACGCAGACCCGGTCGGCGGCCAGAAGGGCGGTCAGGCGGGCGATCTTGGCCTCGAGGTCCTCGATTCGCTGCTTACGCCGCTGCTGCTCGGCTTCCCACTTAATGAACTCGCGATCCGTGCCCCAGAAGTTGGCGGCCGGGTCAGACACGTCGAGTCGGAAGTTGTAATAGGCATCACGGAAGCGAGCCTGTGCGTACTGCAGTTCGCGTTCGGCCACAGCCAGCTCCACCTGGGCGTCGGCCAGCTTGTGCTTGGCGCACTCCAGGTCGGCCACCACGAACACCTTCTCGACCACGTCACCCTGTTTCAGACGCTGCAGGTCCAGTTCGTCGATGGCGGTCCGGAAGGCTTCGCCCCGGAAGGGGAAGACCTCGTCGCCCATGGGCGTGATTCGCTGGTAGTAGGCCGACGGCAGAGCGATGGGCACAAACGCCCGGCGACGGAACATCCGGGCGATCTTGCTGTTGGCGTGCTGGACCTCGAGCTCGCCGTACACGCTCACGCCCGGCAGACCCTCGGCGGACACGTACTTGAATTCGTAACGTCCGGGGGCGAGGTTGAAGATGGCATCTTCGTCGGGAGCGAGCTCGAGTCGGTGCTCGAACGGGTTGGGTACGGCGATCTGATGGCTGCGAGTCGGACAGGCCCGGACGATGACGGTGGCGCCCGGAGGTGAGTAGAACTGGACTTGAGTCTTGCACTGGTCCGAGTAGCCCGTCTCGCGATGGTTGGAGCAACCTGTGCTCGCCATGACGGCCAGACCTGCGAGCCATGCTGTCGCAATGACGACACTCGACCGGTAGCGGCAGCCACTCTCTGCAGTTACCACATCTAAGCTCCTTCGTAGGGGATCATGAGCACCCAGCACCGCTCGACCAAACCGGTGTTCCAGGAGGCACTCCTATTCGGCAGGTTGCCGCGCTCTCGCCAGGGGCCGGACGCGCCGAGTCGGGCTTGTATCAACGGGTTCCACGCCTTGAACCCGTGAACCGGCGGAGGGCTGGTAACAATGTAGCCGTCCTCCCATCCCTGTCAACACCCAGACTTTACGGATTTCCGTACTGTCCGTCCAGAGGGGATACCCCAAAACTTGACGGGCCGCGGCTGTCCCTAGCGGCCCGTCCGGCTGTCATTACTCTTCCGAATCGCTGAGGCGTTCGATTTCCGCTCCCAACTGCCGCAGCCGCCGCTCGATCCGCTCGTAGCCCCGGTCGATGTGGTAGACCCGATTGATGCGGGTCTCACCCTTGGCGACCAAGCCGGCAAGGACCAGAGCCGCCGACGCCCGTAGGTCCGAGGCCATGATCGGGGCACCGATCAACCGCTTGACACCCTCGACGATGACCGTGGGCCCTTCCTTGCGGAGCTTGGCTCCCAGGCGGCTCAACTCGGCCACGTGCATGAAGCGGTCGGGGTAGATCTTCTCGGTGATGATGCTGTTGCCATCCGCCAGGCTCAGCAGGGCCATCATTTGGGCCTGTAGATCGGTCGGGAATCCGGGGTAGGGCTGTGACGTCACCTCGATGGGTTCCAGCCGGCGGGAGCTCGACACCACCACCTCGCCGTTCTCCCGTTCGATGTTGACGCCGACCTGCCGGAGCCGATCGACCACTGCCAGCAGATGTTCGAGCCGGCAGTTGCGGATTCGCAGTTCACCGTTGGTGATGGCTGCGGCGATGATGAACGTCCCGGCCTCGATGCGGTCGGGGATGATCGTGTACTCACAGCCTTTGAGTTCCTTGACGCCCTCAATGGTGATGCGGGGCGATCCGTGTCCGCTGATCCGGGCGCCGCAAGCGTTCAGGAAGTTGGCCAGGTCCACCACCTCCGGTTCGCAGGCGGCGGATTCGATCACGGTGGTGCCCTCAGCCAGCGTGGCCGCCATCATGATGTTGGCCGTGCCGGTCACGGTCGAGCCGAACGGCCCGCCGAGGAACAGTTCCGCGCCGCGCAGCCGCTTGGCCTTGAGGAACACATCGCCGCCCACGAGATCGGCGTCGGCTCCCAGACCCTGGAGCCCCTGGATGTGCAGGTTGATGGGGCGGTCGCCGATGGCGCAGCCGCCGGGCATGCTCACCTGCGATTTGTGACGCTTGGCGAGCAGGGGGCCCATGACGCAGACGCTCGCCCGCATCTTGCGGACCAGTTCGTAGTCCGCATGGCAGTTCATCTCGTCCTGCACCTTCAGTCGCAGCGCCCCGTCGCTGTCGCGCGAGGTGGCTACGCCGAGGTTGTTGAGAAGAACCTCCATGGTTCGCACGTCGGCCAGGTCGGGCACGCCGCGGAGCACGACCTCGCCTTCGCAGAGAATGGAGGCCGCCATGATGGGCAGGGCGGCGTTCTTGGCGCCGTTGATCTCGACCGTGCCGCGAAGCCGTTTGCCACCGTTGATCAGGAAGTAGTCCACGGGTCCGTCCCTCCTTGAATTGGTCCGTGAATCCGAATGATTGGTTCCTTTGGGCGTCCATCTTGCCCATAAAACCGCGTTCTGACAAGGGGGATCTTGCGCGGGGCAGGGGGAGGGCGCTGCGCCGCGGCGGGCCGATCCTCAGGCAGTCTCGGCCCGCCGGGGGCGAGGCGCCCGAGTCCCCTCAACGCAGGCCAGGACGCGCTTTTGCCCGGGGAGCAGTCTACCATTAGGACCGTTGGAGAACCGTTTACTTCAGAGGAGGACGCATGTTACTGGCTCATCCCTGGCATGAGGTTTCACCCGGTGAGAAGCTTCCCAGAGAGTTCATCTCGGTCATCGAGATCCCCAAAGGTTCGAGCGTCAAGTACGAACTGGACAAGAAGACCGGCCTGCTGAAACTGGATCGCATTCTCTACTCGGCGGTGCATTACCCGGCCAACTACGGGTTCATCCCGCAGACGCTGGCCGAGGACGACGACCCGCTGGACGTGCTCGTGCTGTGCCAGGAGGAGGTCCGGCCGCTCACGCTGGTGGCCTCGCGGGTGATCGGTCTGATGAGCATGGTCGACGCGGGCAAGCGCGACCACAAGATCGTGGCGGTGGCGGTGGACGACCCCGAGTTTTCCGACTTCCACGAGACTTCGGACCTGCCGGCCCACAAGCTCCGGATGCTCCGGCGTTTCTTCCAGGACTACAAGACGCTCGAGAAGAAGGCGGTAGAGGTGGAGGAGTTCCAGCCCGCCTCCGTGGCTGAGCCCATCATCGTGGATGCCCTCCAGCGGTATCACGCGGAGTACAAGCACATCCCGCGGCGCGTCGGGATCTGACCGCCACGGATTGGGACGGGGGCGGGCGTCCCGCTCGCCTCGAGTTGGGCGAGAGGGACGCCCGCACGCCGAACGCGCGTGCGGCAATCGTGCATTATAATTGCCACGATTATTTGGGGAGGCGGGCGAGACGCCCGCCCCCAAGGAACGCCGTTACGGGGTAACGCAGTTCGGGTCGGCGGCGGTAGATCCGTTCAGGCACAGCTGGAACTTGCCGTAGTCTTCCATGTCCACGTCGCCGTCGCGATTGGCGTCGAACTTCCCGCAGTCGGTCGAGCCTTGCGGATAGTCGATGCCTTCGCCCGAGAGGCAGCCGGCGAACAGACTCGCGTCCAGCTCGTTCACTTTCCCGTCGTCGTTGGCGTCGAACGTGAATATTCGTATCCCGTCAGACACGCCGGTCTCGCTGACCACGCCGGCCCCGTTGATGGCGCGAACCTCCCATATGTAAACGGCTCCCACCAGAAGCGGCAGGTTCGTCGCGGTCACGCTGGTGTCCGTGCCCGCATCCGTCCAGTCGCGCACGACCGGGCCGCCCGCCTGCACGATGCGATACTCGTACCGTGAGATGCCGGTCTCGTCGTCGGTGGCAGACCAACTGGCTTGCAGCGAGTTCCAACTGGAGGAGTAGTCGCCGGAGTCGGTGACCACGGGCACGGTTGGCGGCGTGGGGTCGGCCCCCTTGTAGACGAACTTGGCGGCGTCGGCGCTCACCAGAAGCGTGTCGGGCGTGTTATTGCCCAGTTCGACGTAGCCGTCCGTGCCCGGTGCGAAACGCAGGTTCTCGCCGATGAGGAACCAGCCGCCCTGGTTGGGTATTGAGCTGTTCTGATTCTGCACGCTGACGAGCTGTCCGTCGGCGTGCACGATCTTGTAGTGGGCGCCGGTCGTGCGGTTGGTTCCGAGTTGGTAGAAGACGTAGACGTCATAGACGCCCCAGCCCGGAATGTCCGGCGTCCAGCGGGCGGTGCGGGTGATGCTGGCTTCGCTCGTGTTGCCCGTGCCGGACGTGTAGAGGTAATTGGTTCCGATCTTCATCACATCGGCTAATGACCCGACGCTCCAGCCCGTGCCGCTGAAGCCGGGATCGAGGTTGTCGATGATGATCTCCTGGGCCGGATCGGCGGTCGAGAAAGTGACGTCGGCCGACTCGGCGATGCCGTACTGGTTGGTCGAGACGGCCTGACAATGGTACGTCGTGTTGGCGGACAGTCCGGTGATGGTGACCGCGTGCGAGGTCACACTGCCGGAGCTGAGCGGCGTTTGGTGGCCGTAGGCTTGGGTCAGCCCGTAGCGCACCCGGCTGGTGGCCGGGGCGTTGGTGGTCCAGGTGACAGTCGCACTGTTCGTGGTGATGCTGGTCACCTGGACGTTCGAGATCGTGGGCGGGCCGCTCGTCGTGAACGTGAAGTTGTCGCTGGTCGTCGTGCCGTTCTCGTTGGCCGAGATGAGGCGGAAGTTGTAGACGGTGTTGGCGGTCAGGCCGGAGAGCGTGACGGCGTGCGACGTCACGGGAGTGCTGTCCAGCGGCGTGAGGTAGCCGTAATCGGTGGTAGGGCCGTACTCCACTTGCGAACTGGCCGCCTGGTCCGTGGTCCAGGTGATGGTGGCGGAATCGGTATCGATATTGATGACGTTCACGTTGAAGATGGCGGGCGGCAGGTTGGTCGCACCCAGCTCAAGGTCGCGGATGTACATGTTGCCGGTGACCTGGCCGAGCTGGACGTTGACCGTGGCGATCGCGTCGGGGTAACCCGCCTTTCGGGCCGTGATCGTGTACGTCCCGACGGGCACATCGATGAACGCGTAGAATCCCGTACCGTCCACGTACATGGTGCGGCTTACCGGACCGCTGATGCTCACCGTGGCGTGGTCGGCCCATTCCCCGCTGCCGTGGTAGGTCACGGTGCCTGATATATGACCCTTGGTGGGGTTGGTTTTCCATGGCGCCACCGGAATCGTGTCGGGGGTGGGGGTGACCTCCTGCTTGAAGCGGGGGCTGAAGCCGGCCCAACTGCCGCCATTGTAGGGGACGCGGTATGAATAACCCGAGAAACCGTGGGCATAGTTGCCGGCGGGAGACGGCGTGCGGGTGAGCAATAACTGGGTCAGAGCGTTGTCCAGACTGTTCAGGTAGATGCCGGGGCCGATGATCATGTGCCGGTCGCCGGCACGGTCCTTGATGAAGTTGATCCAGCGGATGTAGTCGTTGGGCAGCGAGGCATGGTTGTAGTAGACCATGGGCACGCCGATGTCCATGATGCCCTCCTGCATCCAGGCGTCCCAATCGCTGTAGACATCGTAGTAGGGGCGGGTGGCCTGGAACGCCGAACGGGTCGACGACGACGGGGAGGGATTCCACGTGACGAACGAGCCCGAGTGCATCACGTGCGGCTTGGTGGCCTGGATCTTGGCGTAGACTCGCCGCACGAGGGCGGTCACCTGGTCGCGGCGCCACTGTTTGAACTGCTCG
>Ga0208198_1003345_pt1 | contig 11041 bp, 11 predicted proteins | sample AD_JPNTR2_MetaG_FD_184446 | JGI IMG/M metagenome (GOLD analysis project Ga0208198, IMG submission 184446) | Active sludge microbial communities of municipal wastewater-treating anaerobic digesters from Japan - AD_JPNTR2_MetaG (SPAdes) (version 2) | ecosystem: Engineered > Bioreactor > Anaerobic... | reverse complement strand
CTTTAACCTTTATCCTTTATCCTTTATCCTTTAACCTTTAACCTTTATCCTTAAGCTATGGTAAAAAACATCTGCTGCATTGGCGCTGGTTATGTGGGCGGTCCCACAATGGCTGTTATAGCCCTGAAGAACCCCAATATTAAAGTTAACGTTGTTGATATCAATGCTGAACGCATAGCAGCATGGAATACCGATGAGTTGCCAGTTTATGAGCCCGGTTTGCTGGAGGTGGTTAAGCAGGCACGCGGTAGAAACCTATTCTTCGATACCGATATTGAGAAAGGCATCCGCGAGGCGGATATGATATTCATTAGCGTTAATACTCCCACCAAAACCTTTGGTTTAGGTAAGGGCAGGGCAGCCGATTTACGATACGTTGAACTCTGCGCCCGCCAGATTGCCGAAGTTGCCACTAACGATAAGATTGTGGTTGAAAAGTCAACCCTTCCGGTTCGTACTGCTCAGGCCATAAAAACCATACTCTCCGAAACAGGGAATAAGGTTAAATTTCAAGTGCTTTCAAACCCTGAGTTTTTAGCAGAAGGGACAGCCATTAAGGATTTGCTTGAGCCCGACAGGGTACTTATTGGCGGCGATCAAACCCCAGAGGGGCTTGCAGCCATTGAGGAGTTAACGCAGGTTTACGCCAGTTGGGTGCCCCGTGAACGCATAATACAGACCCGTTTGTGGTCGTCGGAGCTTTCAAAGCTCACTGCTAATGCTTTCCTTGCTCAACGCATCTCATCAATAAACAGCATTTCCGCTCTATGCGAAGCAACTGGCGCCGATGTGGATGAGGTGGCCTACGCCATTGGAACCGATTCCCGTATTGGTCCCAAGTTCCTCAAAGCCTCGGTTGGGTTTGGTGGTTCATGCTTCCAGAAGGATATTCTAAACCTGGTTTACCTTTGCGAATACTTTGGTTTACCTGAGGTGGCGCGTTACTGGGAACAGGTGATTTTACTTAACGATTACCAAAAACTCCGCTTTGCGCAGAATATCATTCACACCCTATTTAATACTGTTAGCGGCAAAAAGATTGCCATGCTTGGCTGGGCATTTAAGAAGGACACTAACGATACCCGCGAGAGCGCAGCTATTTATGTTGCTGATCATCTGCTCAGCGATATGGCAAATATTTGGGTTTACGATCCCAAAGTGCCCGCAAAGAGCATGTATGCCGATCTGGATTACCTGGGAACCCGCTCACCTGAGGATAACCGCAAACGCCTTACTGTGGTTAGCGACCCCTACGAAGCCTGTAAGAACGCCCATGCCATTGCAATCATCACCGAGTGGGACGAGTTCAAAACCTACGATTGGCAGCGCATTTACGATAACATGATGAAACCCGCCTTTATCTTCGATGGCCGCAATATTCTTGATCATAAAAAGCTTTTGGAAATTGGATTTAAGGTAAAAGCGATTGGGAAAAGTTATTAAAAAGGATAAAGGATAAAGGATAAAGGATAAAGGTTAAAGGTTAAAAAAGATAATAATATAATTTAGCGATAATTCTTTTGCCTATTGGATATGGATTTTGTTGAGGATGGAAATGAGGTTTACATTAATTTACAAAGTAGGCTTTTTGAATTTTCTATAAATGTAATAAAAGAAAGTAGAAAGTTACCGGAAACACGTGAATATAGAATCATCATAAGTCAGTTAATAAAATCTGCCACATCATCTGCAGCAAATTATGAGGAAGCGCAGGCAGGCGTTTCAAGAAATGATTTTTCAAATAAAATTGGTATAGCCTTGAAGGAAATACGAGAAGCAAATTATTGGATTCGATTAATTATTAGTATCGATGATAATAATAGTCAATGGAATAAGATTGAAAACGAATCGGTAGAACTAATGAAAATATTAGGATCAATCTATTCCAAAACATCCAAACCACGAAATTTCTGAACTTTTTTAATTTAATCATAAATATCGTTCTAAAACCATAATAATTAACATCTTTCTTTTTATATCTTTACCCTTTACCCTTTACCCTTTACCCTTTATCCTTTATCCTTTAACCTTTAACCTTTAACCTTTATCCTTTATCCTTTATCCTTTATCCTTTATCCTTAAACACATGAAACTTCTCCTCACCGGCACAGCAGGCTTTATCGGCTTTCACCTTGCTAAGCGTATGCTTGAGCGTGGTGTCGAAGTAGTTGGGCTTGATTGCATCAACGATTACTATGATGTAAACCTCAAGTATGCTCGACTTGAACAAACAGGAATCGATAGAAACAAAATTGAGTATGGAAAGTTTGTTCAAAGCACTAAGTATCCCAATTACCGTTTTATTAAGTTAAAACTAGAGGACCGAGAAGCAATTCTAAAGCTTTTTGAACAGGAACAGTTCGATAAGGTTTGTAATCTAGCAGCTCAGGCAGGAGTTAGGTATAGCCTGCAGAATCCGTTTACCTATATTGATAGTAATATTAACGGCTTCCTAAACATACTTGAAGGTTGTCGACACAATGGCGTAAAGCACCTTGCATATGCCAGCAGTTCAAGTGTTTATGGTCTAAACGAAGAGATGCCCTTTTCGGTACACCACAACGTTGACCACCCTATAAGCCTTTATGCTGCAAGTAAGAAGAGTAATGAGCTGATGGCCCATACATACAGCTACCTATATGGAATTCCTACAACTGGTTTGCGGTTCTTTACAGTTTATGGTCCCTGGGGCCGACCCGATATGGCGCTCTTCCTATTCACAAAAGCGATACTCGAGGGTAAGCCCATTGATGTTTACAACAACGGCAACATGCAGCGCGATTTTACCTATATTGATGACATAGTTGAGGGTATTGTTCGTGTTATCGATAGCTCGCCATCAGGCAACCCAAATTGGACAGGCAAGCATCCCGATCCGGGAACATCGGTTGCACCCTACAGGGTCTATAACATTGGTAACAGCAAACCTGTAAAGCTTTTAGATTTCATTGATGCCATAGAAGATGCTTTAGGTAAGAAAGCAATTAAAAATTTTCTGCCTCTTCAACCAGGAGATGTTCCAGCAACATGGGCGGATGTAAACGATTTAGAAATAGATTTGGGTTATCACCCTAATACAGATATTAGAATTGGAGTGAAGAGGTTTGTGGAGTGGTATAAAGAATACTTTAAACTTTAATTATGAAAGGCATAGTACTTGCAGGAGGATCAGGTACCCGTTTGTATCCAATTACTAAAGGCGTTTCAAAACAGTTGCTTCCAATTTATGATAAACCAATGGTTTATTATCCAATTTCAGTTTTAATGCTTTCTGGAATTAGGGATATTCTTATAATATCAACTCCCGAAGATTTACCTCTTTTTAAAAGATTATTGGGTGATGGATCAAATTTTGGAGTTAGGTTTACCTATGCAGAGCAACCTCGCCCTGAAGGTTTGGCTCAAGCCTTTATAATTGGAGAAGAATTTATTGGAAATGATAATGTTTGTTTAGTTTTAGGTGACAATATTTTTTATGGTCATGGATTAGTTGATATACTAAACAGGGCTAGGCAAAATGCTGAACTAAAAAAGTTAGCCACTGTTTTTGGTTATTATGTTAATGACCCTGAAAGGTATGGGGTTGCAGAATTTGATTCAAATGGTAATGTAATATCTATTGAGGAAAAACCTCAAAATCCTAAATCCAATTATGCCGTTGTTGGGCTCTATTTTTATACAAACGATGTGGTTAGTATAGCAAAAAAAATAAAACCATCTGATAGAGGGGAGTTAGAAATTACCACTGTAAATCAAGAGTATTTAAAACAGAATAGGTTAAAAGTTGAATTAATGGGACGTGGATATGCTTGGTTAGATACAGGTACACATGACTCATTAATAGAGGCTAGTAGTTTTGTTGAGACTATTGAACACCGACAAGGCCTGAAAATTGCATGTCTGGAAGAAATAGGTTTCTTGAATGGTTGGATACATAAAGAAAAATTAGTAGAGATTGCAAAACCTATGATTAAAAATCAGTATGGACAGTATTTAATTAAAATAACTGAAAAAAAATGATAACTGTTATTGAAACTGTAATACCGGAGGTTAAAATTATTGAACCAAAGGTTTTTGCCGATTCTAGGGGCTATTTTTTAGAAACATTCTCGCAAAAAGAATTCATTGAAAAAGTACTTAACACGACTTTTGTTCAGGACAATGAATCTTTTTCGAAATATGGAGTTCTTAGAGGAATGCATTATCAATTACCACCTTTTGCTCAGTCCAAACTGGTACGAGTAACGTATGGTAAGGTCTTAGATGTTGCAGTTGACATAAGAAAGGGCTCACCAACTTTTGGAAAATATGTGGCCGTTGAACTTTCTGATGAAAACAAGAGGCAACTTTTTGTTCCTCGAGGTTTTGCGCACGGTTTTTTAACGCTATCCGAAAAAGCAATTTTTCAGTATAAGTGCGATGCATATTATGTTCCAAACCATGAGGGAGCCTTTATTTGGAACGACCCAACTGTCAATATCCAGTGGCCGATAAATCCAAGTAAGGTAATTTTGTCGGATAAGGATAAGGCTTTGCCCTTGTTTGGTGATGCGGTGACATTTGATTACTCGTTGAAGTTTTACTAAGTATCTGTTTCGTATCTAAAAATTATTCAAGCCATGTCAAAGAATATTTTAATAACTGGTGGCGCAGGATTTATAGGTTCACATGTTGTTAGATTATTTGTAAGTAAATATTCTGAATATAACATATATAATTACGATAAGTTAACCTATGCAGGTAATCTTGAAAATTTAAAAGATGTTGAAAATGCGCCAAATTACCACTTTATAAAAGGTGACATTTGCGATTTTGATCTATTGATGGATGTATTTTCAAAGTATAGTATTGATGGAGTAATACATCTTGCAGCAGAGTCGCATGTAGACCGTTCAATTGCTGATCCATTTGAATTTGCGCGAACTAATGTAATAGGAACGCTAACTCTACTTCAAGCAGCCAAGGAGACTTGGAAAAATAATATGAATGGTAAACTTTTTTACCATGTATCGACCGATGAGGTTTATGGTTCGCTCGAAAACGAAGGGTTTTTCTACGAGACAACCCCATATAACCCGCAATCACCTTATTCCGCTTCTAAGGCAAGTAGCGATCATTTTGTACGTGCATATGGTAATACATTTAAACTTCCATTTGTTATAACCAATTGTTCCAATAATTACGGGCCAAATCAATTTCCTGAAAAATTAATACCATTATTTATTAATAACATTAGGAACAACAAACCCCTTCCTGTGTATGGCAAAGGAGAAAATGTTCGTGATTGGTTATATGTTGTTGATCATGCAAGGGCAATTGATATAGTATTTCATAGAGGTAAAATTGGTGAAACATATAACATAGGCGGTTTCAATGAATGGAAAAATATTGATTTAATAAAGTTGCTCTGTAAGATTATGGATGAAAAGTTAGGTCGCCCAGCTGGAACCTCTGAGAAGTTGATTACCTATGTAACAGATAGAGCCGGGCATGATCTACGCTATGCTATAGATGCAAACAAAATAATGAAAGAGTTGGGCTGGAAGCCCTCATTACAGTTTGAAGAGGGGTTAGAAAAAACAGTTGATTGGTATCTACAAAATGAGCAGTGGCTTAGTCGAGTAACTAGCGGTGACTATCAAAAGTATTATGAGGGGATGTATCATATACAGTAATTTGATGATAACTTTGTAAAAGTTAATTTTTTATTACTGTATATTTATTTATACCTGGTTTTATTACTTTTGATTTTATTGCCTTAAACTCTTAATTAGTTGGCTTAATAAGTAATCTCCGAAAGAGTTTAGAAAATAGATCAAAGTTAATAATTTAAACTATGAATGCACTCGTGTAATATGAATATATTTTAAATAAAATATGTTACATAGTGGTACCCAAGAGTAAGAATAAAGAAGTTCTATAGACATATTGAGTTCAAAAATAAATACAGGAAAATTTAATATGCAAGCAATAATTTTAGCAGCAGGAATGGGGAAGCGTTTAGGTGAACTAACCCAAAAAAATACTAAATGCATGGTAAAAGTTAATGGGATCCCATTAATTGAAAGAATGCTAACTCAGCTTAACAAGTTTAAACTTTCTAAAATAATAATAGTTATAGGCTATGAGGGAAGGAAATTAATTGATTATATAGATTCATTTTATAAAGGAATCCCTATTCAATATATTGAAAACCCTATTTATGATAAAACAAATAATATTTATTCTTTATTTCTTGCGCGACAATATTTGCTCGAAGAAGACACACTATTATTGGAATCTGATTTAATATTTGAAGATAATATACTAAACCGCCTGATTGAAAATTCTTATCCTAATCTTGCACTTGTTTCAAAATACGAGCATTGGATGGACGGAACAGTGGTTACATTAGATGACGAAAATAATATTGTGAGTTTTATTTTTAAAAAGTTTTTTAAATATGAAGATTTGAAGAATTACTATAAAACAGTAAACATTTATAAGTTTAGTAAAGAGTTTTCCGTTTCTCATTACGTTCCTTTTTTAGAAGCATATATAAAAGCAATAGGAAGCAATGAATACTATGAGCAAGTTTTAAGGGTGATTACACTATTAGAAAAACCAGAAATTAAGGCATTGAGACTTGAAGGAGAGAAATGGTATGAAATAGATGACATTCAAGACCTTGACATCGCAGAATCAGTGTTCGCAGATGATGAAACACAGTTAGAACTATTTCAAAACAGATATGGTGGTTATTGGCGATTCCCTAAGTTAATTGATTTTTGTTATCTCGTTAATCCTTTCTTTCCAAATAAAAGGCTTATAAATGAGTTAAAAGCTAATTTTGAAACATTACTCACACAGTATCCTTCTGGTATGGCAGTTAATTCCCTAATTGCAGGAAAATATTTTTCTATTAATCCAAAGTATCTAGTTGTTGGTAATGGAGCAGCAGAATTAATCAAATCATTAATCGAATTTTTAACAGGGAAAATGGGTGTTGTATTTCCTACTTTTGAGGAATATCCAAATAGAAAAAATACTGAAGAAATTATTCCATTTGTCCCACAAAATGAAAATTTTTCATATTCTGAAAATGATTTAATCGATTTTTATTCAGACAAAGATATTGATATTCTTGTTTTGGTTAATCCAGATAACCCTTCTGGTAATTTTATTCCTATAAAAGATATCAAGAAACTATTGATTTGGTCTAAAGATAAAAACATTAAACTAATTATTGATGAATCATTTATTGACTTTACTGATCAGTCATTTAATAATTCTCTTATCAACAGCGAAATATTAAATAATTTTACTAATTTAATTGTTGTTAAGAGTATTTCAAAATCTTATGGTGTTCCAGGGTTAAGGTTGGGAGTTATTGCAAGTTCCGATTTCGAATTAATTCAAAAAATTAGAAAAAATGTTTCTATTTGGAATATCAATTCTTTTGGAGAATTTTATATGCAAATATTTAATAAATATGAAAACGATTATAGGGAAGCGTGTAATCTTTTTATTGAGGAACGAAAAAGATTCTATATCGAACTTTGTAAAATTAAATACCTAAAAGTTATTCCTTCTCAAGCAAATTATTTTTTATGCAAAGTGCTGCCACCATTTAATGCAAAACTTTTAACACAAAAACTTCTAAAAGAGGCTGAAATATTAATTAAAGATTGTTCATTCAAAAAAGGTTTCAATTCTAAGGAATATGTAAGGATTTCTATTAGGAGTAAAGAAGATAACAACCAGTTAATACAAATATTAAAAGAGTTTAACAATGAAATTAATTACAGATAAAGAGATTAAAGAATTAAATATCTCAAATTCGGATATTATCAGATGGGTAACTCAATCTTTTATGGATAAAAGTAGATGCCTACTCCCTCATAAGATTGTCAAAAATTTGATAATGGAAATGGCTTTTATAATACGATGCCAGCTATAAATCCTATTTTAGATGTTTATGGGGTGAAAGTTGTGTCAAGGTATCCTAAAAGAAAACCATCTATAAAAGGCGAGTTACTTTTATACTCTTTTAGTTCAGGCGAACTGCTTGCTTTTATGGATGCTACTTGGATAACTACAAAAAGAACAGCTGCAGTTGCAACATTAGCAGTAAAAACCTTAGCAAAAAGGAATTATAAGAACATTGCAATTGCAGGTTTTGGACAAGTTGGTTATTCATTTGTTGAAATGATAACATCTCTAGAGGGGGTTAAAGATAAGGTCTTTAAATTGTTAGAATATAAGAATCAAGCTAGTGAAATGAAAAAATACTTAAGAGAGTTAGGGGTTAACAATGTCGAAATATGCCATAGTAATGAAGATTTTATTAAAAATTCTGATGTAATTGTTTCTGCAGTAACTGTTGCAAGAGAATTATTTGGAAATGATGAATGGTATGAGAAAGGGGTTTTAGTAGTACCAATACATACTCGAGGCTTTCAAAATTGTGATTTATTCTTTGATAAAGTTTTTGCAGATGATACTGCACATGTTTCTGATTTTGCTAACTTCTCTAAATTTAAACAAATTGATGAGTTTGATAAAGTTATTAAAAACGAAATAAGAGGTCGTTCAAATGATGACGAAAGAATACTATCATACAATATAGGCATTGCGCTTCATGATATATTTTTAGCTAAGAAGATCTATGACAATGTCATTAGTAAATCTATTTAAGTTATTATGAAATGAATTATACATTACCTTAATTGAACAGTAATTTATTTCAAAAGATGATTATCCCCAATTTATCTCATCTTAAATTTGTAAGTTTATTTTATTACAACAACCAATAATGTGAATATCTTAAAATTTTCGAAATTTTTCGTTAGATTTACAATAGTTCAATACGATGAGAACAAAAAAAATAAAATTAAAAGATGTCAGGCTTTTATCACCATTGAATAATTATAGGTTTAACTCTTTTGTAGACCATTTTATTTCTTCTCAGATATCACCTTTATTTACCCACTTATTTATAAAATTGGAAATAAGGCCTAATACTATCACTCTTTTCATGGTAATCAGTGGTATTATCGGGGCAATATTATTTAGTTTGCCACAAGTTTATTTTAAGTTTTTAGGATTTTTATTTTTTCATTTGTGGTTTATATTTGACTGTAGCGATGGTGAAGTTGCAAGAATTACAAAAACTTTTTCAAAATATGGTAAAGAGATGGATTACATTGCGCATCTCATAAATCACCCTTTAATGAATTTATCCTTATTTATTTCTTACTTACAGTTTCATTATTACAATACTATTTATTTAGCAATATTATTTATGTGCTTTATATCTATGGAGTTAATAAATCGAAACTTCACTGCTTTTAATACTTATTTATTCGCAGATGTCAATAATAAAAACAAGCGTTCTTTTTTAAAGTATGCTATAGGGCAGTTTAGTTTATATCCTAATTTTATACTGATTTTCCCAATTTTTGTTATTGCAGATTTAGTAATTGGTGTTCGATATTCTATTTATATACTGAATGTTTGGTTTTTAATCTATAGTCTGTATTTCTTAAAAGGATTAATTAGTACACTAATCCGTTTTTACAGAGGATAGTATAATCTATGAGCAGTTTAGCTAAAAATTTTGGGTTCTCAATTGCAACATTTATTAGTCAAATAATATCAGGGAGTGTTATTTATATAGTATTAGCCCGGTTATTAAGTATAAATGATTTTGGGCTATTATCATTTGGGGCAACACTTGGTGGTTTAATTACAGTTATTGCAGAGTTTGGCTTCTCCCTGATGGCTCAGCGAGATATTCCTCAAAACAGATTTAACTTTGAATCATATGTTTATAACACTGTTATTCAAAAGATTGGTTTCTCAATAGTAGCAGCTTTAGGTGGTTTAATATACATATTTCTTTTTTATTCGGGTCAAAATGTCACCATAGGTATTATTTTTGTTGTCAATGCAATTATAACCTCAGGTAACATGTATTTTTTTGCTGTATTTCGTGCAAAAAATATGTTTAAAATAGAGAGCTTGTTGGCACTATTTTATTCAATAATAATTGTAATTATTGTAACAATATATTTTATCTTTAAGCAAGATGTTGTCTTTATTGCTTACGGTTTATTATTGGTGCGTATTTTACAATTTATTTTACTTACATTTATTTTTATATCAAAGTTTACACTTAATTATAAACTTGACAGAAAGATACAGAGTTATCTGTTTAAGAATTCATTTTCGTTTGGAGCGCATTATATTATAGGAGTATTTTATTTTTCCATAGATAATCAAATGATTGCTTACTTTTCTGGAAATGAGCAGTTAGCAATATATCAAGCATTTTTCAAAATAGTATTGATTCTATTAATGGTTAATAATCTTTTAGAAGGAATCTTTTTACCATTTCTATCGTCAAGGTTTAAAAATGGAATTAACGAATTCACTAATTTAGCACAGTTGATTAACAAAGTAATTGTTTCGTTGGGTTTAACACTATTTGTATTTTTTATACTATTTGCATCTGATATTGTTAAATTATTTTATTCAGATAAATATATTGCTGCATTAGTTATCACAATACCTTTAGCATTTGTTCTTTTTACACAAATTTTATCTACTGTATATTCAGTTATCTTAACAATTTCAGATAATCAAAACTTAAGAGTTTTAACTGTTTTGATATCTTTAATTGTAAACGTAATACTTAATTTCATTTTTATTCCAAAGTACGGTTTTGTGGCGGCAGGTTATGTTAGTATGATTACCCATTTTGTGCTTGCAGGATTATATGTCTATTTTGGGTATAAACAACTAAACAGTTTTTTGTTGCAAAAGAAATTTGTTGGATTTATTCTTATTTCAATCTTTTCTGCGTCAATTTTTTCGTATCTAAATTTACATTTTAACTTTATTCTTTCTGTATTATTATTGTTGGGGTGGTTTATTGTATTATTATTGTTTTATAATAAAAAAGAACTGCTTAGTATCAAGCAGCTTTTAATTGAGGAGGCTTTTTGATTATGAATAGTGTATTAGGTGTTTTAGTTTTATATAAATGTAAACTTGTAGA
>Ga0208198_1003339_pt1 | contig 11065 bp, 8 predicted proteins | sample AD_JPNTR2_MetaG_FD_184446 | JGI IMG/M metagenome (GOLD analysis project Ga0208198, IMG submission 184446) | Active sludge microbial communities of municipal wastewater-treating anaerobic digesters from Japan - AD_JPNTR2_MetaG (SPAdes) (version 2) | ecosystem: Engineered > Bioreactor > Anaerobic >... | reverse complement strand
ACATGATAGATTTTATACTCAGCCAGTCCTGGAGGATTAATGCAGGGTCTGCCTCTTCCTCCATCTCTGGATATATCCACGGGAGTATCTCTGATTCCTTGTATGGTTTATCATCTTCAAAGTTATCCGCTATATGCCTTGCTGCCCTTATCCCCCAGACAAGGCCTTCAAGGAGCGATGTGGAGGCAAGACGGTTTGCACCGTGGAGTCCTGTCCCTGAAACCTCTCCCACTGCATATAGGTTTTTTATAGATGACCTGCCCCATGTGTCTACCTGGACACCTCCGCAGATATAATGGGCAGCAGGGACAACAGGTATGGGTTCCTTAGTTATGTCAATACCCAGTGAGAGGCACCGGGAATAGATATTGGGAAACCTCTCTTTTATATCCACCTCGCTGTAGTTTGAGATATCCAGGTACACATAATTGTCTCCCCTCTGGTGCATCTCCTCGTATATGGCCCTGGATACCTCATCCCTTGGCGCCAGGTCCTTGAGGGGCGAATACTTTTCCATAAAGGTTTCACCGCTCTTTGTCTTTAGGCGTGCACCCTCACCCCTTACTGCCTCAGAGATAAGAAATCCATCTGCATCCTTATGGAATAAAGAAGTGGGGTGGAATTGGACATATTCCATATTTATAATCCGTGCCCCGGCCCTTCTGGCCATGGCAAAACCATCTCCGGTTGCGCCCGGGGGATTTGTTGTGTGGAGATATATCCTCCCCAGACCACCGGAGGCAAGAACAGTATACTGGGCAAATATCCTCTCTACCCTCTCTTCCACATTGTTTAATACATAGGCACCTATACACTGAGGCTCTCTATAGATTGTAATGGGATTTACAGAATGATGGGGTATGGTTAAAAGGTCTATGGCTGAATAATCTGTAAAAATCCTTATGTTTTTGTATTCCTTTACCCTTTTTGAGAGGCCAACCTCTATGGCCTTTCCTGTCTCATCTCGCCAGTAGAGGACCCTCCTTCTTGAATGACTCCCTTCCTGGGCGTAATCATAGGCCTTTTCGCTGGATTTGGAAAACTGAACAGAGACCTTTTGTATTAAAAAATCCTCTACAAGTTTTGTCCCTTCCTTTGTTACAAGTTCAACAGCCAGGGGATTAGATATCCCATCTCCTGCATCTATTATATCCTGTGCTAGAAGCCTTGGGGAATCATCCTTTCCCAGGGTTACAATCCCGCCCTGGGCATACAAGGTATTGGACTCCTCAATATTTTTTGCCTTGGTTATCAGGATAACATTTAACCCAGATTCACATAGATTTATGGCAGTTGAAAGCCCTGCAATCCCAGAACCGATAATCAGGACATCACAATAGTGTTTTTTATCCTTCATTTATTTAAGCTATCTCGAGCATCCTCTTCAGGGCAATCCTTGCCCCATCTGCTATCTCATCGGACACTGTTACCCTTCCAATAAGTTCCCCTTTTACAATCCCTTCCAGGACCCCTAAAAGCCTATCAGGGGTCACCTGTGCCATCTCATTACACCTTGATTCGAAAATAGGTATTACTGTCTTGTCTGGGTTTTCTAATCCCAGTCTTTTTACGAAATTCCATTCAGTCCCCACGGCCCACTTTGAACCGGAGTGTGCATCCTCAATAGTCTTTTTTATAAAACTTGTGGAACCGAATAAATCAGACATAGCACATATCTCCGGGGGACATTCTGGATGAACTATTACCTTTAGACCATCATGGGTCCTTTTTAATCTTTCTATCTGTGTCGAAAGGAATCTTGTATGGACATAGCAGAATCCTTTCCATAAAATTACCCTGCTTTTTCTGTAATCTGATAGTCCCCTGCCCTCTTTGGGGTCCCATGTCTTTATATCCTCGTCTTTTATCCCCAACGAATGCGCTGTATTTCTCCCGAGATTTTCATCGGGAAAGAATAAGATGTTTTTACCTTTATCAAAAACCCATTCAAATACCTTCTTTGCATTTGCTGATGTGCAGACTGTCCCTCCATTTTTTCCACAAAAGGCCTTTATCTCAGCCGTTGAATTTACATATACCACAGGGATGAACTCTCCACCAGAGGCAGAAAGCCCTTTCCATATCTCTTCCACATCTTTTATATCTGCCATCTCTGCGAGGGGGCATCTTGCTTCTCTTGCCGGTGTAAGGACCTCCTGCCCTTTTGAACAGAGTATCTTTGCCATCTCTGCCATAAAGGAGACAGAGCAGAATACAATAAAGGGTACATCCTTGTTTTCAGATGCTACATGGGCAAGCTGGAGAGAATCCCCGACAAAGTCTGCAAAAGGGATTATATCTTCACCCTGATAGAAATGGCTAAAAATTAAGAGGTCTTTTCCTATCTCTTTCCTTATGGTCTTTACCCGTTCCAGCACCGATTCTTTTTCCGAGAAGCCTGGATCGTGTATTTTGTCCATTTATACCTCATATCAGAAGCAGAGAGAGGTTCATGGATTTAAATGAATGGGTGAGTGCGCCCACCGATATATAGTCTACCCCTTCCCTTGCAACCCTCTGTGCCCTCTCAATAGTCATGTCTCCGGATGCCTCAACAGGGAGCCTCCCGCCTATAAAATTAACGGCCTCTCTTGTGGATTCTGCATCCCAGTTGTCGAGGAGGACCATATCAACCCCTTCATCTAATGCCTCTTTTAGCTCCTCCATATTTTTAACCTCTATTTCTACTAAAAGGCCCCTACCCTTAACCCTTTTTATTGCCTCTTTTATGGAACCTGCAACAGTAATATGGTTTTCCTTTATCAAGACCATCTCAGATAGGGTCATCCTGTGGTTTTCTCCACCCCCAACCTTAACAGCATACTTCTCCATCTCTCTTAATCCAGGGGTTGTCTTTCTTGTATCGAGGATCTTTGTCTTTGTGCCTTCTACTGCGTCTACATAATCTCTCGTCAAGGTTGCTATCCCGGAGAGTCTCTGTAGTATGTTCAGGGCAACCCGCTCTCCTGTGAGTATCGCCCTTGTTTTTCCTTTAATCTCTGCTATAACATCCCCTTTTTTCGTGATCTCACCGTCTCTCTTTTTTTCATTGTATTCCATGTCTCTGTCAAGGGTCTTGAAAATCCCCTGAGCATATCTATGCCCTGCTATAACGCCATCTTGCTTTGCTATGATTATTGCATGTGATTTGTGGTCCTCAGGGACAATCCATTCTGTAGTCCTGTCCCCTTCCCCCATATCCTCTTTTAAGAAATCAATCAATGACATTGCAGAAATTATTATATGTCCCCCTATTTGCTGTGTCAATGAAAATTGTAAGGCATATCACAGGATGGGTCTTCCTTCAAAGGTCTCTATTGGGGTCCCTCTCCCTAATATATTCGAGCATGGACCTGGCAAAATCAGAATACACACGAATCTCTGAATAATCTGGAGAGATGTTGTTAAGATACTGAAGTATTAGTGTGTTACGGAAATATAAAAGAGGTATGGCACCGGCTATAAAAAAGCCGAGCTTCTCAAACTCGCTGCAAAATATGGCTGTTGCAGGTTGTCCAAGGTCGAGATAGAGGCTTATCCCATCTATCTTTCTTTTGAGAAGCATCTTCATGGTCTCCATTAGTTTATCTATTGCATCTCTCCCATAGGCATATAACTTTATATCTGCCATATTAACGTTTGGAAGGATATCTACCTTAAAGGATGACTGCTGCTGAAGCTGAATATTTTTTTCATCACAAGGTAGGGATATCATATCTATGGACAGGTTATTATAGATGCCCTCTATAAATGCACTATGGTGTCTTGGTGGATAGATGGCTGCCTTTTCATGCCTCACAAGGGGGAGATACGAATACACAGTGCTTATCCTATCTTTTGGAATCCCCATGCCCTTATATACCCTGTCAGCGGGCAAGACACACAGGGTAATGGCACAGTCCCTGTAGCCGCAAGTATTTCCAGTCTTTTGGGAGAAGGTGTGGAAGGTTACACCCCTTCCATATAGGCCTTGCATACCCTGTTTTTTTGCTGTCTCATTAAGGAGATTCAGCATCTGGGTAAATATCCCCTGTCCCCTGCAATCTGGTTTTGTTGCAGCCATACCGGCCTCTCCTATAACCGCATCTACACTCACTTTTTTTACGCCTGCATGACTTACAATCTCACCTTTACTATTCGTGCCTACTACGGATAAAATCTTGCCATCCTCCAAAAGCTTTCTAAACCTATCTGGATAGTATATATCGTCTATTGGGTAGGTGTAGCCATAGGCCCTATAGAAAAGCCTTGAGACCTCAACAGTCTCTGAGGGGTCCATAAGGCGTATCTGGATTTGCGTCTTCTCCGGGGGTTGCGCTAAATCTGCTAAGTGTGGTGCATATGGATAAAGCTCCTCTGGTGTGTGATATTCTGTGATGTTTTTCACAGGAAGATACTTTGTCAGGTGGAGTTCCTTTCCCTCTCTACCAAGATTTTGAAATGACACCTCATCCATGAGTCGCCTCATAAGAAACATACCCAGGCCTGATTCTGTCTGATCTTCTATATCTGAATAGATCTTAAATTCTGGGATGATATTTGGGTCATAAGGCAGCCCTTTGTCCTTCACAATAATCTTGAGACCTGTTGTTGACGGTTGAATGATAATCTGAAAAATGTCCTTTTCATCGGGGTCAAAGGCGTGTTCTATGACATTGGTAACCGCCTCCTCCAGACAAAGTAGTATCATCTCTATATCCTTTGATTTGAAACCTACTTGTCTTGCCACCTCTTTTGTGAATGCCTGGACAGCCTGCAGGTATCTTATATCATTGGATATTGTTATTACTGATTGCTCCATAATAAACCCCTTTTTTTCTAATAACGGATAATATAAAGGCAACTAAGCCAATAAATCCGCCAAAGAGATACGCATTTCTGAATCCACTCAACACAGCCGCATTAAGTCCCATATAACCCATACTTAAAGGGTTACCAGTGACACCAGCCATATGTATGGTATACGAAAACACCATCTCATACAGGCATACACCCAAGAGTATACCAAAGTGACAGGATGTCCTGAAAACCCCTGTAGCCACGCCCTTATGTTCACCCCTTACAGCCTGCATGACTATGTTGTTATTAGGCGAAAAGAAAAATGCAAGGGAAAGGGCAAGCCATATCAAGTAGATGAAGGTGCTGTATATGCCTTCCCTTGAAAGCATGGATGCAAAGAATAAAGATGCTGCCGCACCAGAGAAAATGGATATATGTATTATTTTTTCAGGATTTATCCTGTCTGACATCCTACCTGCAAAAGGTGACGTTGTTATATATACAAGGGAATATACCATCATTGTAAAACCTGTCTGGCTTGTTGTCAGGCCTTTTATCCCTTCAAGATAAAAGGGTAATAAAAAGTTACTCCCGGCAAAGAAGAAATATGCGGAGAATGCCTGGATAGTCCCGGTGATAAAAATTTTGTTTCTAAAAACCTTAAAATCTATGATAGGCTCTTCATGTCTTCTTTCCCAGAAGATAAAGAGTATTATTCCTGCCATTGCCACAGAAAAACAGGTAAGAATTATAGGGGAGAACCAGCCTATCTTGCTTGCCCTGTTCAATGCAAATACAAAAGAGACTGTCATGATGATGCTCAATGCAGCGCCTATGATGTCGAATTTCTTCCGGGTATGCCCTGATAAAGATCCGGTATCAGAAGGTATAAAATGCCTTGAAATAAGGATAGAGGCAATCCCTATAGGGACATTAACAATAAAAACCCAGTGCCATGATAGACATTCTGTTATAAAACCCCCTATGGGGGTGCTTAACATGAGACCTAAACCGGCAGCCATAGAGAGTATGCCGAAACCCCAACCCTTTTTTTCTGGAGGAAGGAATTTTGCCACAACTGCAAACCCTCCGATATAGAGCATGGACCCACCTAATCCCTGGACTACTCGCGAGAAAATAAGGGCAGAAAGCATTGGAGATAGCCCGCACAAAAGAGAGCCCAAAGTAAACAAGGCATAGCCTAAGATAAATATCTTTTTTATCCCAAACCTGTCTGCTATCTTGCCTATCAAAAGCATGGTGCTTACTATGGTTATTACATAGGCAAGGGGAATCCAGCTTGCCATACTCGTATCAATATCGAAGTATGCTGTTATTGTGGGAAGGGCTATATTAACTATATAATTGTCTACATTAACTATAAATGCTGCAAAGGCAACACAGATAATAAGCCCGAGGGATTTGTTCCTTGCAATTAAATCAGGCTTTTTACCTTTGATATGTCTTCCATCTCCCTTCACCTTATAGTAGGGTAGTCTAACAGATTTCTCTATTTAATCAATTAAATTCTATAAAAATCTCAGCGCAGTTTCACAGGATATTGCAAAGTTTTTGAAATAAATATATAAATAGATTGAAAGGAGGGCTATATGGCAGATGATCCAGGTATTGGCTATAAGGTTATTGCCACTGTAACAGGCGTAAAAGGTAATTGTAATGCAGGACACAAGGTAGGTGACACATTTGAGATAAGTTGTCACAACCCTGCTGGTCTATGTGGATTCTTTTACCATGACATATTTCCCACCCTTGCCACGTTTCAGTTCGGAGGAAACATGCCTTGGTGGGATGGCGATATCATAGAGGTGCAATGCCCTGACACTTATAACCTCGTTACCATGAGGATTGAGAGGTTTAAAAGGTAGCTCAAAATTTTATGGTTTTAAAGGATAGCATATCTTCCAACATACTAAGCCACCTATCGGTCGGGTCATGCTGTCCAAAGATAATGGTTGGTATAATGGACCATCAAAAAGAAGTAAGGATTAATCTACATGGTCCTTTTACCATAGAACATGCATCTGACATAACAGGTGTATTTATTGCCAGGGCAAAGGGTAAGGATATTGTCCTTTATGATGAGCAGGAAAGGGTTTTATATAGGGCACAGACCATCAGATTATTAAATAAAGATGATTCCACCTTCACTTTATTTAATGTCACCATAGGTATTAATTTTCACTGGGAAAAACAAGAGGAGCAGACATTCAAGGGCGGCATAGTGTTTAAAAGACGCACAGACAGCACCCTTGCTGTGATAAATGAGATTGACATAGAAGACTATCTTGAGAGTGTTATATCCTCTGAGATGAATAGTTCTGCGCCCCTTGAGTTTTTAAAGGCACATGCAATAATATCGAGGAGCTGGCTCATAGCTGCCCTTAAAAGAAAAAAAAGTCCTGTTCCAAAAGACAAAACTAATAACAATGCCATAGAAGGCAGTAACACAATAATAAGGTGGTATGAACAGGAAGGCCATGACATTTACGATGTCTGTGCAGATGACCACTGTCAGAGATACCAGGGCATAACAAAGATTATAACCCATAGACCCCTTGAAGCAGTAAAGATGACATACGGGGTTGTTATTACCTATAATGGAGAGGTATGCGATGCAAGATATTCTAAGGCATGTGGTGGGATTACAGAAGAATACAGAACAGCATGGAAGGATATGGAAGTGCCATACCTTATAAGCATCTCTGATGGGACAAAGGCCTTTAAACCCATAACCACAGAAAAGGAGGCGAGGGCCTGGATAAACTCTAAACCAGAGGCATACTGCAATACAGATGATATAAATGTCCTTATGGCAATACTGCCTGATTTTGACCTGAAGACAGAGGGTTTTTTCAGGTGGAGGGTGGACTATACCCGTTGTGAGCTTGAAGAAATAATAAGAGAAAAATCAGGATACCATATAGGGACGTTAACTCAGATAACGCCATTAAAGAGAGGACCATCTGGCAGGATATCCCTCATCAAGATAAAAGGCTCTAAAATGACCATTACCCTGGGAAAGGAGCTTGAGATAAGGCGATGGCTCTCAAGGAGTCATCTATACAGCAGTGCCTTTGTAATAGATACGAGATATGACCCTTCTGGAGAGGTTCAGGGTTTTACATTCTCCGGTGCCGGATGGGGTCATGGGGTAGGACTCTGTCAGATAGGGGCTGCCTGCATGGCTATAAAGGGATTCAAGGCAGAGGATATATTAAGACACTACTTCCCAGGGACTTTGACAGAGAAGATATATTGAGGAGTCATTGAGAAAAAACAGATTCAAGACAGCATTCATCCTCGGTGCAGGCCTTGGCTTAAGGTTAAGGCCCTTAACAGAGAGGTGTCCAAAACCCCTGCTGCCTGTCTCTGGAAGACCCATAATAACCTATGCCATGGACCATCTAATTGCATCAGGGATAAGGCGTTTTATTATAAATACACATCACTACCCAGAGGCATATAACAAAGTATTTCCAGACAATAGCTGGCGTGGTATCCCCATAATATTCAGATATGAGCCTATCCTCCTTGAGACAGGTGGAGGCCTTAAAAACATAGAAGACCTCCTCTTGGAAGATGAGGCTATACTTTGCTACAATGGAGACATAATAAGCGATATACCCCTTTACAGGCTTATTGAGGAACATGAAAAAAGAAGGCCTGAGGCTACCCTATTATTAAGGAGTCAAGGCCATCTATTAAACGTTGATATAGATGAAAGGGGATATATCTGTGACCTAAGATTCACTCTGGGCGAAAAAGGGGTAAAGACCTGTCTCTTTACAGGTATCTATGCTGTAGAGACATCGCTTCTCGCCCACATTGAGCCCGGCAAGGTAGAGTCGATTGTCCCTGTGTTTTTAAGGAGGATCTGTGATAGACCCGGATCTATTCAGTCGGTTGTTATAGATGAGGGCTCATGGTATGATATAGGTTCTATTGAGGCATATAGGGCTATAGAGGATATATGGGTTTCAAAAACAACAGAAATGGGCTGCCTTTGATTAATAACAATGACATTATTACATTTGTGAGGGATGTCCTAAACATCTCAGAAGAGATGGCCATCGGGTTGACGCACCTTGCTGTTAGGGGTTCTGAAAGGGAGTTTTTCAGGGCAAAATGGGGCAGTGACAATACCTGTATCATTATTAAATATAACCCCAATCGCATTGAAAACACCTATTATGTTGAGATAGGGGGCTTTTTGAAGGATATACAGGTATCTGTCCCGGAGATAATAGGACACGACCATGACCTATGTCTAATTGTTATGGAAGACTTAGGGGATACTGACCTGTGGTCTTTGAAGGGAGAATCATGGGATGTAAGAAGGCCTATCTATAATAAAACCCTCGAGATTATACGCAGGCTCCATGCATTCCCTATTGCTAAACCTTCAAACATCCATGTAAGACACATGGATGGCTTTGACCTTTCCCTATATAGATGGGAGCAGGATTATTTTTTTGAAAATTTTGTAAAAGGTGTGTGTAGGATTCTACCTGATAAGTCCTTAAAAGAAAGGCTTGATCTGGAGCTCTCTACCCTTATTGAGAGGCTCTCTGCAACACCTCAATGCCTTTTGCACAGGGACCTCCAGTCCCAGAATATCATGATAAAGCATAATGAGCCATACCTCATAGACTTCCAGGGCATGAGGATTGGGAGTCTCTTTTACGATTTAGGTTCTCTGTTGAATGACCCATATGCATGCCTTGTAGAAAAAGAGAGAAAGGAACTCCTTTCATATTATTACAGACTTGCAAATATAGATATGGATTGGGATTTGTTTCAGCTTTGCTTCTGGGAGGCATCGGTAGAGCGGCTTATGCAGGCCCTTGGTGCATATGGTTTTCTCGGCTACAAAAAGGGGTTCAAGACATTTATTAAATATATCCAACCTGGGATTAAAATCCTAATAAATGCCATATCAAATATCAGGTATATGCCCCATCTATTGGAGCTTGCAATGAGATGTAGAGACGCCCTTACAGATGAATCATTGTATTTAGATAGCTATGATGGGTCAACAACAAAGACTAAGGAGGCCTTATGTTAAGAAAAGAGATATCCAGGCGAACATTTCTCACCATATCAGCCATGACAGCCATGTTTCTGGCAATGGACAAGAAAAAACTTTCAGCCCTTGCTGAAAAGATAAACCCTAAAGAAGATTTTCCCGCTGTCGTTATAGGTGCAGGCCTCGGGGGGCTGTGCGCTGCGGCACATCTCGTAAAAGAGGGCTTTCCTGTTACTGTTGTGGAACAACACCTTGTTCCAGGTGGTTACGCCACCTCATTCAGCCGTGGTGCAGGGGATAAATATACATTTGAGGTCTCTCTTCACGGTACTGCCCTTAATAATACACCTACTGCAAGGATACTCGAAGACCTGGGTATTCTAAAAAAACTGAACCTTGTCCTTGCCCCTGAATGTTATAGGCTCAAAACAGATAAACTTGACATCTCTATACCCCAGAAAGACCCTGAGGCATATATCCAGCTTCTCAGCATGAGGTTTCCCAAGGAGGCAAAAGGCATAAGGTCTTTTATGAATGAGATGATAGGTGTTGCAGAAGATGCGGACAAGCTCTCAAAAAATAAGGGTAAATTCGTTAAATTATTGTTTCCTGTTCAATACAAGCATATGTGGGGCGTAAGAAACAAGACCCTTAAAGGGCTATTGGACGAACATATAAAAGACCCTGAACTGAAAAATGCCCTTGCAGGTTTATGGGGTTATTATGGGCTTCCACCATCCAAGCTCTCTGCCTTTTACTATACCGTAGCTACCGGAGAATATCTAAAATTCGGTTCTTATTACATCAGGGAGCGCTCCCAGAATTTAAGTGATGCCCTGGCAGACCTTATCATTAAAGGCGGGGGCAAGATACTTTACGGCACAGAGGCAAAGAAAATACTGGTAAAAGATAATGCTGTAGCTGGCATAGAGGTCTCTGCTGGAAAGAAAATACCTGCCCGTATAGTGGTAAGTAATGCCAGTGCCCCTGATACCCTCTTTAAGATGCTACCTTCTAACACCTTACCTGAAGACTATACAAAAAAAATCATGGGATATAGACCAAGTATATCTACTTTTATTGTCTGGCTCGGGCTCAACAAGGAATTGAGCGGTGCCATAAAGTCATATACCACCCATATATCAACCGGCAATCCTGAAGAAGAATACCAGGCATGCCTCAAAGGAGACATAGAAAATAGCCCTTTTGTAGTGACCATCTATGACAATCTGTTCAAGG
>Ga0208198_1003319_pt1 | contig 11109 bp, 9 predicted proteins | sample AD_JPNTR2_MetaG_FD_184446 | JGI IMG/M metagenome (GOLD analysis project Ga0208198, IMG submission 184446) | Active sludge microbial communities of municipal wastewater-treating anaerobic digesters from Japan - AD_JPNTR2_MetaG (SPAdes) (version 2) | ecosystem: Engineered > Bioreactor > Anaerobic >... | reverse complement strand
GCCTCTTTTTCAAAACAAGAGCACGCAAGCTAGAATGCATAGGTCCGTCGCCCACAATTGTATACACAAAGTTTTTCAGCCCATACTTGTTCACTAAAAGATCAGCACATTCAATACCACGCTCTATATGCTTCGAACGAACCAATCTACATATCGTCGCGGCCCCATTGTATGTCTGTTCAATATTGGATCTATGTATCTTCTCTACGCCATTCACCAAGAAATGCGCGACCTTCAAGTTTTCTTTATTGCAAAATCTTAATGCTCGCAATCCCTGTGAACCATCATTTGTAATTATGATCCTGTCAGATCTCAATGCAAGGGCAATAACCTCGTCTATACTTAGCATTAATCTAACTTTATTGCCTAGAATTTTTTTTGTTAATGAAAAAGTCCCATAAAACCGAGCAACGATCTTTATGCCTTTTCTATAAAGCTTGAGAAAATGCGAAGCTAGAACAGCTGTAGGCCCGCAGGCATAGATTATATCAATATCATATTTCCATAATAATTTTCTTCCCATGCGAACAAGGTCATAAATTGATATATAGTTTCGAAGCTTATTATAAATTGTCACCAAAAGTTCACCATTTGCATTTTCACCCCATTTCCATTTTCGCATTTCCTTTCTAAGCACATACGAACCCTTTGGGTCTATAGGAGACTGAAAGTAGTAACTTCCGTGTCTGGAATTATCACGTAATACGACACACATTGTTTGCCATCCACAATTTGATAGATACTCGGGCGTTAGCCGTATTACTTGAAATCCACACTCGGTAAAATCCATAGTAGACAGGAAGAGAACACTTTTATTCAACTTTATTCTCCTTTATTTTCACAAGGTTCATTTGTATAGCGATGACTATATACCATAAGACCATAGGAAAGCCGTTTCCCTTATGGACAACATCATCATAAAATAGTGTCGTATAAGCAATTTCCCCAATATTTGAGACAAAAAAGGCTATAGCTATCTCACTCAAACCCGTATTAAGATGCATGGACAAAGCCGTTCTCATTCCAATTATCAACTTAGCAATGACGATAGCCCATAACAAAACCACAAGTATCCCTGCTTCAGCAAATAAGTTGAGAGGATAATTATGTGCCGATTCTAGCTTGAGGATACCCTTTTGTGACGCCGCCGTCTTCGGATACTCTTTCTCAAAATTGCCGAGTCCGACTCCCCACAACGGGTGGCTAAGTCCTATTTCAATTGCTCCTTTCGCACCCAAGATTCTCTCACTCGCAGAATTTCCGGGAGCTGTAAAATCTATTTGCTCAAAACGACGCAACACTGTCCCTAGAATGGATTGACTCCAAAATGCAAAAACTATAATTACACATGCAACGCCAATCATTACTAGCTTTGATACTTTTCGTTTATCGCGTTTCGACCGCCTTCGAAGTATAAGAAGCATAATTAGAGACTGCACTAACGCTATGATTAACGCTGCTCTACTACCAGTCAGGAGTATTGCTATTAAGCATAAGAATATGTATATGATTACTCCTGTTTTTTGCTTATGTGTTCGCATTTTATCACTATAGCTAATTAAAATCATTGGCCATAGCAATATTAGAACGCTAGCATAAATATTAGGATTATAAAAAAATGAAGGTATTCTTAAGAAGATGAAATCTACCCAGTTACCAAATAAGAAAGGCTGCACAAATCCGTACAATATTGCAAGGAAGAGAAGAATGGAAAGCCCTCTCGCAAGTTGTTCTATACGCTTCTTTGTTTTGAAAACTGAACGAAAGAGCAGGTACGCAATGAATTGAGAAATAGGCCCAGCCAATAGAATGGTTAGTAACTCATTTCCAGGATGAACCATTGAAACGATAATTAATACGATGACAAATGTAAATAGATACCCTGTAAAGGCATCACTAGATATGGGGTGTTTTGTATAGTATAGAATAAAAAGGGCAAATAGAATGATAGCTTCTAATGGAATTCTTAAATGTCCTATAGATAGCATGTATTCAGAAGAAAGTCTTGCACCAAATAGAAATACAAACAGAAGGCCCAGAAGACTATATTTAGGTTTGATGATAAATAGCCATGTCAGACTGATTGCACCAAATATAAATATAAAGGCCGTGAACCGGTATAAGGTATTTGAAAAGTTAATCGAATATAGTTTTGCTGCTAATAGAGTTGCACTGACAAGAATTAGCATCTCTATATATGGATGCCATATATATCTATATTGCTTGTCACTTGTCATCATTTTGCACTTTTAGAGATTGCATTAGGTTTCCAATTACACCTGCAGCTGAATGATTGTTTCTCACATATTCAAAACCACTGTAATTTGGTTCTAGCAAACCGATGCTATACTTCGCATACAGTTGTTCTATATATTCGAATAAATCTTCCTTAGTATTAGGCTTAAAGACTCCCGGCAGTTCGTGAATATATGCTACATATCTGCCTATTTCCATAGCTTCAATAATAGTAAAGGGAAAGCCATCATGCTCAGGCAATCTTAAGAACAAAACACATTCTTTCATTTTCTCTTTGAGACTTGGCACAAATCCAAGAAGCCGAATATTTTTAGGTAAATTGTGCTTATATGTCTCTAATGTAGATATTTCAATTGGTATTTGCGGGAAACGTTCTGCAATTGCAATCAATTTTTCAATTCCATAGAAGCTTTCTCTCCCTTTCCCAACATAAGAAAGTATTAAGAACTTAGGCGGCAGTGGCTCAATTTTTGGTTCATTATCTATACAAGACAGATACTTAAGACTTGCTTCTATCCCAATGCCATGCAACTCTTCTTGCAACCAGGGCGCATCACAAAAGTGGCGGGCGTAAGTAATCAATTTTTTATTACTATTTCCTGATTGAATATTCTTCTTAGCCTCTATTACATCTGTCCCAACCCAGTGCATAATAATGTGCTTTCTTAGTAAGAGCGAAAGTCTTAGGGCACCTCCGCATGTAGCTGATCCTCCTATCATATAAACAATATCCGCATTCCAGATATTTACTGCAAATTTTAATGCTCCCCATATATTAGCTGATGAATCAATAGGGATGTATTTGCACGTACTATCAAAAACACTAAGCCTTTTTGCTGTAATCTCTGCAAAATATGGCAATCCTATTACCAGTATCTTCCTTATTTTCTTATCATGAAGTCTACTCATCCAAGAACACTTTGCTGATCTTCTCAAAATCATCATTAGCTACCGAGTAATCATCTGGTCTGCCTATGTCCAGCCAATAACCGTTAAATTCCTTTACCCAAACCTTTTTGCCTTCTTGTATAAGACGTAGCATGAGATTGTCAAATCCATATGGTCTATCCTCTGGTATATAATCCAACACGTCTCTATTTACCATATAGATACCCATACTCACCAAGAAATCGATCCCAGGTTTTTCCCTAAAACCAATAAGATTCTGCTCTTCATTTATATCAAGAACACCATACTCGCTCATAATTGTCCGCCTATGGCTAGCAATTGAAAATAGTCGCTTATTTTTTATATGTTCATCAAAGAAGGAGCCTAGATCCAGATCTGTTAAAACATCGCCGTTCATAACCAAAAAATTTTCCGGAAGATCTTTTATCAATTTGAGTGGCCCCATAGTAGACAGTTGCTTATTTTCCAAAGAATAATCTATATGAATTCCCCATTTTTCCCCATTGCCAAAATATGCCATAATAAGCTCTGCCATGTGGTTTACAGCAAGAGTAATACGGCTAAAGTCGTTTCGTTTTAGCTGCCTAATTATTAGCTCAAGAACCGGATACTCATGAATTGGAACCAATGGCTTTGGCAAGACCATAGTATAGGGCTTTAGTCTTGTTCCTTTCCCGCCAGCCAGTATTACCGCTCGCTTCTCCATTCTCATATGCTCTTTTTATTGTTTTCTTGTAAGATTGCTTAGCGATAAAAAATCGCTTATGCGCAAATTATATAAAAGCTTACAAATAACAACATAATATATAATTGGCAATAACAATAATACAGGGTTCCATTTTAAGAAACCAGGTATTAAGAAAAATATCAATAATAATATGATTGTTATTTTGTCTTTATTGTCATAGATAACTATATGATATTTCTTTTTTAATATTGCATAGTCCAAAAACAGGCTCGAAGCAAGGGCAATAGACGCCCCAACAGCCAAGGCCTTTATTCCCATTTTTTGCATTAATAGCCACTGTAAAACTCCTGTTATTAGGGCTATAAAGACATTCACTATCTGCTGCAATCTTGTCTCAAACATCGAATAATAGACAAAAGAGTTAATATTTCCAGTTCCTGAATAAATAACTGTAAAAGAAAGAAGGCAAAATTGCTGAGCAAGTAGTGCAACAGATTCTCTATCAAATTTTCCATGCCCATAGATTAAATAGAAAGCAGGATATGAAATACTACATAGGAATAAAAGAAAAAAACCCATTATCCCAAAGACAAGTTTCTTTAATTTTGCTTGTAAAGTATAGAATTCATCATATTGCCTTTTTACAAGCAGCTCCGAAATATAGGGATAATACACGCCTATCATAGATCCTACTAAAACTGTCCGTAATATACCTATTATAGCAATTCCCATTCCATGTATTGTTAGGCTCCCTGGCAACATGAATGAACTTAAAAATCGCTCAAAGTAGAGACTTGCAATTGACAATACCCCACCAATCATAACAGGTAGAGATTTAAAGAATATTTTGAAACCCAGCCGAATATCTATATCATAGGGTCCTCTAAATCTTATGAAAAAGAATAATGCAAGTATACCAACTTCAGTTACAGTGCCAGCTATAGTAGCCCACATCATCCCCATGGCACCATATTGACTAAAAATAAACAGCAAGATTAATGCAACAAGAGCATTTGATAATCGACCAATATTGCCATAAAACTGAATTTTATCTGCTTTTGCTATATTATCAAAAAAAGCGCCTATAGGTAAAATTACTATAACTGGAATTGAATAATATATAAGTTTTACTAACAGTTCTTTATTGCTCTTTGAAAATCCACTATAAATCAGTGCTGAGATCGGATTGGCAAATATACTCGCTATTACTGTAATAATGAGCAATATGATTGTAATTGCTGCCAAATAGGAATAAGAATGTTTTTTTTTATCACTTGAGGCTTGATAACTGGGAATAGCAATAGCATTAAGACAATTTGAAAAGAGGCTTATTGGGGTATATAGAAAGGCTTGCGCGGCATAAAAAACATCCGTTTGAATGCCAGCACCGTAAAAGAAAGCAATAACGGCACTTTTTAGAAAGCCTAACCCTGAGTTTGCAAGCGAAAAAAGAAGAGTCTCTATGCTTGCTCTTGTTGCTGATATTCTTTGGAATTTCGATCTTTTTGGCTCTTCCATGGTATTCCTAATATTTCTTTAGCAGTCACAATTCCACTGCGCTTATACTGATTTAGGCTTAGTCTGCCAATGCAATTTCATAAGACGGGCCTTCATTTTAGAAAGTGATGAGAATATGATCGGTCGAACGTCAATTTGGGCTACTGATAAGGTTTCCGCGGCAAATCCCTTTTTGAATTTCTCGACTCCTGCGTGATTTCCTGAAGAAAGCATATCGTACCAGTAAATGTGATTATCTGCTGCGTTTTCTGCAATACGATACTGAAGAACGTGTGGAGCTTTGATATCGAAGTGACTTTCCATCGATGCACCGTGCCAATAAGCTATATGGCGCAAACCATAAAAGCACAAGGAACCTGCAACAACATCCTCTCCAAATATAGCTATCCAGAGAACAATTCCATCATCATGCAACTCAAATATGGAATTAAAAAGCTCCCAGGGATATCGGCTGCTGGCAGTATCACCCCAACGCCGAAGTGAATCCAAATAAACATCATAATATTGGTGCCATTCTTCCAGTGTCTTGGCACGTTTTACAATGACACCGTCCCTAATTCCTTTCTTAGCCGCTGATCTATGTCCCTTGCTCCATTTTTTGAATTGAACATCGAAGCCGTTGCGAAGATCCAAGTACTGTATGTTGACGATGCTTCTAGCGCGTATAGAGGGAATAACTCCAATTGATTCATTGAATAATGCAAAGGGATTATCCAAAAGATAAAAAGTTTTCAGAGTATTGCTTATGGCTTCGTTTATTCTTTCACGTTGATGCAATGCAACTCCTTGTGCATCAAGAATACCCCCATATCCACGGATACCGGATATATATTGGCTCTCATACCATCGCTTATAGACTAACATCGGTAAGATACCGACAAAGGCATCATCAGCATATACCCGCTTTGGTGCGAGCTCATAACCCTGAAACGCGGCCCAAAGAGAGTTCCAATTCACACTTTGGGAATATGTCGAATTCTTATCATCGGCGTAGGCCTTATTCCACTCTTCTTGTGAAGCATCTCTTAAAGCAATCCGCATTCCAATAATTCCTTATATATAGACAGTTGGCCAGAATCATTGGCTAAAATAAGATTATAGTTTGAACACCTTTCCATTTTCTATGTTCACTCTTTTTACCATATTCTTGAGATCTACCACGAGCTTCGCTTTCTCAACAATATGATCGACATCGAAGCACGAATGGGCTGTTGTAAACACCACACAATCAGCACTTTCTAGAAGTTCATCGGTGAGCGCGACGGCTATCCATTTTTTGCCATGTTCGTCCACCACTTCCGGAATATAAGGATCGTGGTATAGCACATTGGCTCGCTTTTTTGCACATTCTTGCATAACAAGGAGGGCGGGGCTTTCGCGGGCATCGTCGATATCCGCTTTATACGCCACACCCAAGAAAAGAATCGTAGAACCATTCATAGGCTTGCCCTGACGATTGAGTGCATAGGAAATCTTGTTCATCATACGATACGGCTGCAAATTATTGATTCGACCTGCCGCATCGATCATTGTAAGGTCAAAATTGAATCCTTTTGCGATATATTCGAGGTAGAATGGATCAAGCGGAATGCAGTGGCCGCCAATACCAGGACCGGGATAGAAGGCCTGAAAGCCATAGGGCTTGGACTTGGCCGCTTCGATCACTTCCCAGATATTGATGTTCATCTTCCCCGCTAGCAGCGCGAGCTCGTTGATGAGGCTTATGTTCACAAGCCGATAGGTATTCTCGAGGATCTTCACCATTTCTGCGACCCGCGGTGAACTCACAGGATAGAGCTTTTGGATCGCTTTCCCGTACAGCGCGAGCGCGATCTTTTGTGCTTCTTCTCCAAGACCACCCACAACCTTGGGGGTATTCTCTGTTTTATAGTCCTTATTGCCTGGGTCAACGCGCTCCGGGCTAAAGCAGAGCCAGAAGTCTTCGCCCTCTTTAAAGCCCGACTCACGCTCCACAATGGGCTTTACGATATCTTCGGTTGTGGTAGGGTACGTGGTGCTTTCGAGGCTGATGAATACGCCCTTTTTCATATTCCGACCAATATCGATACAGGCTGACTCGATAAAGCTCATATCAGGCTTTTTGAAATGATCGAGCGGCGTCGGTACGCAGATGATGAGGGCATCGCACTCGCGAATACGCAAGGCATCGGTGGTGGCTGAAAGTGTTCCTTTGCGTACACATGCGTTGACTACTGCATTGTCCGCATCTTGGATATAATTTTGCCCTGCATTGACAAGCGAAACCTTCTTTTGGCTTTTTTCAATTCCGAGAACGCGAATCCCTTTTTTTGCAAAACTCACGGCGAGCGGAAGGCCAACATAGCCAAGGCCGATAATCCCCACAATCGCTTCGTTCTTTTCAATTTTGCTCAATAATTCTTGACTACTCATTCGCTCTCTCGATTCCTTTCTCAGCTTGCCGATACTTCTTGCCGCATTCTGGACAAGTCAATTCTTGATTAAGTTTTACGCCACAGGCGCATACCCAACCATGCTGGCGCGCAGGATTGCCATAGACAAGCGCATAGTCTGGCACATCTTTATTGACCACACTCCCTGCACCAACAAAGCAATACGCGCCTAACGTAACGCCACAGATGATCGTTGCATTGGCGCCTATAGAAGCGCCACGCCGTACAATCGTCTTTTTATATTCGTGCTTCCGCTCGATAAAAGCGCGGGGATTGATGACATTCGTAAAGACCATAGAAGGGCCGCAGAATACCTCATCCTCGATGACAACACCATCATAGATGGAGACGTTATTCTGTACCTTTACGCCATTGCCAAGCACTGCATTGCTGGCCACATTGACATTCTGACCCAGGGAGCAGTTCTTCCCTATCTTTGCACCTGCCATGATATGCGAAAAATGCCAGATGCGGGTTCCAGAACCAACCTGCGCGCCTTGGTCCACGTATGCGGATTCATGGCGTACAAAGGTACCTCCATCGGCTGAAGGCATGGTAATCAGTTCACTCATCATTTTTCCCCATAAAACGAAGCGATTGTGTCGCACACGTAGTCCACTTCATCATCCGTAAGTTCTGGGTACATCGGAAGTGCCAAGATTTCTTTGCAGATGCGCTCTGCAACAGGAAAGTCGCCTTCTTTATACCCAAGGTAGGCAAAGCATGGCTGAAGGTGCAGTGGTTTCGGATAATAAATCGTGGTGCCTATGCCTTTTTCTTTAAGGTAACTGACAAGCGCATCGCGCTGCGGCACAAGGATGTTGTAGACGTAATAGACTGGGAGCGCATCGCTGCGCACGCTTTGTACTCGCACGCCCGGAATTGCGTGAAGCCGCTCAGTATAGTGTGCTGCGTGGCGTGCACGAGCCGCAATAGCCGTCTCTGTGGTGGTGAGCTTGACTCGTAAGATTGCCGCCTGCAAGGTATCGAGCCGAGAGTTATACCCAATATATTCATGATGGTACTTCGCCGAAGTACCATGCACTCGGTACATCTTTATTTTGCGGTATAATGCTTCATCATTAGTGACCATGAGGCCTGCATCGCCATAAGCGCCTAACGTCTTTGTAGGGAAGAATGAGTAAATACCGATATCGCCCACGGTGCCTGCCTTTTTCCATGCACCGTCGACGAGCGATTCCATACCCCAGCCTTCTGCCGCATCTTCCAGTACTTTGAGATTATTAGCATGGGCAAAATCCATTACCTCTTGTAATGGCGTGGGCTGCAAGAAAAGGTGGACGGGAATAATGCCTTTTATTCGAGGGCTAACCTTTTCGGCAGCCTGGCGCATATCCATGTTGAGCGTTTCTTCATCCATATCCACAAAGACTGGCGTTGCTCCAAGGCGCGCAAGGCACGATGCGGATGCAAAAAACGTATAGGTCGGCGTGAGCACCTCAGCACCATCGCGGAATCCAAGGATATCGCTACCAATCACAAGCGCATCAGAACCGGAGGCGACACCGACCGCATATTTTGCACCAAGCCAGGAGGCGGCCTCTTTTTCAAAGGCTGCAACATCCTCGCCAAGGATAAAATCTCCACTCTCAAAAACTTGCTGTACGGCGTGGTCGAATTCTGCTTTTCGCGCATGATATTCGCGCACCGGCGTATAAAAGGGAACTTGCATACCAGCCTTCTTCTGAAAAGATATTGAGCAATGTTTCTACGATGAATTTGCCCGCGTGTCCATCACCATAGAGTTGTACTGATTCGCCATAGCGTGGCATCGATTGTAGTGCGGCAAGAATCTTTTCGGTATCCGCACCGACAAGCGTATTCCAGCCATGTTCTGCGAGCTCTACCCATTCTGTTGAATCGCGCAGCGTAATACATGGCTTACCAAAGAAATAGGCTTCTTTCTGTACACCACCAGAATCTGTCACCACGAATTGGCATCGATCTTCAAGCGCAAGCATATCGAAATAACCCACCGGATCGATGACGTGGATGTGGGCTGCAAACCCAAGCCCTTCTTGGGAGAGGATTTTCCTAGTGCGAGGATGAAGCGGCAAAACTGCAGGAAGTGTATCGAACTCATTCAGCGCCTTGAAAATTGCTGCGAGCCGCGCCGGATCATCAGTGTTCTCTGCGCGATGCAGGGTCGCAAGATAAAAAGGCCGTTCTACAAGCGATGCAAGCGCTGCACGCGCCCCACGTAGCGGCATGGCTTTTTGCTTCTGACGGTAATAGAGCGATGCGTCGAGCATGACATCGCCAGAGAGAAAAACCGCTTTCTCGTCTGCATTTGGCAAGGCTGGTTGCGCAAACGGGATTCCTTCATGCGTAAGATTGTCTATCGCTGTCTTTGTAGGGCAAAACAACACAGTCGAGAGCCTATCGGCGATGATGCGATTCTGTTCTTCTGGCATTGCCATCATAAAAGAGCGCAAGCCCGCCTCGACATGCACCACAGGGATGTGCAGTTTTGAAGCCGCCAAGGCCCCTGCAAGTGTGGAATTCGTATCGCCATACACCAGCACGGCATCCGGCTTTTGCTCCATCATGACGCGCTCAAGCTGCATAAGCATTGCGCCGGTCATGGCTCCATGGGTGCCAGAACCTATTTGAAGATTTATGTCGGGTTCAGGTATCTCCATCTCCCGAAAGAACACTGAGGACATATTGTCGTCGTAGTGTTGACCGGTATGCACAAGGCATTCATGTATTGTGTCGTGATATTGACTGCTGCGAATAAGCCGCGATACAACCGCAGCCTTAACAAATTGTGGCCGCGCCCCCACTACGCTCAATAGAGAGAGCACTAGAAGGTTCCTTTCATTTCAGACGTGGAGAACTCCACCGGCAGGGTCACTGGCTGGCCCGTTTTTTGGCTCTTGTAGATCGCAAGAATGATCTCGAGCGCTTTTTTGCCTGCTTCGCCGTTTACAAGTGGCTCGCGATCCTGTTCTACTGCATCGAGAAAATCCGCATAGAGCGCGGTATGGCCAAAGCCATACACAGTGGGAGGGTCTTTCGCGTTCGGATCGAGCACTTTCTCTTCGGTATCGCCCACTATTGTTGCATCAACAAAACGCCAGGTTTCGATTTTATTGACCGCAAGCCCGCCAATCACTACCGTGCCCTTCTCGCCAAAGAGCGAGAGTGTCTCATTGAGGTTTTTGGGGAATACATCGGCGCTTCCTTCGATAATACCCACTGCGCCGCTTGCAAACTCGACGATCGCCGCACCAAAATCTTCTGCTTCGATCGGGCGCAAAAATCGCCTCATCACCGCACGGA
>Ga0208198_1003318_pt1 | contig 11109 bp, 5 predicted proteins | sample AD_JPNTR2_MetaG_FD_184446 | JGI IMG/M metagenome (GOLD analysis project Ga0208198, IMG submission 184446) | Active sludge microbial communities of municipal wastewater-treating anaerobic digesters from Japan - AD_JPNTR2_MetaG (SPAdes) (version 2) | ecosystem: Engineered > Bioreactor > Anaerobic >... | reverse complement strand
GGCGGCGGGCGGCGGTTGCGCGGGCGAGGCGCGGTCACGGAACGCGTCGACGACTTTACGCGCCAGTGCGCTGGTCATGGGGGCTCCACCACGGTGGATATCGCGGATCGCGTCCAGCAGATCCCGGGCGCGGGCCGGTTTCACGAGATAGCCGTGCGCACCCGCAGCCAGAGCGCGGAACAGGTTGTCGGTGTCCTGATAAACGGTCAGCATCACGATCTGGAGTTCGGGCAGGATTTCCGCGAGATGCCGCACGCACGCGATGCCGTCCATGCCGGGCAGGTTGATGTCCATCACCGCGACCTGCGGGTTGAGGGCAGGCGCCTGTTGCAATGCCTCCTCGCCCGAACCGTACGCGCCGACGCAGGCGCAGGCCGGATCGCTGTTGATGATTTCGCGCAATCCGGAACGCAGACGGGGGTCGTCTTCTACAATGATCACCTGTATCGGCATGAGCGCTCCCTCTGTCCCGCCGGGGCTGTCCGGTCCGGGAACGGATGTGCCCAACGTAACACAGCCGCCCCGGTTGTTCAAGCCGTGTTCCCTCCTCGTGGCGCGTATAAACGGAAAGTTGTCCTTGCCGGTGAGAGGCAAGGATTGTAAATTAAGTGTCTTCTTTACAAGCGTGAGTTGTCGTTATGATGAAAAACCGGTTTTCGGGCTCTGGCCCCAATCTTGCTTTTTTCCGGCGGATCGACTGGACCGCTTTCTGGACCGCCACGATAATCTCTTTCCTCGTCTACTTTTTTACGCTGGGACCCTCCGTCACACTGGAGGATTCGGGCGAGTTGGCGGTGGCCGGGGATCATCTGGGGGTGCCGCATCCGCCCGGTTATCCCATCTGGACGATGTGCGCCTATCTGTTCGCCCGGGTTTTCAGTTGGGTCACGTTCCGGGGACAGCCGACACCGGCCTGGAGCATTTCGCTCATGTCTGCGGTGTTCGCCGCGTTGGCGGCCGGCATCACGGCAATGCTGATCACGCGTTCGGCTTCCGACATGATGCGGGACGCGCACGAGGGCGAGGAGGATTTCAGACAGCAGGAGAGTGACCTGCTCTGCTGGGCCGGCGGTGTGGGCGGCAGTCTGGTTTTCGCGTTCAGCCCGGTGATGTGGTCGCAGGCCACGATCGTGGAGGTGTACACCCTCAACGCTTTTTTCCTCATGTGGATCTTTCTGCTGACCTATCGCTGGATGCGGTGCCCGGCGGAAAAAACCTTGTGGCTGACGGCTTTCGTGTTCGGCTTGGGGCTGACGAATTATCAGGTGCTGCTGCTGGCGGCCCTGCCGCTGGTGGTGATGATTTTCCTGCGTGACATCGCACTGTTCCGCGATTTTCTTCTGGTGGGCATCCCCATGCTGTTGACCTCCCATCTGTTGCAGATCGGAGCGATGGTGCCGGCCTCGCCCGGTATGGGCGGCCCCGCGTTTGCTAAAGCGGAGCCGCTTTCGAAAGTTTCCGTGCCGTCTCCGGGTCTGCTGGTTGCGGGTTGCGTCTGTGTGTTGCTGGGGTTGGCGGTGGGCCACGGGTTATCTTGGCGCCGAAACGCGGTGAGCAAGCGCGAGCCCGGAACCGGCAAGGGGGGGCGGCTGGATGCGCTGGCTCTTCAAGGCGCATGGATCACGGCGGGCGTGACGATTCTGGGTGCGCTGCTGATTTTCTTTTCCACCGCGACGACCCGGATGAAGGAGGTCGCGGCAACCGATGCGCCGCTGTTCGATCCCAGTGTGTACACCAGCGTGGCTGCGTTGGCCGTACTGGTGCTGGCCTTCAGTTTAGGCGGCGCGTATGTCTTTAAAAGCCGGTGGGGCGAGCGGGAAACCCTGCCGTGGCTGATCGCCGCAAGCGTATCGCTTTTGTTGTTGTTTTTCCGGCTCTCTGCCATCAAGGGTGCGACGATGCCGTATGGGTATGCAGGACAGCCGTTCAACTGGACGCTGCCGACGGTGGCGCTGCTAGGCGGCCTGGCGGTGCTCTTCCTGCTGGGCTCGACTGTGCCGCGCGGCCTCTTTTACGCAATTCCCGTGGCGGCGGTGCAGCTCTCTGTCTTTGTGCTGTTGCGCAAGGGCGGCATGAACGGTCTGACGCATCCGACCTCCTGGTGGTTCTGGTGGGGCGTGCTCTGGGACTTCGCCATTATCGGACTGGCGTGGCTGACGCTGCCGAACGGGCGCAGTGTGGCGTTGACCACGCTCTTCGCCGAGTTGGGCGTGTCGTTCTACATCTACATGCCGATTGTCTCGGACCTGCGCAATCCGCCGATGAATTGGGGCTATCCGCGCACATGGGAAGGATTCAAGCACGCCATTACGCGCGGTCAGTATGAGAAGCTGGCACCTTCTGATGTCTTTACCAAGAAGTTCCTTTTCCAGCTTGGTACCTACTTCACCGACTTGCGTGTGCAGTTCACCTTGATCGCGGCCACGCTGGGCTTCCTTCCCTTCACGCTCTGGAGCTTTAAGGTCCGCGACCGGCGTGTCCGCGCGGTGTATGCGGCGAGTGCGCTCTATCTGCTGACCTGTGTGCTGGTGCTGATCTCTGAGGTTATGGGCGGCGAGCCGTTCCTGCGCCTCGATAAGCTCCTCATTGCGGGTATTCTGTTGCTGTTGTTGGTCGGGGCGGTCACGATCACGTTCAATCAGGTCGAGGAGTTTGCGCGCCGTACTTGGCAGTCGCACAATCTTTCGGAGGGATTGACAGCCGGCATCACGCTGGCTGGCGTGGCGGCGATTGTCTGGCTGTTCGTGGCCAAGGGCATCCTCAGCATGATGTCCGAGCCGGGTGCGGATCCGGGGACCGGTGCCAAGGTCGGCGCACTGGCCTTGTCGCTGGTTATCCTGGCGGCGATTACCGCAGGCTGGTTCTTATTCCGCAGGTGGGCCGAGAAAACGATTGATTTCCGCTCGGACATGGATATGGTCACGCAGCAATGGCTCATCTCCACGGCGGCCGGCTTCTTGGTCATGAGCGTGCTGCTCGTGGTGCTCGCCAACATCAAGGGTGACCTGCAGGACATGTTTATCCAGAAGGTCAAGTTCATCAGTTCGCACGCGCTTTTCGCGATCTGGATCGGTTACGGTCTTGTTTTTGGTCTGGCGATCGGCAACCGTCTGCTGAAGGCTCTGGTCAAGCGCGGCACGCTGCCCGAGTCGATGCTGAAGCCATTGCGCATCGGGATGCTGTGTGCGGGGTTGCTGATTGCAACCATCCCGATCTACGAAAACTACAACAACGAGTATCTGGTCTTCTCGATGAGCGGCGCGGAGCAGAACGGCCACGATTTCGGTTGGCAGTTCGGCAACTACCAGTTGCGCGGCGCGGATGCGATCATGGAGGAGTTGGATGCCGACGAAGAGCCGTTGCCCAACCCGCTCTTCCCGCCCGAGATGGAGCCCAACGCTATCTTTTTCGGCGGCACCGATCCCGGACGCTTCGTGCCCACCTACATGATCTACTCTGCGCAGGTGCGGCCCGATGTCTTTCTGATCACGCAGAACGCGCTGGCCGACAACACCTACATGAACACCATGCGCGATCTGTACGGCAACCCCATCTGGATACCGACGCCGGACGACAGCGCGCGCGCCTTCCAGATTTATGTCGACGAGGTGCAGGCGGGCAAGCGTCCCAAGAACGCCGATCTGACGATTGAGAACGGACGCGTGCAAGTCAGCGGCGCGCTGGGCGTGATGGAGATCAACGGCATCCTGTGCGACATGATCTTCCAGAAGAACAAGGCGCGTCACGCTTTCTATATCGAAGAGAGCTACGTCATCAACTGGATGTTCCCGTATCTCACGCCGCACGGGCTGATCATGAAGATCAACTCCGAGAAGACGCCGATCGACCGCACGACCATGCAGGACGACATGATGTTCTGGGATTGGTATACGCGTCACCTGTTGCGCTCGCCGAAATTCCGGCGTGACCTGCCCGCTCAGAAGTCGTTCTCCAAACTGCGCAGTGCGATCGCCGGCCTCTACGCAGCGCGCGGTATGCTGGGCGAGAGCGAGCGGGCCTTCCAAGAGGCGCGAACGCTCTATCCGGTCAGCCCGGAGGCGAACTTCCGTCTGATCCAAGAGGTGCTGCTGCGTCAGGCGCGTTACGCCGAGGCGATCGACATTCTCGATGAGTACAATCGGCGCGACCCCAACAACGGGCGCGGCTTCGACTTTGTGGCGTTTATCCGCCGCGTGCGCGAGACCGAAGCCAAAGTGCGCGAACTGACCGCCAAAGCACAGGCCGACAAGTCGCTCTCGCCAGATGACGCCTTTGAGTTGGCTATGGCTTACCGCGAGTTGGGGCAGAATGAATCGGCGGCCACCTACCTGAACCAATTGGCGGGGCTACCCAATCTTCCGGTCGAACGGCTGTTCGAAATCGGTACGCTGCTGAATAGCGTCAAGAAACATGCGGACGCGGCCAAGGTGATGGACAATGTGATGGCGCGCCTGCCGTCCACCGCCTCCGCTGAGCAGCTTATGGAGATTGTGCGGGTGTACGGCGAGGCCGGCCAGCCGGACAAGATGATCGTGCCGCTTTCGCGCTATCTGCTGCTCCGCCCGGATGACTGGAGCGCATGGCTCGATATGGCGACGCTCTGCGCGATGCGCCAACAGCAACAGCAGATGCAGCACGCATTGCGCAAGGCGATCGAATTGGGCAAATCCCAAGCGTTGCAACGGATTCAAGAAAACCCTATGTTGCGTCAGGTGGCGGAGCCGATTCTGCGACAGATGATGCAGCAAGGGCCGGTCGGCCTGCCGGGAGTGGGGCCGAGGAGATAATGAGATGACATATGCCTTGTCACGCGTGTTAGGTTGGGCGGCGGTTGCCGCGATCATCATCGGCGCGTTGGTGTTGCGTGTACCGCGCCTCGACCAGCGGCCGATGCACGGCGACGAGGCCAATCAGGCGGTGCGGACCGGACTGCTGCTGGATCAGGGGTATTACCACTACGATCCCGCCGACCACCACGGGCCGACGCTCTACTTCGCGGCCTGGCCCTTCTGCCGGGCTTCGGCGGACACCTTCGCCGAGACGACCGAGTGGAACTTCCGCCTGGTGCCGGTGACGTTCAGCCTGCTGACGCTGTTGCTGATGTTGGGACTGGGCTCATGCGCGAACGGGCACGGCCTGTTCGTCAACCGGGTCGGACTTTACAGCGCTGCGCTTCTCACCGTCGTGTCCCCGGCGATGGTCTACTACAACCGCTTTTTCATTCAGGAGTCGATGCTGATCACCTTCCTGACCGGCATGCTGTTGTGCGCCGTGCGTTATGCCTCGGCACTCTCTGTCCCGAAACCCGAAACCCGAAACCCGAAACCCGAAACCCGAAACCCGAAACCCGAAACCCGAAACCAGAAACCAGAAACTCTAGTCTGGGCTGCGGCCTTCGGCGCGTTCGCGGGTCTGGCCGCTGCGACCAAAGAGACGGTGGTGCTCTCATTCGCCGCTGCGGCGGTGGCGATGGTCGCGGCCTGCGGCTTCGGCGGGCTGTGGCGCGCGTGGCGTACGCGTGATGCGCTGGTGGCGGTCGGTGTGGCGGCGTTTGTGGCCGTGCTCTTATACTCCTCGTTCTTCACCTATCCGCGTGGTGTCTACGATGCGCTCTTCTCGACCTACCAGACCTATCACACGCGGGCCACAGCGGTGCCGGAGCATCAGCACCCCTGGAATTTTTACCTGAAGATCATCTTCTGGTTCAAATATGGACGTGGGCCCGTCTGGAGCGAGGCCGGCCTGTTGTTGCCGGCGGCGCTGGCGATCCTATTGTCCATCCTGCCGTTTCGGCGGCACAGTGCGGCGAGCAAAGAGACCCGGGGCCGTCAGCGCTGGGTGCGTTTTTTGGCGGTCTACACGCTGGCCCTGACGGCGCTCTACAGCGCGATCCCGTACAAGACGCCATGGTGCGCGCTCTCGTTCCTGCACGGCTTCATCCTGCTCGCCGGGGTGGGTATCGGAGTGTGCTGGAAGGCCTTTTCGCGGACCGATGGCCAGCGTACGGGGCCGCTGCCCGCGGCAGTGCATCTATGCGGAAAGTTGGCCATCCTGTTCGGCGTCGCCGTGCTGGTGCGGCATCATGTGATGCAGGCGCATCGCGCGTGTTTCAAGATGCCGGCCGATCCGCGCAACCCGTATGTCTATGCCCACACCGGCACCGACGCGATGAATCTGGTGGCCGAGATCGAACGCGCTGCGAAGCAGGCCGAGGGCACCGATACCCTGATCGCGCTGGCCGTGCCCACACCCGACACTTGGCCGCTGCCGTGGTATCTGCGTAAGTACCGCAACGTGGGGTACTGGAATCGCGTGGAAGACATCCCGGCAGAGTTGCAACCGACCATCGTCGTCGCTGCCGCCGATCAAGGCGACGTGGCCGACGAACGCTTCGGCCGCGGCAAGCGCGCCTCCTTCTTCGGCATCCGCCCCGGCGTGCTGCTGAACCTGTTCGTGCCGGAAAAATAAGACGGAATGAACGCTGAACTCTGAACGTAGAACGTCCAACGCCGAAGTATGAAAATGAAACCATGAAACACATGAAACTTCATGAAAACTAGGGGTGCCCTTGGCGTTCATGGCGTCTTGGCGGTTTCAAAACCCGAGCAGCGCTTTTACTCTCACGGTTGCGGGCCACTGCGTGGCCGCAACAAGAGAGGTTGACCCGCGACTTGCGACTTGCGGCTCCTAGATCACAAATCACAAATCCTTTGTGCCCTTCGTGCCTCCGTGTGAAAAAAAACGCTCAGGTTATTGCGGGAAGCGCACACGATAGAAGCGCGAGGGACGGGAGGCGGCGTCGGGGTCGGTGAAGTCGAGGGTGCCGGAGGCGGGGATGGTGGTGTCGCTGACGGGTGCCCAGACCGGGGCGGCAAGGCTGTCGCACGCCTCGATGCGGACGGGGAGGTCGGCGTTGCCGGTGAGCGTGAAAGAAAACGCACCGGAATCGAAGCGCGGCGGTGACGCAGGGCTGAAGGCCGGATTCCAGCAGACAACGGGATAACCGGCGGGGGGGCATGACCAGCCGGTTGTGCCGGGAAGATGGTAGAGCGTAGCGGGGGTGTTGTCGAAGGCGTAGGTGCCGATGTCCGGGGCGTCACCGGTGAAGAGGACGGAGGTGAGGGAGTCGCAGAAGGAGAAGGCGTCGTCACCGACTGACGTGACGCCTGCAGGAATGGTGACGGAGGAGAGCGAATCACAACCGGTGAAGGCATAGTCGCCGATGGTTGTGAGCGTGTCGGGGAGGGCGATAGCGGTGAGAGAGGCGCAGTAGGAGAAGGCGTCATCGCCGATGGCTGTGATGCCGGTCGGGAGGGTGACGGATTCGAGGCTGTAACAGCCGGAGAACGTCCCGCGTCCGATGCGTTTGACGTTATCGGGGATGATCACGTCCCAAAGGGATGAACAGAAGGCGAAGGCATAGTCGCCGATGGTTGTGACGCTGTCAGGAAGGGTGACCTCTTGAAGCGAATGGCAATTGTAAAAGGCGTAGGTGCCGATGCTGGTGACACCGTCCGGAATGTTGGCGGAGGTGAGGGACGTACAACCGTGGAAGGCATAAGGTCCGATGGTGGTGACGCTGTCGGGGAGGGTGATGGAGGTGAGGTCGATGCAGGAGCGGAAGGCGGAGGAGCCGATGGCGGTAACGGGGAGACCGGCGAGTTTTGGGGGGAGAGGCACATAGTTGCCGGTGAAGGAAGTGTCTATGCTGGTAATCGTGGCACCGCCGTTCTTTTCGTCATATGAGAGCAGGGGTTTGGCAGGACGACCGGCGACGCTGGTGCCCCATCCAGATGTACCTGGGAAGTAATAGAGGGTGGCAGGAGTGGCCTCAAAAGCGTCCTTATAGATGGTCGGGGCGTTGCCGGTGAAAAGAACGGAGGAGAGAAGAGTGCAACCGGAAAAGGCACCCGCGCTGATACTGGTAACGCTGTCTGGGATGGTAATGGATGTCAGGGAGGAGCATTGCTGGAGGGTGCCTACATCGATGTGGGTGACGCTGTCTGGGATGTTGACGGATGTCAGAGAGGAGCATTGCTGGAAAGCGCGACGACCGATGTAGGTGACGCTGTCTGGTATGATGACGGAGGTGAGTGCGGGACAGTAGTCGAAGGCGTATTCACCGATGTAGGTGACGCTGTTGCCGATGGTGGCATTGGTGAGGGATGTGCAGGCGGAGAAGGCGTAAGACCCGATGTAAGTGACGCTGTCTGGGATGTTGACGGATGTCAGGGAGGAGCAACTAGAGAAGGCTTTGTAGCCGATAGAGGTGACAGAATAGCCGTTGAGGGAGGAAGGGATGGAGACGTCACCTCCGGAGCCATTGTATTTTGTGATGGTGGCCTTGCCGTTGCTGACGGTGTAGGTGTAGGCGGACACCGAGAGAGGCAGTAGCATGGCGGAAAGGAGCAGTGCGGGAATGATACGTGTTTTTGTGGTCATGGATTTGTACCTAGGTTGTGGGTTTTCACAAGGCTGAACCCACCCACGAGTTAGGAGTTAATGCGCCGGCTTTTGGGGTAGCAGGTGTACGATTTGCGTGAAGATGTGATTAGCGCATTCGGCGTTCTCTTGATCGTTGTCCTTGCTGTCTTTCTGGTAATCTTCCTTTTCTATCCAGACAGCTTTATATCCGTAGGCGTGTTCAAGCCCGTCAACCGCCCAAACTGTCCCCCCGCGTGTTCGCGTGGCGCACAGGATCACAGCGCAGGGCGGTTGGTGTTTTGCAAACATTTCTAAACTTTCCGGTAAACGACAGCTAGGATCACCCTGACTTTCTATTCCGATCCACACCCCGTCTATTTCCATGAACAGACAAATGTCTTGAGGGGAATTTAAGGGATCCTCTTTTGGATAGACCCATGTAACCTTTGCCGTGGGATAAGCTTTCTCAAGCAACCTGTGAATCTTCCTAATGGTCTGCGTCTTTCCCGTGTCTTTCACGCCTCTTATAGCAAAGATCGTTTTCTCGTTAGTCTTTGTTCCAAGTGTTTCGTTCATCGGACATCATCCTCTCTCGTTTACTTTTTCCAGTGATTTCAGATCGTTACACGCTTATGGGCTTGACTGGGGAAATGCCGACCCCATGGTTGGCACACATTGTGCGGGGGGGGATAAAAGTCAACCGAAAAAATCGGAAAACTGCGGGAAACCGCGCAAGACATTTTTTCGTGATTTTTTGGGAACGCTGAACGCTGAACTCAGAACGTCGAAGTAAATTTTAACCACGAAAAACACGAAATACGCGAAAAGGCACGGCTCGGCTTTTCAACCGCGAATTGCGCGAATCACGCGAATGGATACGAAAAGGCACGGCGCTGTTTTCGTGTATTTGGTGTGGTTCGTGGTTTGGAGAAATTGTACAAAGAGGGGTTGATTTAGGCGAGTGAGTCGGCCATAATGACTTCGTGGTGATACCGTGATAACTTTAAGTCCAAAATACGTTGTCGACAAACACCAGAAGCGCAAGGCGGTTCTGGTGACGGCGGACGAATGGGAACACATCGTTAGTGAGCTGGAGGAGCTGGACGATATCCGCGCATACGACGAAGCCCAGCGCCATGCTGCCGACAAGATCCCCTTCGAACTGGCCGTTCGAGAGATCGAACAGGATTGTCAGGCGTGATCTATGAGATCGATATTCTGCGCGTTGCCCAAAAGCAACTTGCAGGAATTGAGCGTAGTGCCCAGCCCGGTATCGTTGCTGCGATTCGAGCTCTAGCCGCGAATCCACGTCCTGCCGGATGCATCAAACTTTCTGGACGCCCTGCATGGCGAATCCGTGTTGGAGCCTACCGTGTGATCTATGAGATTCACGATGCACGGCTTGTGGTCACGGTTATCGCCATGGGTCACCGAAGTGACATTTATCGGTGAGTGCCGCTGAACGCCGAAGTGAGTTTTTCACCACGAAGGCACGAAAGACACGAAGTTTTTTTAGGGGGCAGTGCTCGGCAAGGATCAAGGGAACCACAGAGGCACGGAGGCACAGAGAGTTTTTTAATGTTTTTTTCCTTCTTCGTGACTTCGTGGTAAGGCCCCTAAAAAAACCTTGGCGTTCTTGGCATCTTGGCGGTTCCAAGAAACCGAGAGCGCCATCTCCCAAAAAACTCTGCGTCTCTGCGCCTCTGTGGTTAAACAAATCCGAACAACGCTTTTACTCTCACGGTTGCGGGCCACTGCGTGGCCGCAACAAGAGCGCTTGACCCGCGACCTGCGACTTGCGGCGATAGCGATAGCGATTTTGATTACCTCTTACCTATTACCCATTACTTCTCCGCCGGGATTGGCCGTTCACGCCACAAGGATGATCTGCTATAATCGCGGACATTTACGAGGAAAGGCGCATCATGTTTCAACCGGTTTCCAACAAGTCTGATTTTCCTGCGATGGAGCGCGAGACGCTGTCGTATTGGGAGGCGAACGACACCTTTAAGAAGAGTCTCGGCCGCAACCGCGATAAGGACGCGTATGTGTTTTATGACGGACCGCCCTTTGCGACGGGCCTGCCGCACTACGGTCACCTGCTGGCGGGGACGATCAAGGATATCGTGCCGCGCTACCAGACCATGCGCGGATATTACGTGGAGCGCCGCTTCGGCTGGGATTGCCACGGACTGCCGATCGAAGCGCTGGCACAGGAGGCACTGGGGGTCAGCGGCGCGCATGAAATCCGTCAGCTCGGCGTGGCCGCGTTTAACGAGCAGTGCCGCTCGATGGTGCTCACCTATGTCAATGAGTGGCGTAAGACCGTCACACGCATGGGGCGCTGGGTGGATTTCGACAATGACTACAAGACCATGGATCCGACGTTCATGGAGAGCATCTGGTGGGTCTTCAAACAACTGTGGGAGCAGGGGCGCGTCTACAAGTCCTACCGCATCATGCCGTACAGTTGGAAGCTCAGCACCCCGCTCAGCAATTTCGAGGCCGGCAACAACTATAAGGACGTGCAGGATCCCTCGATCACGGTGCGCGTCAAGGTGTTGTCCGGTGCCGATCCGGCCTGGGGTAAAACGAACCTGTTGATCTGGACCACCACGCCGTGGACGCTGCCCGGAAACCTCGCAATCTGCGCCGGGCCGGAGATCGACTACGTGGTGGTGCGCG
>Ga0208198_1003313_pt1 | contig 11116 bp, 7 predicted proteins | sample AD_JPNTR2_MetaG_FD_184446 | JGI IMG/M metagenome (GOLD analysis project Ga0208198, IMG submission 184446) | Active sludge microbial communities of municipal wastewater-treating anaerobic digesters from Japan - AD_JPNTR2_MetaG (SPAdes) (version 2) | ecosystem: Engineered > Bioreactor > Anaerobic >... | reverse complement strand
GGCATTCAATCATTTAAACCCATGTAGTGAGGGACTTTAATCCTGTACCCTTTTCCCTGACACCATAAATGCATAGCGACTAAAGGTGCTCACTACATTGTTAATTCAAATTGCAAAAATCAAAATAAACCGCTTTTCTTTTTCGCGTAAATGTATCGGAAACTTTTAATACAATAACAAATTTTATGATATATTATACATCTGGATTCTCAAGAAGATAAAGATACAGTAGGTTTATTCACAGTCGGGTAATCACAGCAAAACAAAGGAGAAAAATGCCTGAACATCCAATAATAAACATACACGGACATCTTCACAGGGGCGAAGATTTGAAGAAACTTGTCAATGATATGTCAAAAACAGGGGTTATAAAATTTTGTGCCCTTGCCCTCGGAAAACAATTATATGAAAAAGGATATTATGATAACGATCTGGTCCTACAGGCAATGAAGGAATTTCCAGATATAATTGTTGGCATGGGACATATTGAGGTTGGTGGACCTGTTTTAGATAAACCAGAAAAGGTTGAGGAATTAAAAGAACTTGGTTTTCAGGGCCTGAAGTTTATCAATCCTGGTGCACCTTATGGCCATGAGAAATTTTATCCATTCTACGAAAAAGCCGAAAAACTAAAGATGCCCATTGTTTTTCATACAGGAATTGTTAGTGTTAACACTGATGATAGAATCTATAATGTAAACTCTGAATATATGCGACCATTTTCTCTTGACCCAGTATGCAGATATTTTCCTGACTTAAAGGTCATAATTGCCCATCCTGGTGAACCATATCAACAAGAATCATTAACGCTTATTGAATTCCACAAAAATGCATTTATGTGTTTATCCGGTGGAAGCGGGTCTGATTTTCATATAAACAAAATCATCAAACAACTATCAGGAATTGAAAATGCAGATATGAAAAATCCAGATGAGAATTTTGCGCTTTTTTACCTTAAAAAGTGTGTTTTTGGCACAGACAATCCTCCTGCCTCGTTATGGTATAGACAATCAATTAAACTACTTGATTATTTCAAGATTGATGAAGAAACAAGGCAATTGTATTTCTGGAAAAACTCTGCGAATATCTTTGGCTGGAACATAAAACCCTGAATATGTGATTTGAATAAATCTTTTGGCAGATTTCAACCACAAGGAGATAAAATGATTGAATCAACAATAGAAGAGGCGCTGAAAAGAAAATACCCTGAACAGGTTGTTCTTGCAGTTTGCATATCAAGGGATGGTATCCCCAATATCATAACACTCGGATGGGCAATGTCTACATCCATTCAACCACCAATGTGTGCAATATCAATAGGACATCCAAGATATTCTCATAAACTTCTTTTAGATACCGGGGAGTTTGCACTGTGTTTTCCCTCAGTAGAACAAAAAGATGCAGTAATCTATTGTGGAACATATTCAGGAAGAGATTATAATAAATTCAAGGAAACAGGGCTTTTACAGATACCCTCAAAATATATTAAACCACCTCTTATTGCAGATAGCGTCGCTGCTTTTGAGTGTAGGGTATCAGGAACACTTGAAACAGGAGACCACACAATTTTTGCAGGAGAAATTTTAACCGCATATATCAGCGAGAAAAAGGTTAAACGCTTATACAACTTTGGGGAATTTTTCTCTGGAATTCCTGATTTTAATCCAGATAATAAATAACCCATTCACAGGATATACTGTTTAAGAATTCTTGCAACGCAATCTTCATTATTGCTCCACTGAGCAATAATATCAGCATGTTTTTTTACAATCTCAGATGCATTTTTTACTGCAACACCTATCCCTGCGTATTTCAGCATTGCTATATCATTTTCTCCATTTCCAAATGCTATAATTTGATTTCTTTTAATCTTGCATTTTTCAGCGTATATATGCACCCCTATACCCTTATCAGTATTCCTATGCTGAATTTCAAGATATTCCGGGTCTGTTCTAAACAACTGAACTTGGCCATCGAACAACTGCGAAAAATACTCAAATTGATAGTCCCTTGTGCGGAAAACATCCCTGTGCTGGATATCAGTTATTATAATTAACTTTGTTGGTCTTTTACCAGAAAAAACCATTAAATCATCAACAAGAACATACCTTGCACCTGTTCTCTTTGAATACAGACGTTGGAATTTTTCCAAATCTGGATTTTTCTGTGAATAAACAACATCATCAAGATAAAAGTTTAAACATAGATTGTTTTTTATACAGTAGTCAATAACAATATCTGAAAATCTTGATTCAAGGGTTTTATGGAATAAAATCTTTCGTCCGGCTGACCTCATATCCCTGACCATTGCGCCATTATAAACAACAACCGGACAATCAATTCCAAGATCATCAACAAATGGCTCGACGCAGGGTGTCATCCTTCCTGTGGCAAGTATAACTATAATACCCTTGCTCGATACCTGTCTCATAACAGTCCTTGTGGCTTTTGATATTTTGCCTTTAGAATCCAAAAGTGTATCATCAAGATCAACTACTACAAGTTTTATATCACAAGGTATATTCATTCTTTCATCCTTATAAGATAATCAACACTTTTCCCTTTTGCTTTAGGTGTATATTCGAGTATCTTTCCCTTTGCGTATTGAATAACCTCATCAGTAATATCTTTTCCACGAATAACACATACAGGGCAGGGGATATCATTTATTTCAACAACAACATCCCCTGATTTTAACAATAATTCGAGCATTCCATTTTCATTCTGATTTCTTCCAATAACAATAAGATTTTTCTTATACCAGAATATCCTTCCATGTTTAATTAATTCAGCATCATCAAGTGTACTTTCTGGCCAGTTATTAAGAAGATCCTTTATTCTCTTTGAAAATATCTTATCAGTTAACAAACATCCGCCAGATGGTTGAGAATATCCAGAAAGATTATGTTCGCTTGCAATTTTAAGTTGTTGTTCTCGACTTCTTCCTGAAATCCCGAGTAGTTCTTCTCTATTAACAATGCCCTTAATCTCAGGAATTGTTGGTTTAAGCAGTTTTGCGGAAAGAGGCCTGAGAATTCTACCTTCTAATTCTAATCTCTTATCAATTAAATGAAAAAAATTCTTCCTTTGAGAAAATGGCCGTTGGTTAAGAACATCCCCTGTAAAAATAAAGGCAGCATCTTCTTGTTCCATAACCCTTTTTGCTATTGATAGCATGTGCATCTTGCAATCAATACATGGATTAAAACCAGATCCATAGCCATATTGAGGGTGCTTGATAATGTCAAAATATTCATTTCCCATATTTACAACCCTTGCACTCAATCCCATAAATTCAATTGTTTGCTTATTAATAATATCTGAATGAAAAAATGGCGATGCGAACTTTAGTAGTACAGCATCTATACCCTGTTTCATCATTAGAAGTGTCGCAACCATAGAATCAAGCCCACCAGAAATAAGCCCAATCGCTTTTGTTTTCATAGACAACAATTTTACCACATCATCCAACGTCAATGTACGATTCTTTACTGCTGCCCCATTCAGATAGAAAAAATTGAATTAGCAAAATGTGCATACTCGGATTATAATGTATAAATATAAAATGGCTTTGGGTTTATTACAAAATCTTCAAAAGAACCAGCAGGTATATTTAGAAACTCAAAGAGGCATTTATGACAAAAGAAGAAAAATTTTATAAGGTATTACAAGATGTTTTCATTGGGGCTACAATTGAAGGCACAGGTGGTTTTGTTAATTTGATGAGGATAAAATCAAATTACTACCGCAAGATTGAAGATATTCTCAAAGAAGATATAAAAGTGGCGCTAAAAAACTACCCAAAGTTTAAGGATGAACTTTTTGATAAGCTCTATTCATTTTTCAGCCGATACTTTACAGAAAGCGGTTCAATTTATTTCAATTCAACTCCCTTTCACAACAACATCTATGAAAAGGTTTATACCGACGAAAAGGATGTTATCCTCTTTTGGAAAACCCAGATGCTTTATTATGTCAAAACCGATAGGATTTTCAGGAGTTTGCCAGTTGAATTTGACGGTTTCAAGTTTTACTTTGATGCTTCAAAAATAGAAAGTAAAAAAGCCAATGAAAAACGCTCACTTGTTTTTGAATTAGATAAAGTCAAAGAAGATAATACAATTGTATTTAATGTTCAATATTCAGAAAAAAGCACAAAAACAAAACAAGACGAGATATTAAAAGCCATAAAAAGAAAAGGCATTGCTATTACCGAAGAACAACTGGAGCGCGCTTTCAGGGTTTTTGAAAAACAAAGTGAGGTTGATTTCTTCATTAACAAAAACGCCAAGGCATTTTTACAGGAACAATTCAAACTCTGGAGTTATCAATATTTTTGGGAAGGAGCAAAAGAATGGGGAGCGGATAGAGTTAATGAACTACAAATCTTAAAAGATATTGCTTTTAAGATTATTGATTTTGTTGCACAATTTGAAGATGAATTGGTAAAAATCTGGAATAAGCCGAAGTTTGTTAAAAACTCAAACTATGTGATTACGCTGGATAGAATAAAAAACGAAAACCTGATTGAAAAAATCATAAAGCACGAGGGCATTAAAGAACAAATAAAAGAATGGCAAGAGTTAGGAATTGTTGATAAGGATTTTAAATTAGAAGATATTTTTGAGAATTCCCCTTTATTAAAGGGGTGGCATTCCGAAAGAATGACAGGGTATTTAGATCTACCTTATAATCCAAAGTTAAAAGAAAAAGCAAGAGAACTTAGAAAAGCAGAAAATTTGGCTGAGGTATTGCTCTGGAATGAATTAAAACAAAAAAAGATGTTGGGCTTGGATTTTACCCGTCAGCAAATAATCGGCGATTATATTGTAGGTTTTTATTGCTCGAAATTGAATCTGGTAATTGAAATAGATGGGCAAAGCCACGATGAAAAAGTGGAGTATGACAAAAAAAGAGATGAGGACTTAAGAGCCCTTGGGTTAACCGTATTGCATTTTCAAGACGAGGATATAAAGAAAAACTTAAGTGGTGTTGTGGAGGCGATTAAAAGGTGGATAGAAAATACCCCGTCTGCTTCGCAGACACCCCTTTTAATAAAAGGGGAATTTAGGCATCTGCCAATTGATACAAAGTATTTCAAGGATTTAGAGATTGAGATTTTAGATCAGTTTGATGACTTGGACAAATCTTTAGACGGCTGGCTGATAAAAAGCGAAAACTATCAAGCATTAAACACAATCCTGCCGAAATTCAAAGAAAAGGTGCAGACAATATACATTGATCCTCCGTTTAATAAAGAACAGGATGCTGATTATTTTTATTCTGTAAAGTATAAAGATTCATCTTGGGCAACATTACTTGAAAATAGATTACAATTGGCAAAAGATATTTTGAATGAAAAAGGAAGTATTTTTGTAAGATGTGATTACAACGGAAATTGGATTGTAAGGCCACTAATGAACGACATTTTCGGAAAGGAAAATTTTAGAAATGAAATAGCGATAAGTAGAATAAGTAAACAAGATCCGAAAATTAAACGATTTAATACCGCAACAGATTCCTTGTTTTTCTATTCCAAAACAGAAACCTTCCTCTTTAATGTTTTATTTAAAAAATTATTAAAAGCAAAAGTAGAAAGATGGCACGCTATGGATTCACAGGGCCAAGGACAGCCACTTTATATTTTTGGATATTTATTTAATCCACCAAGAAGGCGGCACTGGACATACGGACAAGAAAGCATAAAACAAATGGAAAGTGAAAAAAGAATAAGATTGAAATGCAGAAAATGTGGCTATGTTCATAGTGAAGGTATTTGGCAAGGATGTCCAAAATGTAAACTCAAAGACGATATAAAAGTTGAGTACTTGCTAGCACCTACAGGGATAAAACAGGTTGATTCAAATTGGACCGATATCTCTGGTTATACTTCTAATTGGGATTTTCAAACCGAGAATTCAGAAATTTTGCTTAAAAGAACAATAGAAACAAGTTCTAATCTTGCGGACATTGTTTTTGATTTCTTTCTTGGCTCTGGAACCACCACAGCAGTAGCCCACAAACTTGGCAGAAAATGGATTGGGGTTGAGATGGGCGAGCACTTTTATTCGGTAGTTTTACCAAGAATGAAAAAGGTTTTATCTTATGATAAATCTGGCATATCAAAGGATCTAATGCCCCGTCGGACTTCGTCTGACACCCCTCTAAAAGAGGGGAATTATCAGGGCGGTGGGTTTTTCAAGTATTACGAGCTTGAGCAATACGAAGAAGCACTGGCGAATTGTAAATATGAAGATGGCGATTTGTTTAATTCACCGTCAAAGACCCCATACGAAGAATATGTTTTTATGAAAGACGAAAAAATGCTCAAAGCGCTGGAAATTGATTATGAAAATGAAAAAGTCAAGGTTGATTTATCACAACTCTACCCAAATATAGACATTGCCGAGACACTCTCTAACCTTACTGGCAAATGGATTAAGAAAATTAGCGACAGCAATGTGGAATTTGAAGACGGAACTAAAATCAATATCAAAGATTTAGATTATAAACTTATTAAGCCGTTGGTTTGGTGGGAATAAATTCCTTATGAGAGAACAAGAAATTAAAAAGGGCGAAGTAATTATCTATAAGTCCAAAGAGGGTCCAAAATTAGAAGTGCGACTTGAAGAAGACACTGTCTGGCTTACACAAAAACAGATGGCTATGCTCTTTGATAAAGGTATTCCAACAATTAACGAGCATATCAAGAATATATATAAAGAGGGTGAGTTAAAACAAAAACCAACTATTCGGAAATTCCGAATAGTTCAAAAAGAAGGCGCAAGACATGTGGAAAGGGACGTAGATTTCTACAATCTTGATGTAATCATATCAGTTGGTTATCGAGTTAAATCACTTCGCGGTACACAGTTTCGTATCTGGGCAACAAGAACGTTGAAAGAACACTTAATTAAAGGTTATACCATAAACGAAAAACGACTTCTCCAATATCAAAACTCTTTTCAGAACTTACAGGAAGCAATTGCTCTGCTTCAGGATAAATCCAGACATAAATTGCTTGCCGGGCAAGAGCAAGAAATTTTAAGTCTGCTTTCTTCCTACTCCAGAACTCTTAGTCTGCTGGAGCAATATGACAGGGAAAAACTAATTCTCGCAAAAAAGGGAAAAGAAAAATATATTTTGCAATACAATGAAGCAAAAATGTTAATTGGCAAAATTAAAAAAGAACTAATAGTCAAAAGTGAAGCAAGTAATCTTTTTGGACAGGAGTGTGGAGATAAACTTAAAGATATTATAGGAAATATTTATCAAACCTTTGATGGCAGAGAATTATATCCCTCATTGGAGGAAAAAGCATCCCATCTTTTATACTTTATTATCAAAGACCATCCGTTTGTTGATGGCAATAAACGCATAGGTTCTTTTTTATTTATCTATTATCTTGATAAGAATAATTATTTGTATAGAATAAATAACGAGAAAAAGATTAATGATAATGCGTTAACAACATTGGCGATTTTGATAGCAGTGAGTAATCCTAAAGAAAAAGACAAAATGATAAAGATTATTACCAACTTATTAGCATTATGAAATTATATTTACAAAACATTGCAAACGATATTTCTTTTGAAGACCTGCCTGCAAAATGGCAGGGGTTTGATTTTGGCAGATTTTCAAAAGAAAAAACGCTTTTTGATTTTCAAAAACAAGGGCTACAAAATGCACTCAAGGGTTTGTGGCTTTATTTCAAAGAGAAAAAAGAAAATAAACTGGATTTGTTCCAACTCTATCAAGCAAATGGGCTCTCAGAGGATTTTGACTATGACTTAGGCAGAAAAACAGCGAAATATCTTTTAGAATACGACAAGGATTATACTGTTGTAAATTCCAAAATTTCTTTTGCCTATTTTATTAACCGTATGAGTTTTTGGATGGCGACTGGCTCGGGTAAAACGCTGATTATTGTTAAACTGATAGAATTTTTAGGTAAACTCATTGCAAAAAAAGAATTACCAGAACGGGATATTCTCTTTTTGGCGCACCGCGACGATCTTTTAGAACAATTCAAGAACCATGTTGAGGAATTTAACAGTTTCAATTTTGATACAAAGATAAACCTTAAAAATTTGAGAGATTATGAAAGTGTTAAAAGAGAAAATGCTCTGCCGTTTGCCAAAAATGAAATAACTGTTTTTTATTATCGTTCTGATTTGATTTCTGATGAGCAAAAAGAAAAAATTGTTAATTTTAGGAATTATGATAATAGCGGCAAATGGTATATTCTTTTAGATGAAGCACATAAAGGCGATAAAGAAGATAGCAAACGGCAAATTTTATACTCCATACTTTCAAGAAACGGATTTTTATTTAATTTTTCTGCGACCTTTACTGACTTGAGGGATTTTGCAACCTGCGCTTTTAACTTTAATCTATCAAAATTTGTAGAAGAAGGGTATGGTAAGCATGTTTATGTTTCGAATCAAGAAGCATTAGCGTTTAGAGATGAAACAGATTTTGCGCCTCAGGAAAAACAGAAAATTGTTCTAAAAACACTTTTACTTTTAACTTATATTAATAAACATTTTGAAAAAATAAAGCAGATTGATAGTACACTTTATCATTGCCCGCTTCTTTTAACCTTAGTGAACTCTGTTAATACAGAAGATTCTGATTTAGAGTTGTTTTTTAGAGAATTAGAAAAAGTTGCGAAAAATGAAATCAGAGATGATTTACTCAAAAAAGCAAAAGAGGAAATTGCCCAAGAATTTAGTAATAATGCTAAATTCGTATTTGAGGAGTTGAAGTGTGTTATCAACGCTGATTTGGTTTTAAAATTAGAATATAAAGATATTCTGAAATATGTTTTGAACGCCAGAACTCCAGGCAAGATTGAAGTTTTGAAAATCCCCGGCAATCGTCAAGAATTAATTTTCAAACTTACGACTGCTGATAAACCATTTGCGTTAATCAAAATCGGTGATATTTCCGGATGGCTAAAAGACAAACTTGAGGAATACGAGATAAATGAAAGTTTTGAAAATGAAAGTTATTTTAGTTTAATAAACCGGGATGATTCTGATATAAATATTTTAATGGGATCTCGTTCCTTTTATGAAGGTTGGGATTCTAACAGACCTAATATTATTTTGTTTATAAATATTGGCGTTGGAAGCGACGCTAAAAAATTTGTTCTGCAATCAGTAGGCAGGGGTGTAAGAATAGAGCCGCAAAAATACCAAAGGAAACGGCTTCAAAATTTGCTTAATGCCAAAGTTGTAGAAGAGCAATTATTTGAGAAAGTAAAAAACCTGATTTTGCCGATTGAAAGCTTATTTGTTTTCGGCACTAACGCCGAAAACCTAAAGGAAATAATTGCAACACTGAAAGCAGAGAAGCAAGATAAAAATTTGGGCGAAGTATTTATTTTGAATCCCGAAGCGCAAAAACACACTCTTTTGGTGCCTGTTTATAAAACCGCGGAGAGAATTTTTGCTGAAGAAACAGATCCGCAAAAATATCCCATCAGCCGTGAGGATTTTGATATAGCTTCGCGATTCTATGAATTTTTAGGTGATAAAATCGCTTTGGCTAAATATGATTGCGAAGTTAAGGTTTTGGAGAAGACAAAAGAAAGTTTTACTGAAAAAGAGCGATATTATGATTTTAACGAAACAAACTCGCTTTATGATCCAGAGTTAATTCTTAACCGGATTTTTGATTATCTCGGAGTAAAAAGCAAAGAGTTTGATAAGTTTAAGGAAATAGAAAACGAAATCGTGCATTTCAAAAAGGTTAGGTTCACCGATGGCGAGAAATATGAAGAAATTAAGAAAAAAATCGAAGAAATTGAACAAGGGCCAGAAAGAAAACGAAAATTAGATAGCCAATATGGCAAAATTCCCAAAGAGAAGTACGATGAACAACTAAAATTATTTGATTCAGCGGGGATTTACGAGGCAAACGGTCAAAAAATTAAGATTAAGTATTTAGCGAACCACTATTATCTTCCAGTGATAGTTTCAGAAACTGAAAAAATTGACTATCTAAATCATATTATCAATGTTGATAGCGAAGTAAAGTTTATTGAACAATTAGAAGAATATCTTAGTGAGCCCGATAATATATTTAAAAAATTTGATTGGTGGATGTTTAGCAAGATAGACCAGACATTAGATGAAGTGTATATTCCTTATTACAATCCAAAGGAAAACAATATTGCTAAATTCAAACCTGATTTTATATTCTGGCTACAAAAAGGAAATGAATATACAGTTTTGTTTGTTGATCCTAAGGGAACCGAATACACTGATGGATATAGAAAAATTGATGGCTATTCAAAAATATTTGAAACAGAAGAAAACAAAGAAAGTAAAATCTTCTCATTAAACGGGTTGAGAATTTCTACAAAATTATTATTCAAACCTCAAAGGGGCATTGCCTCTGTATTGGATAATTATAAAAAATATTGGTTTGATAATTTTGCTGATTTTGCAACCAAAATTTAACTGAGATTTTTTTACACGGGCTATCCTATTTTTTGAGGGTACATAATTAACTTACAATTATTAAAATGTTTATGACAAAAAAGAACGTTGGACTTGCATTAGGCGGCGGTGGAGTTAGAGGATTTGCCCATATCGGGGTTTTAGAAGTCCTTGAAGAAAACGGTTTTAATGTTTCTTCTATAGTGGGAACAAGCATGGGTGCCATCGTTGGCGGTGGATACGCTCTTTATAATGATATAAAATTTTTAAAAAATCGGGTCCTGCAATTTGCAAAAAGAAAAGAGCTGCAGGATATAGAAAAATCTTTTGATTGGAATCCAAACAGCCGCAAAAAAAATTTTCACAAACCAGCGAGTTTTTTTAAATCTCTTTATTTATGGAATTCCCAGGCATTTAAGAAAAGTGTGCTGCAGTCAGAGGGGATTAAATCTCTTATAGAAGAGTTTTTTGAGAATAAAACATTTGCAGACACAAAAATCTCGTATTTTTCTATTGCCACTGAACTTGAAACAGGTCAGGAGGTAATTTTCAAAGAAGGACCCTTAGTAGAAGCAATCCTTTCAAGTTGTGCCATTCCGGGTTTTTTCCCTCCTGTGGAAATCTCAGGAAAAACATTTGTTGACGGAGGCGTTACAAGTTTAGTCCCT
>Ga0208198_1003308_pt1 | contig 11133 bp, 7 predicted proteins | sample AD_JPNTR2_MetaG_FD_184446 | JGI IMG/M metagenome (GOLD analysis project Ga0208198, IMG submission 184446) | Active sludge microbial communities of municipal wastewater-treating anaerobic digesters from Japan - AD_JPNTR2_MetaG (SPAdes) (version 2) | ecosystem: Engineered > Bioreactor > Anaerobic >... | reverse complement strand
AAATGTCTTAATGCTGAGTGCGCGGACTGGGTAAAAGAAATTGTTTTTAGTGATAGAATCGCTACCACAAAAAGACAATCATCTTCTACTACTTTAGTTAATCAGAAAGAAATTAGGGCCTATCTTTTTTGGACAGAAGGTTGTCCTTTATGCTCTCAGGAAAAAGTTTTTTTAAACAAAATCAAAAGCCAATATTCTAATTTTAAAATCACCTATTTAAATGTTTCCCAAGATAAAAATGCCGAGATTTTGAAACAAGTGGTTGAGGAATTAAATATCGAGAGTCCGGCTTTGCCAATGTTAGTGATAGGTGAAAAAACTATTATTGGTTGGCGAAACGAAAAGATTTCTGGAAAAGCTATTGAGGAGGCAATTAATTGTTATTTAGAACAAGAATGCCCTGACTTAGTAGGGAAAATTCTGACTCGTTTTACTCATTTTGGAGAATCAAGCAAAGAAAAACCTTTGCCGGAAAAAATTAAAATTCCTTTTTTCGGCGAAATAGAAACAAAGAATTTATCTTTGCCTGTTTTAGCAATTATTTTAGGCGGACTTGACGGTTTTAATCCCTGCGCAATGTGGGTTTTGATATTTTTAATCAGTCTGCTTTTGAAAATGGAGGATAGAAAAAAAATGTGGGTTTTAGGCCTGACTTTTATCGCCACTTCAGCCGGAGTTTATTTTCTTTTTATGACTGCTTGGCTTAATCTAATTTTGTTTTTAGGCTTTATTTTTTGGATAAGAATTATTGTGGGATTAGTAGCGATTTTAAGTGGCGTTTATAATTTAAAAGATTATTTCACTAATCCAGAAGCAAGCTGTAAAGTAACCAGTACCAGTCAAAAGAAAACAATTATTGAAAAAATGAAGCAGGTAGTTTCAAGTCGTGGCTTTCTTTTATCTCTAATTGGAATTATTGCTTTAGCCGCAGCCGTAAATTTGATCGAATTAGTTTGTTCAGCCGGTTTTCCGGTAATTTTCACCCAAATTTTGGCTTTGAGTAATTTAGAAAAATGGCAGTATTATCTTTATATGCTTTTATATATCTTTGTTTTTATGCTTGATGATATGATTGTTTTTATCGGCGCAATGGTGACTTTAAGATTAACTGGAGTGACCAATAAATATTCGCGGTTTTCTCATTTAATAGGCGGAATTTTGATGCTTCTAATAGGAGTACTTTTGATTTTTAAACCAGAATTATTAATGTTCGGTTAAATTAAAAGCAATAAAAATATGAATAATGCTCAGAACGAGATGCTAAAAACAGCCCAGGATTTAATAAGAAAAACTGGCAAAAAATTAAATTTGAGTCAAGAAGAAATTGATTTTTTAATTCAACCAGACAGAGTGATTGAAGTAAAAATTCCGGTGAAAATGGATAATGGAGTTATAAAAAGTTTTATTGGTTTTAGAAGTCAACATAGCAATGTTTTAGGCCCATACAAAGGAGGAATAAGATTTCATCCAACTGTTTCTCGCGAAGAAGTAATTGCCTTATCAATTTTGATGACTTTAAAATGCGCAGCTAATAACTTACCTTTAGGTGGCGGTAAAGGAGGAGTAATTGTTAATTCAGAAGAACTTTCTGAAGGAGAATTAGAAAAATTATCTCGGGGTTATACTAAAGCAATTGCTCCTTTTATTGGAGAAGAAATTGACATTCCGGCGCCAGATGTAAACACTGATTCTAAAATAATGCTTTGGATGCTTGATGAATACGAAAAAACTATTGGTAGAAAATCACCGGCTACTTTTACGGGAAAACCAGTTGAAGCAGGTGGCAGTTTAGGAAGAACTGAGGCAACCGGTAGAGGAGGGGTGATTGTAATGGAAAATTTGCTAAAAAATTTAAATAAAGATTATAAAACAATCGCGGTTCAAGGATTTGGCAATGTCGGGTATTATTTTTCAAAAATTGCTTTTGAAAAAAATTATAAAATTGTGGCAATTTCTGATTCAAAAGGCGGAATTTATAATGAAAACGGTTTGAATCCAGAAGAGGTAATGAAAATAAAAAAAGAAACAAATAAAGTTACAGATTTTAAAAAAGGAAAAATTATTTCAAATGAGAAACTTTTAGAACTAAAAGTTGACATTTTAGTGCCAGCGGCTTTAGAAAATGTGATTAATCAAGAAAATGCCAATAAAATTAAAGCAAAAGTAATAATTGAGATGGCTAATAGTCCAGTTACTGAAAAAACCTATCCAATTTTAGAAAAGAAAAGAATTAAAATTGCTCCAGATATTCTGGCTAATGCTGGAGGAGTAATTGTTTCCTATTTTGAATGGCTTCAGAACAAAAAAAATGAAAAATGGTCTGAAGAAAAAGTAAATCAAAAATTAGAAGAAAAATTAAAAGAATCTTTTAAAGAAATATTTGAAGTCAGTTCAGATTTTAAGACTAATTTAAAAGAAGCGGCTTTTATTTCCGCTCTCTTAAAAATCACCAAAAAAATTTAAAGGAGAACTGTTCTCCTTTGATTTTTAACGGAGAACTGTTCTCCTTTGATTAGTCGGGATACCCAGATTCAAACTGGGAACACCTGCTTCTTCACTTGCTAAAATTTTCAAAGTCGGGGACGGCGGATTCGAACCGCCAATCTTCTGGTCCCAAACCAGACGCCTTACCATTAGGCCAGTCCCCGAACAATTTAGGCGGAAGCTATTGCCCCATATCCCGATTGTTTGCTAATTTTTAGGGGGTCCCCCCGAGAGGAATCGAACCTCTATTTCAGGCTTAGAAGGCCCGCGCTCTATCCGTTGAGCTACGAGGGGCATTATATTCTGTATTCTGTATTCTGTATCCTGTATTTTGTATATAATAATTTGAATTATTATAAACTATTTTATGATAGCAAAATTTTTCTTGAAAGAAAAGAGAATTTAAAGTATAATGAAGAACAATTAAAAATACTTTTTATGGAAAATGCTTATAAGGTCAAAGGTGGCACAATTTTAAAAGGAGAAATTGAATTGGCAGGAGCAAAGAATGTTTCCACAAAAGTAATGATTGCCGCTTTGTTGGCTGATTCAAAATCAGTATTGGAAAATATTCCCAAAATTGGCGATGTTGAAATTACTATGGAAATTTGCCAGGCTTTGGGCGCAAAATGCAAATGGCTTGAAAAAAATGTTTTAGAAATTGACCCTTCTACTCTTAATAATTATAAAGTGCCGATAGAATATAGCGGCAGAAATCGAACTCCGATTTTGTTTTTCGGCCCCCTAATTCATAAATTTCAAAAAGCCGAAGTTCCTTTTTTAGGCGGTTGCACCATTGGCGCCAGACCAGTTGATTTTCACGTTAATGCTTATGAAGAAATGGGCGCTAAAATCGAATGTTTAGATGGAGTTTATAAAGTAGAAGCCGATGGTTTAAAAGGAACAATTATTCGTTTGCCTTATCCAAGTGTGGGTGCCACAGAGAACATTATTATGGGAGCGGTTTTAGCCAAAGGGACAACCGTGATTGAAAATGCGGCCATTGAACCAGAAATCGAAGATTTGGCTTTGTTTTTACAATCAATGGGAGCAGTGATTTATCAAGATGTTAATCGCACCTGGATAATCAATGGGGTTGATAAATTAAAGGGAAGTTATTACCGCATAATGACCGACAGAATAGAGGCGGCTTCTTTCGCTTCCCTTGCCCTGGCAAACAAAGGTGATATTTTGGTTAAAGGAATTGACCAGCGTTCTATTTTGACTTTTTTGGATTGGGTGAGAAAAGTTGGCGGCGATTTTGAATTGAAAAAAGATGGTATTAGATTTTATTCTAATAATGACCTGCATTCAGTTGTGCTAGAAACTGATGTTCACCCGGGATTTATGACTGATTGGCAACAACCATTTACAATTGTTTTAACTCAAGCAAAGGGAGTTTCTATTGTTCACGAAACAGTCTACGAGAATCGTTTTGGCTACACAGAGGCTTTAAACAAAATGGGAGCCAAAATTGAACTTACAACCCATTGTTTAGGCTCAAAACCCTGTCGGTTTAGCAATCGAGATTTTTATCACAGCGCTATTATTACCGGCCCAACCAAACTTTCTGGCGCAGATTTAGAAGTGCCGGATTTAAGAGCAGGATTTGCTTATTTAATGGCGGCCCTAACTGCCCAAGGCGAATCAATTATTAGAAATATTGACAAAGTTGAAAGAGGGTACGAAAATATAAAAGAGAGATTAAAAAACTTAGGAGCAGAAATTGAATGATGGTGGCTATGGTGTAACGGTTAGCACGAGAGTCTGTGGAACTCTTGGTGAGGGTTCGAATCCCTCTAGCCACCCAAAAACAAAAACCCGGATTAAAACCCGGGTTTTTGTTTTTTTAAATTTTTATTTGTTATTTTCTTTTGAGCAATTTTTGACGGGTTCTTTCAAAGTGATAATTTCTGATTGATTCTTGGATGATATTAAAGACTAATTTACCTTTGGGATTATAAGTGAAATAGTAAAAGAGAGCTGAAGTCAAACCAAAACTAATCAAAAGTATCATTAGTAATGAATCTTCTGGTCCGGTTTTAACTGTCGCAGCGCCTAAAACCATTCCAAAAACGATTGTGGCAGTATCAGTGACTTTGTTTTGGCCATTGGCTGTGACCTCAGCAGTATTAGTTTGACTGAGATAGTACCCGGGGGCTGAGCTTAAAGCCTGAAAAGTAATAATTTTTGAAGTACCACGGCTAATGTTTCCTAAAGACAAACCAGTACTGGCAATAGTATCTGGTTGAACCACACCATTGATTTTAGTGGTGCCGTTCATATAAGTTAAACTTTGAGGCAAAATATCTTTAATTACGACATTGGTTAAATCACTATTTATTGCTGAAACCGCAAGATAAAATTCTGCTACTTCGCCGTCTGCCAATCTAATAGTCTTTTCATAACTTCTATCGCCGTTTGTTAGATTTCTTCCTAATTTGGTTAAACCAATGTTTTGTCCTTCGCTGACATAAATTGTTAAAGATTTGGTCACAGAACCATTATTTCCATAACAGGTTAAAGTGTAGGTAGTTTGGCTAGTTGGACTCACCAATTCATAGCCATTAGTTAATCTGCTTCCGCTCCAACCATTTGAAGCGGTGCAATAATTTGTATTGGAAGAAGTCCAGCGCAAATAAGTCGATTCTCCTTTGATTAAAGAATATTTATCTGCCCAGAAATCTAAAGTCGGATAATTGTAATTTTGACCTTCAACATAAACTGAGCAAGAAGCAGAGCCAGTTCTGCCCCAAGAGTCAGTAACAGTTAAATAAGCCCAATAAGTGCCATTTGAGGAAAAACTGCGGTAATAGGAAGCAGCATTTCCAGAAGCAGCGCCAGACCAATAATAGTAATAATTGCCAGAGCCATTGGAAACAGAACTATAAAAAGTTACGTTTTGATTTATTTGAACTGGATTAGGAGAAGCCCAGCAAGAAACATTTAATGAAGGATTCTGACTAAGATTGACAGTTAAACTTTTTGTATCAGTATTATTCTGACCATAACAAGTTAAGTTAAAAGTAGTAACTTGAGTTAAATTATAAACAATGGTTGAGCCATTAATGGCTTTACTGCCTATCCAATAGGTATTAGACGGACTGGCAGAAGCATTGCAATAACTGCAATTTGAAGAATTCCAGTTTAAAATTGTATTATCACCAGAAGATATTGGATTTGGATTAGCAGTAAAATTAGTAATCTGACAATTTAAAGGTTGCTGACAATTAGTTTGACAAGAAGTTAAAGATGTATATTGTCCAGTTGAGGATTGATAACATTGCCAAGTTGAAGTATTACAAGCATAACGAACAACTGGTTGGACACAATCATTTTGGCAAGCGCTTAAAGATGTATATTGTCCAGTTGAGGATTGATAACATTGCCAAGTAGAAGTATTACAGGCGTAGCGAACAACTGGTTGGACACAATCTGCTTGACAAGCGCTCAGTGAAGTATATTGTCCAGTTGATGATTGATAACACTGCCAAGTAGAAGTATTACAAGCATATCTTGTGACTGGGGGAGGAATGTATTGGCAATCAGCTTGGCAAGCGCTCAAAGAAGTATAGGAACCACTAGAAGACTGATAACATTGCCAAGTGTTAGTATTACAGGCATAACGAATTTGAGGAGGCGGTACATATTGGCAGTCAGCCTGACAAGCGCTTAAAGATGTATATTGTCCAGTTGAGGATTGATAACATTGCCAAGTAGAAGTATTACAGGCGTAGCGAATTACCGGGATTCCGTTAACAGTCACCGAACAAGAAGTAGACTTTGACTGAGACGCATTATCATAAACTGTAAGATAAGCAGTATAAGTGCCAGCGCTGTTAAATGTTTTTGAAACTGCAGAAGAGTTTCCAGAAACAGTGCCTGACCAAGAATAAGAATAAGGAGAAATTCCACCTGAGACATTGGCAGTAAAAGTAACAGTTTGATTGATTTGAGCTGGGTTTGGAGAAGCAGAACAAGAAACATTTAAAGTCGGCAAATCATTCACATTAACAGTGATAGTTTTGCTGTCATAATTATTAGAACCTTGTCCCTGACAACACAAAGTAAAGGAAGTGGTTTGAGTCAAATAAACACTTTTAGACCCATTAACATTTACATTACCAGTCCAACCCCCAAAAGAAGGTTGGGCAGAAGCAGTACAAGAATTACAATTAGAAGTAGACCAGTTTAAATTGGAATTGCCGCTTCCAGTTAAAGAATTTGGATTAGCGTAAAAAGAAGTAATACGGCAATCAGGAGCGCTTCCCACATTAACCATAACGCTTTTTGTATCAGAGCCATTGCTTCCACTGCAAGATAAAGTAAAAGTAGTATTTAGAGTTAAATTATAAACAGTTTTATTTCCAGAGGTTGATTGTGAGCCAGTCCAATAAGAATTATATGGGCTGGCATAAGCAGTGCAAGAGTTACAATTAGAAGTTGACCATGATAAATTAGTTGAACTGTTATAGCTAATTGAGCTGGGATTAGCAGTGAAACTGTTGATGGTGCAGGGTTGAGCCTGTTGAAAATTTAAAGTTAAGGAGCGAGTATCAGAAGCAAAACGTTTTTCAGGATTATAAGTACAAGCACAACTTCCGCTGTTCTGATGGTCGCACTGTGCTGCATCAATATAGAGAGTAATACCTGATTGAGAAGCGCAATTACTTAAATTAACCGGGATTTGATATGTTTGAGTACCGGTTAGAGAATACCAGCCATCAGAACTATTACTCGATGGTTGATAAAAAGAAGTAAAGCAGGAAGAATAACTTCTTATCTGAAAACCAATTTTTCTTGGGCTAGAACAACTGACCCGAGCAGTGATGGTATAGGGGTTTCTGGGGTCAATAGTGGTGTTGGTATTTAAAATAGTAAGATCGCAGATATTGGTAGTATCCACGCAAGTTTCTGCTAAAGCAGATTTTATTGAACCAAAACTAAAAATCCCGACCCCAATAAAAAGGCCTAATACAAACAAATAATTAACTTTTTTCATATTTTTTAATAAATTAAATTTAAGCATATTTTTTAAGGCAAATTTTATTTTGTGGTAATTATATCATACTTTAATTTTTTTGTCAAATAAAAAGACCCCTATTTTTTAGGGGTCGTATTTTTTTTCCACCAATTTCTTATAATCTCTTTTGGGCTAACGCCCAAAAGAGAACAACAAACAATCAATAGAAGAACCAGACCTATACTACACCCGATTAGGGTGTAGTATATTATTAAAAAAACATTCATTTCTTACTCTTACCTCCTTTCCCTTTTCTTTTTTCAATTTTTTCAATTTTGTCTATGGCGGTTAGCGCCGCCACAAACAAAATTATAACTAACCACCAGAAAATCATAAGATTTTTTGGACTCTTTAAAGCCCAGCGTACATACGCTGGAATTAATAAAAAAGCTTCTGTCATTTATTATCTCCTTTCTAGCTCTTTGACTAATTTTTGGCGAGATGTCGCCATTATTTTTTTAATTGTCAAAGAGCATAAATTTATGTCCTATTTTAGCAAATAAATCCCCACTTGTCAAGAAAGAAAAAATGTGCTATAATTAAAGAGTCAAAAATGGGAAAATTAAAATAGCAATTTCAAGTTTTTTAGAGTAAAATAAAATTATGAATTTCATCAATTTCTTTTGGCCAACTAAACAAAACAAAGGACAGCCTTTCATTATCACAGATAAGGCGATTTCTGTTTTTATTTTACTTTTTCTTTTGGTTAAAGTCATTTTCAGTTTTGAAATTTTAATGTTAAGGCAAACATCGCTCTTTGCCGAAGTCAGCGCTCAAAAAGTTTTAGAGTTGACTAATGATTTAAGAAAACAATACGGTTTGCCGCCTCTAAAGGAAAATTCTTTTTTGGTTCAAGCAGCCCAAGAAAAAGCTCAAGATATGATAAGAAACAAGTACTTTAATCATTATTCTCCCAGTGGTGTTTCTCCTTGGTATTTTATTGAAAAATCAGGTTATGATTATCATTATGCTGGCGAAAACTTGGCAATGAATTTTTTAGATAGCGAAGAAGTAGTAAGGGCTTGGTTTAACTCGCCAACTCACCGCGACAATCTCTTAAATCAAAAATATGAAGAAATCGGCATTGCTGTTGTAAGCGGCGATATTACTGGAGACAATGCGTCTAAAATTATAGTTGTCCAAATGTTTGGCTCGCCAATGAAAAAATCCTCAACTTTAACAAAAGTCGCTCAAGCAGAAGAAAAACCAAAAGAAATTCCCGCCACTTCTGTTTCGACCACTCTCACTACTATTAAGCAGACAACCACTACTTCTAAATTAGAGACTATTCCGCCAACAACCAAAAAAGAGACAGAGATTGCTCAAATAGAAGGAGAAAAAACACTTCAGACTTCAACTACTTTATTGCCTTTAGAAACTTCTTCTACTTTATCTTCAGCTATCAGCCAAACCGAAGAAACTGATGAAACTCTTTTAAAAGAATTAACTCAAGAAAAGTCTAATCGTGAAAAAATCCAGTCTTTTAATCAAATTATGGCTTTTGTTTTAATCAGTTTAGGAACAATTGCTTTAATTGGAATTATAATCAATCAGCAAAAAGGAATCGCTTCAATTGTCACTTCTGAATTAGTTCTAAGAGGCGCTTTAATAATTTTGATTGGTTTTGCTTTTCTTTTGTTCAAGATGGAAATTTTTATTGGCAGTTTAGCCATTGCCTAATTTGACTTTTTAAAGTTTATCCTCTACAATTAAAAACAAATTCGATTTTTTATTTTTTAATCTTTTATTTTTTATCTTTAATTTTTTATTTCTATTGTATGCTTACTTTAAGATTACAAAGACAGGGCAGAAAAAAAGATTTTATTTATCGGGTAGTTGCGATTGACTCCCGATTTTCTGTTAAAAGCGGCAAAGCAAAAGAAATTTTAGGTTGGTGGAATCCAAAAACCGATAAATTTCAACTGAAAACCGAAAGAATTTCTTATTGGCTTAAAAATGGAATCCAGCCAACAGATTCTTGCTATAATTTATTGATAAAAGCAAAATTAATTTCTGGAGCAAAAAGAAAAGTTCCGATTAGGAAAAAAGAATCAAAGAAAAAAGAAGAAGCAAAGGAAGAAAAAATTCAAGAAGAACAACCAAAGACAGAGCCAGAGAAGTTATCCACAAACGAGGCTTGACAGGAATTTTATTTTCTTTATAATTTTTAAAGAATTAAAACAGTGGGGCTTGAAGGCTTCCTTTACAGGGCCGGAAAAAGTTTTAACCCCACTGTTTTTCTTTTCTGGCCCTTTAAAGGGAACTTTCAAAATTTAAAAATTTAAATAATTTGAAAACTGAATATTTTTTGCTATAATGATTTGGGGTCTTGAGAAGTTAAGGTACGATTCAGGTCAAATAAGGTTTAAAGGGAGTTCAAGTCTTTTATTCCTTGGAATAAAAGTGCGAGCACCCACTTATCCTTTTTCGCTGAATTCGACCTTGCTTTGAAAGACCCCAATAAAAAATAAAAAATATCCAATAACCAATAACCCCGTCCGACTTCATCTTGACTGACGAAATCAAGGCGGGCAGGCAATAACCAAAAATATGACAAGAGTTTGCGAAATTTGCGGTAAAAGTTATCAGAAAGCCGCTTCTTACAAAAAAATAAAATCAAAATACGATCCGACAAGAATTCATAAACAAAAACCAAATTTAGTTTGGGTTAAATTGCCTCATTCCAATAAAAAAATTCGGGTCTGTGCTCGCTGCCGAAAAAAAATAATCAAAGAAAAATAAAAAGAATTTTGTCATTTTCCTAAATCTTTTGAATTAATAACTAAATCCCCACCATGAAAAAAAATATTCAAATTTTTAAAGTTCTTAAAACAAGAAAATTTTTAGTTTTGGTTATTTTTTTGTTATTAGGAATTGGAGGTTTTCTTTTTTATTCTTATTCTGATTTAGGGAGATATTTCACCTTTAATAAAAAACAAAAGACCCTTCTCCAGCAAATTGAAAAAGAGAAAGAGGAATACCAAACTGATGTTTATGGCGGTTTAACTCCTCTTGAAACTTATAATTTGTTTTTAGAAGCGCTTAAAAAAGATGACATTGAATTAGCGGTAAAATACTTTCCTAAAGATCTCCAGACTAAATATCTTGAACTTTTTAATCAGATTAAAAAAAGTGGCCAATGGCGCGAGATGATGAAAGATTTAGAGAAACCGGAAAACCAAACTGGTGAGTACATAACTAGTGATTGGTATAATATTAAAATTAAAAATGATAAAAATGAAGTCGTAACGACAGTGGTATTAAAAATTATTAAAGATTTTGAAAATCAGCCAGTTACTAACATTTGGAAAATTGTTGAATTCTAACTTCGCGCCTTTTAAGCGCTAATTATTCAAGGTACAAAATAAAAACAGGGGGCAAAAATATGAGAAAAAAGCCAACTGTTTTTTTAATAATTTTAGTTTTTTTTATTTTTCCATCTAAAATTTTAGCTTATGACGCTTATAACAGTCATCCAACTTTAACTGGAATGGCGGTTGATTTTTATAATCTTTACTCTTCTTCTAAAATCACCGAAACTGAAAAGCAATTAATAATGAAAGGCTCGATTGAAGAAGACAATGAATTAAGGGCAGTTAATCATTTTTATGACCCGGTTTTTAATA
>Ga0208198_1003306_pt1 | contig 11133 bp, 8 predicted proteins | sample AD_JPNTR2_MetaG_FD_184446 | JGI IMG/M metagenome (GOLD analysis project Ga0208198, IMG submission 184446) | Active sludge microbial communities of municipal wastewater-treating anaerobic digesters from Japan - AD_JPNTR2_MetaG (SPAdes) (version 2) | ecosystem: Engineered > Bioreactor > Anaerobic >... | reverse complement strand
GGAAAGACCGAGGATGTCCGAGAAAGATGATGAGAAAGACGGACATGGACAAGGGGGATGATCTGTTGTCAACGACATCTTCGGGGAGGAAGGGCAGCGGTAGGCCTGTCCGTTTGGAGCCGATCACATGGGATGGCAACAAGCGAGTGGTCCGCCTCATCGACCAGACTCTCCTTCCAACTGAACTAAGATACATCGAAATATCAGCTATGGACGCGATGTGCGAGGCTATAGCGGAGCTCAGAGTGCGCGGGGCGCCAGCGATTGGGATAGCGGGCGCGTTCGGTGTCTACTTGGGGGTTGCTAACAGGAGCTTTTCGTCTGAAAAAGAGTTTTTTGAGGTCCTCGATGGTGTCTGCTCCGAGGTGGCGTGCGTGCGGCCGACGGCAGTGAACTTGGCATGGGCTGTCAAGCGGGTGAAGCGCGTGGCCGGGGAGGTTGCGGATAGCGCCCATAGTTGCGGAGAGAGGGCGGACCCGGAGGCACTTGTGGAGGCTATCCTGAGCGAGGCCATAATCATGATAGACGAGGACAACAAGGTATGCAGGGCGATAGGGGAGTACGGTGCGAGTCTCATACCTGACGGCGCATCTATTCTGACCCACTGCAACGCCGGGGCCCTGGCCACTGCAGGCTGGGGGACAGCCTTAGCGGCTCTTTATGTGGCCCGGGAGCAAGGCAAGGAGTTTAGAGTCTGGGCGGATGAGACCAGGCCGCTTTTGCAGGGATCACGTCTTACGGCTTTTGAGCTGATGGAGGCGGGGATAGATGTAACGGTCATATGCGACAACATGGCTGCCTCTTTGATGGGCAGGGGCGAGATCGACTTGGTCATTCTCGGGGCCGACCGTGTTGCCGCCAATGGGGATGTATGCAACAAGATCGGGACATATGGAGTTGCTTGTCTTGCGCACATGCACGACATTCCGTTCTTCGTGGCATGCCCCACGTCCACCTTTGACTTGTCGCTTGCCAGCGGAGCGGAGATTCCCATAGAACAAAGGAACCCGCGGGAAGTGACCCACGGGTTCGGAAAGCAGACTGCTCCTGATGGTGTGAAGGTTTATAACCCGGCTTTCGATGTGACACCGCACAATCTCATGTCGGCGATCATCACGGAGCGGGGGATAGTTCGCGCGCCATACGGGCCGGGGCTTGCTGCTATAGTGCGCGACTGACTTCCAAGAATACGAGATCGGACGATACCGACCGGAGTGCATAATCAGGGCAGCTCGCAGGTATCAATACTGATGATCCGGGGCGTACGGAAATGTGCGCCCTTTCATCTTCTCCCCATGCCACCTCTCCTGTACCCCCGAGGAACAGGAAGGCAGTGAACGAAGAGGGCGATGGGCGCCGTTCCCATCTGCCGCAGCACCTTGCGAGTTGGACGTCGAAGCCTGCGAACGAGCCTATGGATACGCCCGAGTTTGGCGACGCCATTTTCGGCTGCGTAATCTCCGGCGGGCGTGAATAGTCGATCACTTCTAGCGCTTGGTCGATGTGGAGCTCGCGAGGCTTTCCGTCAAGGCCTGGCCTGTTGTAGTCCCAGATGCGGTAGACCGTGTCGGAGCTTTGTTGGACTTCTGCGACCACAAGACCTGCGCCTAGGGCGTGGATGGTCCCGGGCGGTATGGCAATGACGTCTCCGGCTGAAACTTGTACCTCGTTGAGGTAATCCATTACGGATCCGCTTTTCGCGGCCTCAGCGAATTCCCTTGGGCCGATGCCTTCTTTGAGGCCATACACTATTGAGGTTCCTGGATCTGCTTCAAGAACCAGCCACATTTCGGATTTGGCTGATGCTTCCAGGTGTGTTGCTGCATATTCTTCACCCGGATGCACCTGGACAGAGAGGTCATCGTTGGAGTTGAGGAGCTTGATGAGGAGGGGAAACTTGCAGCACTGCGGCGGGTCGGAATAGTCCTGGTCGGCCCAAGCCTTGCCGATTACGTCTTCTCCATACTCCGTAAGGAGCTCAGGAATGGTCTTGTTTGCCAGGTATCCGTTTTCTGTAGGGGTCAGCCCGTGTGGATGGGCTGAAAGGACCCATGCTTCCCCTATGGGCCCATCAGGGATTACGGGAAACCATGATTCGAAACGACGTCCTCCCCAGATTTTCTCTTTGAATAAAGGAATGAATGATAGCGGATAGAGTCTGTTCAATCTCAAACACCTCACAGTGCTAACTACATCTTACTGTTAGGGATTGGGTCGGTCAACATTGGATGGGTTGCAGCTGGGGGTAAAGACGTCAAAGCAGGGTGGGTGGAAAACTGTCCGCAGTTGATCCTAAAGCACTCTCAGCCCGTATTAGTCTTTGCAGCTAAGTGTCTGGAAAATGGGGAATTCTATGCTTTGACTCGCAGGGAACAATGGAAGCGTTGGCGAACGAGAATTGCCCATTTTGCACTGTATTGTAATTGGGGGCCTTTGGCCATGACGTGCTTGGCATCTCGGAAAGTTGTCCAAGAATCAGCGACGATGATCTTCTCGAACTGGCCAGGTCGCAAGGGAGATTAATCCTCAATAACGAATTCACTTATGTATGGCTGCATTCAGATGCTTGTCATTTCTCTTTTCCAGTGTGCTCCGCTTTCCTGTGTGGGCCTTGAGATCCGTGATCTGTGTTGATCATGCAAGGTGTTAGCGAAGTGCAGCTACCAAGGCATGCTTGGGGAGGCTGGAAAACCTATGCCTTGAGGTCCTCTAGTGATATAGTTATAAGTGGTATAGTTTCGGGGATTATGCAATGGTAATGGCATTATCGTTGCCCTGGTCAACGCGGTCAGGGCACCGCTTCTCGCACGGGAGCGCGGATTGAGACAAGCAAACGGGGGGTTAGCTTATGCCTAAACTAGATTTTCTGGCGCAGGAACTCGAGTCCTTGCACGAACAGAATTTGTTCAATGTGATAAGGACGATTGAGGGGCCGCAGGGCGGCTGGATTGTAGTGGACGGCAAGAGGGTTTTGAACCTTTGCTCCAACAACTACTTGGGGTTTGCCGACCATCCCGAGCTCAAGAGCGCAGCTAAGAAAGGCATAGACCAGTATGGTGTTGGCCCCGGGGCGGTCAGGTCGATTGCGGGCACTCAGAGCATCCATCTTGAGCTCGAACGGAAACTCGCGGAATTCAAACACGCGGAAGCCTGCATAGTCCTTCAGGGTGGGTTCGTGGCGAACCTTGCTGTTATTCCAGCGATTACGGGTGACGGCGATATCATCTTTTCGGATGAGCTCAACCATGCCAGCATTATCGATGGCTGTCGGCTTTCAAAGGCCAAGGTGGTCCGGTATGCTCACAATGACACTGCGGACCTGAAGAACAAGATCATGGAGCACAAGGATTCTGCCCGCAGGATGCTGATCATCACGGACGGGGTGTTCAGCATGGACGGGGACATCGCACCTCTTCCCGAGATCGTTGAGGTTGCAGACGAGTTCGGCGCTATGGTGATGGCGGACGACGCTCACGGCGAAGGGGTCCTCGGAGACAGCGGTCGGGGTATCGTCAACCATTTCAATCTGGAAGGCAAGGTAGAGATCGAGGTGGGCACGCTGTCGAAGGCTTTCGGCGTCATGGGAGGATACATAACCGGGCCAAAGGTTCTCATCGACTACCTGAAGCAGAAGGGGCGTCCGTTCCTGTTCAGTTCCGGCCTTACGGCGGCGGATACCGCTGCAGCAATTGCGGCTGTGGATGTTCTCGTCGAAAGCGATGAGCTTGTCAGGAAGTTGTGGGACAACGCTGCATACTTCCAGAAGGGTTTGAAGGAAGCCGGGTTTGACATAGGCAAGACCCAAACGCCCATAACCCCCGTAATGCTCGGCGACGAAGGAACTGCAGTGACGTTCTCGAAAAAGCTATTCGATAAGGGGATTTTTGCCCAGTCGATAGCCTACCCGACTGTGGCAAAGGGCAAGGCGAGGATAAGGTGCATGCTGTCGGCGGCGCACCAGAAGGAAGACTTGGATTTCGCCCTCGCCACATTCACCGAGGTGGCCAAGGAGATGGGGGTTCTCTAGCGGCGACCCTGCGGCATATATAGGCGCCTCTCGGCATGACATTTCTGCAAGGCAGCTTGTGGACATTGGAGTCGTGATGAGAGGCGCTTTCACATTCAAACATCTATCTTTTGTGAGAAGTATCTCTGAAAATGTGCCTGAGCGATACGCTGAGCGCCCAGCTGTGATAGCCTGGGCGTTTCGCGTCAGGTGTTGGCAATCTGACAGCTCGAATAAGAGTAATCATGTTCTAAAGAGATGGCTTTGAATTATTGCATGGTATTAGTGACGATCATACAAAAGCGTAATACCTCACGAGTCAAACATGCATGGAGCTGGGCAAGCGATGAATAGTCTAGAAAATTGACACTATTAGGAGCCGATGGTATATTGATATCGCATTGAAATGGCAGGAATGCCAGTACATCTGACTTTTGCAGAAACTGATTGGCTTTTGATAGGCAAGAGATGTCTTACTGTATGTCCAGGAATATAACGAACCGGGGCCATAGGCTCCGGTTATTCTACTGCATATATTTCTGTCAGTATCATAGGCATGAGATCAAAAAGATGATGCTGAAGGCGGGCATTGCGACTGCTAGGGTTGCAGTCGTTCTGAAGTCCGACCTGACACAGGCTTACAATGTCAAGGAGGGCGTTAGGGTGCATACCGTGGCTATATGGGGAGCTGGCCATATGGGCCGGACCCATGCGAAGCGCTATATGAGATCCGACCATGCTAAACTGAAATACGTAATAGATATCGATCGCAGCAGGGCGGCCCATCTTGCAAATGCCTGCGACGTTACTGCAACTATCGATCCGGGACCTGCTCTTTTCGATCCTGAAGTCGATGCGATAGATGTCTGCCTTCCAACTTACCTGCACAGGGAAGCAGTGGAGCTTGCCGCGCACCATGGCAAGCATGTATTCTGCGAAAAACCCATTGCGCTTACAGTGGACGATGCAAATGCCATGATATCAACATGTAATTCTAATGGTGTGAAACTTGGGATAGCGCATGTACTGCGTTACTTCCCTGAATACGAAATGGCGCATGACATGATAGCCTCTGGCAGGCTGGGGCAAATAGGCGTCGTGCGGTTTTCCCGCACTGGTCCATTTCCCAAAGGCTGGAACAACTGGTACGCCGACTTTCAGCTCAGCAAGGGAGTTTTCGTGGATTTATCCATACACGATTTCGATTTTCTGAATTGGTGCTTTGGCCCTGTCGAGCGAGTCCAAGCGCGAAAGGTTTCGACTGAAAGGCCCATGGAATACGGCCTTGCCGTAGTGCGTATGAAATCTGGTGTTATAGCTCATGTAGAGGGCAGCTGGGCACATCCCAGACCCTTCTCCTACAAGTTCGAGATACGCGGAAGCGAAGGGATGATAGAGTTCGACAGTGCGAAGGCCAAGCCTCTGACTTTGTTCACGATGCCGGAGCCTCTGGCGGAAGGAGCAGCGGCAGGAGCTGGAGCTGGGCCGGGAGTGGCTGTGTCAGAGAGCCCGCTTAGAGAGAAGGATCCATACCTACGTGAGATAGAGGACTTCTTTGCTTATGTCCGCGGCGAACGGTTGCCACGGGTGCTCCCCGAAGACGCTGTAGGGGCACTTGAGGTGGGCCTTGCGGCAATCAGCTCTTCTGATACCGGAGAGGTGGTGAAGGTCGGGTGACTGCAGAACATCAAGGGAATGAACTCAGAATAGGCGTTATCAGTTTTGCCCACATGCATGCCCACAGTTACGCTCGTGCTGTGTGTGCGTTGCCAGACGCGAAACTGGTTGGAGTTGCGGATGAGGATGAAAACCGCGGCCGAGCGGCGGCGGAACAATACGGCACTCGTTACTTCAGCGATGTTGATCAGCTTCTTGGTTCGGGTGTGGATGCTGTTATCGTTTGCTCTGAGAATGCGCGTCACAAAGAGCACGTGGTTATGGCGGCGCGTTCAGGCGTACACGTGCTGTGCGAGAAGCCTATCGCTGTCACAGTAAGTGACGGAGTAGAGATGATTGAGGCATGTAGAGTTGCAGGGGTCTCCTTGGCTACTGCATTTCCGGTTCGTCACGTGCCTGCAATCATGCGAGCGAAGCAGATGGTGGACGAGGGCAAGGTAGGCGAGGTGCTCGCCGTTAAGGCTACAAATCATGGACGCATGCCGGGAGGATGGTTCATCAAACGCGAGCTTTCTGGCGGGGGCGCTGTAATCGATCATACGGTTCACGTTGCTGATCTGCTCCGATGGATCTTGAAAGATGAGTTCAAGTCGGTCTACGCGGAGATAGACACCAGGTTCCACGATTTTGACATCGACGACTGCGGTACACTCGCTTTCGAGATGGAGAAGGGTATCTTCGCCACTCTGGATCCGAGCTGGTCAAGGCCGAGAAACTACCCCACATGGGGCGATGTTGCGATGGAGATTATCGGAACCGATGGAGTGATCTCCGTCGATGCATTTTCTCAGCATCTAGTCGAGATCGGTGATTCGCAGAGGCCTGTTCGTTACAGAGGATGGGGCGACAGTTCGGATCTTGCGCTTGTAGCTGACTTTGTGTCCGCGGTACGCGAGGGAAGTCGGCCCGCCGCTGACGGGGTGGATGGTCTAAGGGCATTGGAAGTCGCTTTGGCGGCTTATGAGTCTGCCAGCTGCGGCGACGTTGCAGTTTTGAATAGGGTGGATTGCTAAACGAGCAATAGGATATAGGGCATCTCTGCGATCGCGTCTCGGGCGCGGTCAGCATATTCTGGGAGGTATATATTGTGATCAAAAACATCAGAAGATACGGCGCGTTGCTTTTGGCAATTGCCCTTTTTATGGGGTTAACGTGCGGCGTATCGGCGCAGAAGAAGACTACAATTGTACATTGGCAACATCATTCTCCAGCACGTTTGGAGACAGTAAAGGCTTTCGCGCAGGAGTTCATGAAAGAAAATCCCAATGTGAAGATAGAAATCGAATCAGTGCCTCAAGACGATTTCTTCCAAAAGCTTCTCCCTGCAATTGCTGCAGGGTCTGGCCCTGACACATTCCAGATCCCTCTGGGGCAGGTTCCCGCGTATGCTGCTTCAGGAGTCATTCAGCCTATCGACTCGCGAGTGGCTACTACGCGACAGATAGAATCTGAGTTCATTACACCGGCGATCAAGCGCATGAAACATAATGGCAAGTACTATGGTTTTCCCGTAGACGTTCAGACGATAGTCCTCTTCTACAACCCTAAGTTGTTCAAGGAAGCAGGGCTTGATCCTGAGAGACCCCCGCAGACTTGGGATGAGCTGATCAAGTATGCGCAGGCGATTCATAAAAGGGACGCCAAGGGCATCACCACACAGATGGGCGTTGGGACAGGCGGATATGGTCCTACCGTGATTACGCTGATGCTTCAGAATGGTGCTCCGCTGTGGAATACAAAGACACAGCTGCCGGATTTCAATTCTCCTCAGGCCATAGAGGCACTGAAGTTCGTTACAGACCTCGAAACCACCTACAAGGTTGAAGATGCTCAGTTCGGTCGCAGAAACGACATGTTCCGCCAGGGCAAGGTGGGGATGGTCTTCGGTCACCCGGCCATGATAGGCGCCAACAAGACCACTGCTCCGGATCTGGAGTTCAGGACAGCCGAGATTCCTGCGCCCAAGGCAGGCGGCTCGCGCGCCACGCTGCTGACTTCGTGGGCTTATGTGGTATCCAGCCAGGCTGAATCGGAAATATGCTCCAAATGGGTGGCGTATCTGACTTCAGCTGAGGCTCAGAAGCGCTGGACCCTTACCACCGGGGAGCTTCCTTCAAGGAAGGCTCTGCTCGACCTGCCGGAGTACAAGAACGACATATTGCTTGCGCCTTGTATGGAATCCATGAAGAAATCCGTGCCTGCTCCGTGGACTGCCAGAAGGCTCGATGATGAGCTGATCAGAGAGACGTATCAGCTGATAACACTGAAGGGCGAGAGCCCGGCTGCTGCTCTGAAATGGCTCACGAAAGAGGCCGTGAAGGCTGAAAAGGAGCAACAGGAACTGGCAAGGCCGTAGTATGTTGTGGCCCAACGGGGCCATAACTCTCATGGTCGTGCGCAAATGGAGCTTGTATAGGGGTGCGGGGCTGGGTGTTGGTATCCCGACTCCGCACCCCTCACATTCCAGTTAGGTGCCGCAGCACGGCTATAATAAGGAGGTTGGATGCGCTGTGAGTGCAAAGACGACAACAATGCGACGATGCGGCGGCAATGAGCGCAAGTACAGGTGGTACCGTTTTCAGAAGGCTAGCGCTCCGTATATATTCATATTGCCGGGCGTGGTGTTTTATCTCATGGTTACGATTGTGCCGATGATAACGGGATTCTGGATGAGCTTTCACAACTGGAGCATCATCCGTCCGACGCAGCCCTGGGTGGGACTGGACAACTACCGGAAGCTCTTTGCAGATCCTCTCTTCTGGACATCTATGAAGAATACGCTTGTATATTCGATAGGTGTAGTCCCGTTACAGATGATATTGGCGCTTCTGATTGCGCTCCTGCTGAATACGGGGATAAAGGGGCGGAAGTTTTTCAGGTTGCTGTACTACCTTCCTGTGATTACGCCGATGTCCATTGCAGCGGTCATCTGGACTTGGATATATCATCCTAATCTTGGAATATTCAATCAGATAGTGAGGTTCATTGGGCTTCGTCCCCAAGATTGGCTGGGCAATCCGGATTGGGCGATGTTCTCAGTGATCCTTGTGGCGATATGGGCAGGCATAGGCTATCGCATGGTCGTGTACCTTGCGGCCCTGCAGGGCATACCACGAACGTATTATGAGGCTGCTGAGATAGATGGTGCAGGGCGTTGGGATGCGTTCAAATACATCACACTGCCTCTTTTGAAGCCTACTACGCTATATATTCTTGTTACTAGCGTGATCAGTTCGTTCCAGGTATTTGGATTGGTGAACGTGCTGACAGGGGGCGGTCCTCTCAACTCTACTCAGGTGGCGGTCTCGTACATATTCAAGCGCGCGTTCGGAGATCTCCAATTTGGACTCGCTGCGGCAATGTCATTTGTCTTGTTCGCCATAATACTGGCGATCACGTTGATCCAATGGAAGTTTCTCGGCAAGGAGGTCACTTACGAATGAGTGCACATGCCAATAGCAGCACGCTCGATTCCGCTCTGCGTAAACAGAACAAGCAAGGCGCCGGACAATCACCAAAATGGGGGCGAATTGCCTGCAGGGTGGTCATCTATGCCATAGTGATCTTGGGAGCCGTCATGATGGCGTTGCCATTTGTTTGGCTGATACTGTCATCCTTCAAGACGCTCGAGGAAACAATGTTCTTTCCTCCTACGTTCTTCCCGAAAAACCCGACATTTGCAAACTTCCGAGAGGTGTTTGAGAGGATACCTTTTGCACGCTACTACATGAACAGCATCATAACATCGGTGATACCCACCATCATTACGGTTACAACCTGTTCCATGGCGGGTTTCGGTTTTGCCAAGTACAAGTTCACGGGGAGGAATACGCTTTTCTGGATCATACTTGCCACCATGATGGTGCCGTTTCCTGCAACGATAGTGCCGCTTTACGTGATGGTGGCCAGAGCTAATCTGATAAACACGTATGCGGGTTTGATCATCATTGGCCTATCGAGCGCGTCCGGCATATTCATGATGAGGCAGTTCATGATGACGATACCCGACGAACTGCTTGACGCCGCCCGTATCGACGGAGCAGGCGAATTTCGGATATTCAACGAGATCGTCATCCCGCTCTTGAAGCCGGCCCTGGCTACTCAGAGTCTCTTTACGTTTACGAGGCATTGGGGAGCATATGTTTGGCCTCTCATATGTGTGAATTCTGACAGGCTTCGCACGTTGCCTTTGGCAATTCCGTATTTCTCGGGACAGTATTTCAACTTCCAGAATCTGATCAACGCGGCTTCGCTAATGGCGATTGCGCCTGTACTGATCCTGTTCATCTTCACTCAGCGCTACTTTGTGGAGGGGATAACGATAACAGGGATGAAGGGCTAGACATGTTGGCTACAAAGCCAACCGATTGCTCCTGAGGCAGCCAAGAGGCTGAAGAAGAGGATCCGTAAGATCACAAACCGCAACTGGAGCGTACCCATGGCCGACCGTATACGCAAGTTGAACGAGCTCATGCGCAGATGGATTACATACTCTGCGACAGCTTCCGCCCTCAGTGAACTGCCGTATGTCGAACGGTATGTACGGTGGTCTGAGGGGGAGGACGGGCTGACAGTCCCCCTACTCGATCATGTGTCGGGTCTGTCAGCAAGGTTATTTCCCCGATATCGTTACCCCTGAGACCGCAACCCATGGAAGGATGGAAAATCCATAGTCTATCCGCTCATTCGATACGGCGGTCACATTCATAAGCATGTCGGCTACGTTGCCTGAGATCATCGATTCGCTGATGGGATACTTGATTTCCCCGTCTTCAATCAGGTAGCTGTTTTTGGCTACGCCGGAGAGGTCACCGTTGTCGCTTGGCGAGCCGCCTGAGAATCTGGCAAGGAGTATCCCTTTCTTCACCGACTTCACCATTTCTTCAAACGGGGTATCTCCCTGGTCTACAACGAATGCCCCGCCGCTGTTCACCGCCCTGTCGAGGCCGGTTTTCCTGGAACCGTAAAGGCTGAGGAGGAAGGACTTGAGCACCCCATCCTGTACGATAGTGCTGTTTTGGGCGGCGTATCCATCCGGTGTCACGAAGTATCCATTGCATATCTCATCTGACACGGGACGGGAGTGTATGCTCAGCATAGGGCTGGCGATCTGCTTGTTCAGCTTGTCCTTGTAGATGCCCGTTCCAGATATCATAGGTCCGTCGCCGAGGGAATACGAGAGGAAATACAACATGTCACTCAGGCAGTCGGGGGTGATGATAATGTTGCCGACGAACTTGCCTTCCAACGGCCGGGTATTTATCTGCTCTGTGGATTGCTGCAGGAGTATGTCCAAAGAACCGCAACCGAGCAGGGCCTTCTCCAAGTTTTTGAGTGAGAAGGCTGTGTAGTTGAAGGATGACACTTTCTCCTCGTCTTTGGATGAGAACACGGTCATGAAGGTGTATACGCCTTCGCTGGTCACGAAATCTACGCCATTTGAGTTCAGA
>Ga0208198_1003301_pt1 | contig 11152 bp, 9 predicted proteins | sample AD_JPNTR2_MetaG_FD_184446 | JGI IMG/M metagenome (GOLD analysis project Ga0208198, IMG submission 184446) | Active sludge microbial communities of municipal wastewater-treating anaerobic digesters from Japan - AD_JPNTR2_MetaG (SPAdes) (version 2) | ecosystem: Engineered > Bioreactor > Anaerobic >... | reverse complement strand
GTACAGGATAATCCAGGCCAACTACCGGGACAAACAGGGTGAAGCGGATATTATAGCTTATGACGGTGAGGTCCTTGTGTTTGTAGAGGTAAAAACCAGGAAGAGCACGAGGTGCGGCACTCCCGGCGAGGCGGTAAACCGGGAAAAACAAAGAAGGCTTACCAGGATTGCGCTGTCCTATACTGCGCGGCATAAAGTACCGTACCGGCAGGTCAGGTTTGACGTTGTGGAAGTTATAATAAAGGACAGCGAAGTAAAGCAGGTAAGGCTTATTAAGGATGCATTCGATGCTGTGACGGGGTATTAAGGAACCGGGGCTAAAGAGCTGTCCTGCATTTTTTATAGTACGGCAAGCAGGGGTGGTAAGATGCTGTCAAAGGTGTATAGCTGCTGTTTTTTTGGGATGGACGGGTACTGCGTGGAAATAGAAACCTTCATCTCCAACGGCCTTCCGTCCTGCCAAATAGTGGGCCTTCCCGACGCCGCGGTAAACGAATCAAAGGAAAGGGTGCGGTCCGCCATAAAGAACTCGGGCATGGAGTTCCCCTTAAAAAGGATAACAGTAAATATGGCGCCTGCCGACATAAGAAAAGAAGGGGTTTTCTATGACCTCCCCATTGCCGTTGGCATACTTTTGTCCTCGGGACAGGTGGAACCGGTATTCCCGCTGGAGGGCACCGCCATTATCGGTGAACTGTCCCTCGGAGGGGAGGTAAAAAAGGTGAAGGGCGTCTTAACCATGACAATAGCCCTAAAAGAGATGGGGTTTTCAAGAATAATACTTCCCCGGGACAACGCCGAAGAAGCTTCTATTGTTGAGGGTATGGAGATAATCGGAATAAAGTCGCTGGACGAAGCAGTCGAGTATCTAAAGGCACCTGAAAAATACGAGCGGCCCGAGATAATCGAGCACCCGCCGGAGGCGCCCGGAGCCGAATTGGACCTAAGCGACGTCAGGGGACAGGAAAACGCAAAGCGGGCGCTGGAAATAGCCGCCGCCGGAATGCATAACATAATACTAATAGGTCCCCCGGGTTCGGGAAAAACGATGCTTGCCAGGAGGCTTCCAACAATATTACCCGACCTAAAAGAGGAACAGGCCCTGGAGGTTACCAAAATCTACAGTATTGCAGGCAAGCTGGAAGGAGAGTCCATTATAAGGGTACCTCCCTTCAGGGCGCCCCATCATACCATCTCAGCAGCGTCACTGGTAGGCGGGGGCACCATCCCCAGACCGGGAGAAATAAGCCTCGCCCATCAGGGTGTTTTATTTTTGGATGAAATGCCGGAGTTCTCAAGGAGGGTACTGGAAGCCCTAAGACAGCCGGTGGAAAACGAAGTCATTACCGTTTCAAGGGTGAACGCAACCTTCTCCTTTCCGGCAAAGTTCTTGCTGGCGGCCAGCGCAAACCCGTGCCCCTGCGGCTATTACGGGGACCATACACGGGAATGCCGGTGCTCGCCAAGGGATATTCAGAAGTATTTCGGCAAGATATCCGGGCCGTTGATGGATAGAATTGACCTGCAGGTTGAAATATCAAGGGTTCCGATGCAGGACCTTGACCGGAAAAAAGGCGGGGTCACTTCCGCCGAGGTAAAAGAAAGAGTAATCAGGGCTCGTAAAATACAATATAATAGGTTGAAAGGCAAAGGATTGATGTACAACTCGCAGCTCTCAATAAAGGATATCGAGCAGAAATGCAATGTAAGCGCAAAGGCCATGGACTTTTTGAACAGCACCTATAGGCGGCTGGATTTAAGCGCTAGGGGATACGTTAAGGTGCTGAAGGTTGCGAGAACCATAGCCGACCTTGAGGAAAGAGGCGGCGTCGAAGTGGAGGATATAGCCGAAGCACTTCAATATAGAATTACAAGTTGAATTGAAGGAGTGAGACGTAGTGGAACAGGATAAGTACTTGATCTGGCTGTCCGGCATAAGGAATATTGGCGGCATAAGGGTCAGAAGGCTCATTGAACATTTTGGCTCGGCGAAATCGGTTTGGGAAGCCAGCCGTGAAGACCTCGAAAAAGTAAAGGGTATAGACCGTGGAGTCATTAGGCAAATATTTGCACACAAAAACGAGGCGAGGCTGGAACACTGCCTGTACAGCTTAGAGAGGCACAATATTTCAACCATTCCGATAACTTCGGCATACTACCCCGCGCTGCTTAAGGAGATATACAATCCGCCGTACCTTTTGTATGTGAAGGGAGACAGGAAGGCGCTGGAGGGAAACTGTATAGCCATTGTTGGTTCAAGGAACGCCAGTTACTACGGGAAAAAGGTGGCCTTTAAACTGGCAGAACAACTGGCAAGGGCGGGGTTTAACATAGTAAGCGGGTTGGCCAGGGGTATTGACAGCTATGCCCATAAGGGCGCCCTGGCGGTAGGAGGCAAGACCATAGCGGTTATGGGCAACGGTCTGGACGTTGTATACCCTAGGGAAAATTATCAACTTATGAAGGAAATATCCGGCAGCGGGCTGCTGCTCAGCGAGTACCCGCCGGGGACCAGTCCTTTAAGGGGAAATTTCCCTGCCCGGAACAGGCTGATAAGCGGCCTTTCGCTGGGGGTGGTGGTTGTAGAGGCCTCCGAAAGGAGCGGCGCGTTGATTACCGCGGACTTTGCCCTTGAACAGAACCGGGAAGTTTTCGCGGTACCGGGCAACATAAACAGTGCCACCAGTGCCGGTGCCAACAACCTTATAAAACAGGGCGCAAAAATTGTTAACCGGGTGGAGGATATCCTGGAAGAGTTCCCCTTTGCGGTGCTGCAAAGCCGAACAAAAAAAGGCGGCGATAACGGGTTAATTGGAGGCGGGACGGGAAAAACTGAAGACAAGGTTCTAAGGATGATTGGACAGCAGCCGGTTCATATAGATGACCTCCTTTCCGAGAGCGGCCTTAGGATAAACCAACTGAACGCGCTGCTTACCCATTACGAGGTGGAAGGACTGATTCAAAGGCTGCCCGGTAACTATTTCGTGGCCAGATAACGACGGAGGTGAATGGTATGACAAAGTGCCTGGTTATAGTGGAATCGCCCGCCAAGGCAAAAACGATAAAAAAATTTCTTGGCAGGGGCTACAAGGTGGAAGCATCCATGGGCCATGTGCGGGACCTGCCCAAGAGCCAGATGGGAGTGGACAAGGAGAGGGGTTTTGAACCTAAGTTTATTACCATAAGGGGAAAGGGCCCGGTGCTGGATAAGATAAAAAAGGAAGCCAAGGAAGCGGACTGTGTACTGCTTGCCACAGACCCGGACAGGGAAGGAGAGGCAATTTCCTGGCACCTTGCCTATATACTCGACCTGGATGCCTCCTCCCCGTGCAGGATTGAATTCAACGAGGTCACAAAGGATGCGGTAAAAAGGGCGCTGAAAAATCCAAGGCCCATCGACGGTAGGCTGGTGGATGCCCAGCAGGCGAGAAGGATCGTGGACCGCCTGGTGGGTTACGAGATAAGCCCGCTACTGTGGAAAAAGGTTAAAAAGGGCTTAAGTGCCGGTCGGGTTCAGTCGGTCGCCTTAAGGCTTATTTGCGACCGCGAGGAGCAAATAGAGAGGTTTGTTCCGCAGGAATACTGGCGGCTGTATGCGACGCTGTATAAAAAGGAACGCAAAGAAAGCTTCAAGGTGGAGCTTTATTCCCGCGGCGGAAAGAAGATATCCATCGGCAGCAGGGAAGAGATGGACAGCGTACTTAAAGATATAAAGGGAGGAAAATTTGAAGTCACCGAGATAAAGAAGGGCAAAAAGGCAAGAAGCCCGTATCCTCCCTATATTACCAGCAGCCTGCAGCAGGATGCGCACAATAAACTGGGGTTTACGGTAAAAAGGACCATGGCCGCTGCCCAGCAGCTGTACGAAGGAGTTGATATAAAGGGCGCCGGCACCGAAGGGCTGATAACGTACATGAGGACCGACTCGGTGCGAATATCGGATACGGCCCTGGCCCAGGTAAGGGACTACGTCAAAAAAGAATGGGGAGAGGGCTACCTGCCCGTAAAGCCCCGTTATTATAAGAGTAAAAAGGGCGCCCAGGGAGCCCACGAAGCCATAAGGCCAACGTCGGTCTACAGGACCCCCGACAGCATCAGGGACTCCCTTACCCCGGACCAGTACAAGGTATACAGCCTTATCTGGAAACGTTTTGTTGCGTCCCAGATGGCGGACGCCATGTACGACACGGTGAATGTAAGCGTTGAGTGCGGGCAGTACCTGTTTAAGGCTGCCGGCATGACTCTCACCTTTAAGGGGTTTTTGCAGGTAATGGACGATGACGCCGAAAACAAGCAGGAGGAGTTACCGCCGCTGGAAAAGGGTGACTTGCTGAAAGTTAAGAAGCTGGAGGACAAACAATATTTCACGCAGCCCCCGGCAAGGTACACCGAAGCGTCGCTTATTAAGGCCCTTGAGGATGACGGAATCGGAAGACCCAGCACCTACGCTCCTGTAATATCCACCATTTTACAGAGGGGTTACGTGGAAAAGGACAAAAAGTCCCTTGTGCCCACCTACCTTGGCAAGGTGGTGAACGAGGTTATGGAGGAATACTTTGCCGATATTGTGGACGTGGATTTTACGGCGGACATGGAGGATAAGCTGGATGAAATAGAGGAAAATGGGATTGAATGGAGAAAGGTTGTGGAGGACTTTTACCGTCCACTGGAAGAAATGGTGGCCAGGGCGGAGAAAAAGATGGAGAAAATAGTCATCAGGGAAAAGGAGACCGAAGAAGTATGCGACCGCTGCGGCAGGAATATGGTGATAAAGCACGGGAAATACGGCAAGTTCCTTGCCTGTCCGGGTTTCCCGGAATGCAGGAACACCAAGCCGCTATTGGAAAAGGCGGGGGTCCCATGCCCCGAGTGCGGGGGCGATATTGTTATTAAAAGGACCAAAAAGGGAAGGACCTTTTACGGGTGCGCCAATTATCCCGACTGTGACTTTATGACGTGGAACAAGCCTTTGGCGGAAAAATGCAAGGAATGCGGCCAAAACCTGTGGGAGGTCAAGGGCAGGAAGGGGAACGGGCCGGTGTGCCTTAACGAAGAGTGCAAAAACTACAGCGGATGAGGCATGACGTATTAACTATGGAAGGACGCATTTGGACCGGTAGCTTTATATGAGGACGGGTGAAACAGCATGAAAACGGTAACTGTAGTAGGGGCAGGGTTGGCCGGAAGTGAAACGGCATGGCAGCTGGCAAAAAGGGGGATTAAGGTTAGGCTTTATGAGATGAGGCCTGAAAAAATGACCCCGGCGCACCATACGGGCCTGTTTGCAGAGCTTGTTTGCAGCAATTCCCTAAGGTCAAACCTCCTGGAGAATGCGGCGGGCCTTCTCAAGGAGGAAATGAGAAGGTTGGATTCCCTTATTATAAAGTGCGCCGATAACAACACTGTGCCCGCCGGCTCGGCGCTGGCGGTTGACAGGGAGGGCTTTGCCCGGCAGGTAACACGTATGATTGAAGAAAACCCCAATATCGAAGTGATAAGGCAGGAGGTTACAGAGTTCCCCGAAGGGCCGGCTATAATCGCCACCGGCCCGCTGACTTCCGACGGGCTTGCCAAGACCCTGGCTAAAGTATTGGACTGTGAATACCTGTATTTCTATGACGCGGCGTCCCCGATAGTAACGGCGGAATCGCTTGACATGGATGTGATATTCCGGGCCTCCAGGTATGGAAAGGCCGGGGACCACTACCTCAACTGCCCCTTTACAAGTGAAGAATACGAAAGGTTCTGGTCGGAACTGGTGGAAGCTAAAGGTTATCCGCTTAAACAGTTTGAGAACTTAAAGGTATTCGAGGGGTGTATGCCGGTGGAAGTGATGGCAAAAAGGGGAAAGGACACGCTGCTTTACGGGCCATTGAGACCTGTGGGTTTAACCGACCCCCGTACCGGACGCACGCCCTACGCCGTGGTGCAGCTGAGGCAGGACAATGCCCAGGGTACCTTGTACAACCTGGTGGGTTTCCAAACCAACCTGCGGTGGTCTGAACAAAACCGGGTGTTTAGGATGATTCCAGGATTAAAGGATGCGGAGTTTGTAAGGTACGGCGTTATGCACAGGAATACCTATATCAATTCCCCCCGGCTGATGCTTGACACGCTGCAGCTTAGAGCCGACCCCGGGATAATGTTCGCGGGGCAGATAACGGGTGTGGAAGGTTATATAGAATCCACAGCCTCAGGGCTTGTTGCCGGGATTGGAATGGCAAGGCTTCTAAGGGGAAAGCCCCCGCTGGTGCTGCCGCGGGAAACCATTATAGGTTCGCTTATTAAGTATATTACCACCAGTACCGCCAGTGACGGTTTTCAGCCCATGAACGCCAATTTTGGCCTGCTGCCGCCGCTGGAGGGAAGAGTTAAGGACAAAAAATGGCGCAACAGGATGCTTGCCGAAAGGTCGCTGGAATACCTGGACCGGATTGTCCGGGACCTGGACTAGATACCGGTGAATATACGCAATTTATTTTGAAGGTGGTGTTATTGTGATAAAGGGGACTACCATTGTGGCTGTAAGGAAAGGAAGCAAAGGAGCCATTGCGGGAGACGGACAGATTACGCTGGGTGAACATACTATAATGAAACACCGTGCTAAAAAGGTAAGGAAGATATACAACGACAGGGTCTTGGTAGGGTTTGCCGGTTCGGTGGCGGATGCCCTTACTTTGACCGAAAAGTTCGAAGGCAAGCTGGAACAGTACGGGGGAAGCCTTAAGAGGGCCGCGGTGGAGCTTGCAAAGGACTGGAGAACCGACAAGGTACTAAGAAGGCTGGAAGCAATGCTGATAGCCCTTGACAGGGAATCGCTGCTGGTTATTTCCGGGAACGGGGAAGTAATAGAACCGGATGACAACGTGATAGCAGTAGGCTCGGGCGGGCCTTACGCGCTGGCGGCGGCAAGGGCCCTATACGAAAACACCGAATTGGACGCTGCCGGAATAGCTGAAAAGGCCCTGAAGATAGCGTCCGGTATTTGTGTGTATACCAATGACGACATAACCGTACTGGAGCTTTGATGTTAAAGGAGAGGTGAAAAATTGAAAGAACTGACTCCCTCTGAGATAGTAAAGCAGTTGGACAAGTACATAGTTGGCCAGGACAGCGCGAAAAGGTCGGTGGCAGTGGCCCTTAGAAACAGGTACCGTAGAAGGAGGCTGCCGCAGGAACTCCAGGAGGAGATAAAACCAAGGAACATATTAATGGTAGGCCCGACCGGTGTAGGCAAAACCGAGATTGCCAGAAGGCTTGCAAAGCTTGTCGATGCACCCTTCGTCAAGGTGGAAGCCACCAAGTTTACAGAGGTCGGTTACGTTGGCCGGGATGTGGATTCCATGGTAAGGGACCTGGTGGAAACCTCCATAAGGATGGTAAAAAACAGGATGGTGGAAGAGGTCCGAGGTAAGGCCGAAGCGGCGGCTGAAGAAAGGATAGTTGAACTATTGGTCCCCTCGCCGAAAAAGGAAGCGTCCTATAAAAACCCGCTGGAGGTTTTGTTCGGTCAGCCGCCGGAGCAGCAGAGCACCGGTGACGGGGAAAGAATGAGGGCGGTTCATGAGGAAAGAAACATAGTAAGGTCAAAACTGAAAATTGGTGAACTTGAGAATGAAATGGTTGAGATTGAAATAGAGGACAGGGGCGGGACGCCGGTGGAGTTTTTCACCGGGGTGGGTATCGAAGAGATGTCTATAAATTTCCGGGACCTACTTGGCGGAATGCTGCCCGGCAAGAAGAAAAAAAGAAAGGTAACAGTGGCGGAGGCAAGAAAGCTGCTGGTGCAGGAAGAAGCAAACAAACTGGTGGACATGGACCAGGTAGTATCCGAGGCGATTGAACAGGCCGAGCAAAACGGTATAATATTTCTGGACGAGATAGACAAGATCGCATCCAGGGACTACAAAGTAGGGCCGGATGTTTCAAGGGAGGGTGTGCAGAGGGATATACTGCCGCTGGTGGAGGGCAGTACCGTGATGACCAAGTACGGGCCGGTAAAGACCGACCATATACTGTTTATAGCAGCGGGAGCCTTTCATATTTCAAAGCCCTCCGACCTGATACCCGAGCTCCAGGGCCGCTTTCCCATAAGGGTGGAACTTGACAGCCTGACTGTGGACGACTTCAAGAGGATACTGACCCAGCCAAAGAACGCAATTATCACCCAGTACACGGCGCTACTGGATACCGAAGGAGTAAAGGTAGTAATCAAGGAAGACGCGGTGGACAAAATCGCCGAGATAGCCTATGCCGTCAACCAGGCGGACGAAAACATAGGAGCAAGAAGGCTGCATTCCATTGTAGAGAAGTTGTTCGAAGAGATATCCTACTCCGCACCCGAGCTTAAAGGAAAAACCATAGAGATAGACGGGGAATACGTTAAGGCACAGCTTAAGGAATTGATAACCGGGAAGGACATAGGCCGGTTCATAATATAAAACCGTTACAGGGCTTATATAGTGGAGCGAAACGGCAGGACGACGGTTGGTACAATATAAAAAAGAAAAATAAAAATATTTTTACGGAAAAAGAAGGAAAGAGTAAAAATATATAGAAATATATGTTAAAATAAATTAACGATATGACAGTGTTCGATAAAGGCAAACCCATCAAAAGGTGGGGACGCAAAGCCACGGGTCTAAGGCAAGGTAATTGCTATGGCAGCCGGGTTGCCGGATACAGCCGCTTTTATATAACGGTTTATTTACCTGTTGCCGGCTTCCGGGCAGCAGGTTTTTTTAAAGTCCCGCATTTAAGCGCTGTTGCAAGTATTTAGGCAATTTGAGGAATGACGTACGAAAAAATAGAAAAGGGGGTGATTTTTAGATATATATGAAGGATTATGATGAAAACCATCGAATAAGTATTTAAGTATGGGCCAATTTAAAAGCCTGGAGGTGGGAAAAATGCGGAGCGAAAACCAAGTGCTCACAATTCTTCAGAAAGCCTTGGATGCTTCATGGCTGAGAAACCAGGTGATTTCCAACAACATAGCAAACGTTGATACCCCTAATTATAAAGCCTACAAAGTTGAATTCGAGGACATTTTGAAGGATGCGATTGAAAAAAGGGACTTTAAGGTGTCAAGCGAGAACCCAAGGCATATTCCCATAACAAACAAAAGCCTTGATCGGCTCACTCCCCGTATAACAAGGGATAGAAGCACAAAGACAAGGATTGACGGGAACAACGTGGACATTGACGTTCAAACCGCAAACCTCGCCAAAAACACTATTATGTATATGGCTCTGACAGACCAGATATCGGCCAGACTTGCAAGGCTCAGAACGGTAATAAACGAAGGCAGGAGGTAGTCCCATGGGCATTTTCAACGCCATTAACCTAAGTGCCACCGGGCTGACCGCCCAACGGCTGAGAATGGACGTTATTGCCAAGAACATAGCCAACGCCAGTACCACCAGGACCGAGAACGGGCTTCCCTATAGGAGGCAGGTGGTTATATTCGAGGAAAACTGCAGGAATAAAGCCTTCTCCCAATTCCTTTCGGAGGAAAGTCGAAGGCTTTTCCTTAAGGATGGCGGGGTTAAAGTTAAGGGGATAGTGGACGACAAATCCCCTTTCAAACGCATCTATGACCCGGGGCATCCGGATGCCGACGCGGAGGGCTATGTGCTCATGCCCAACGTGGATGTCGTTGTGGAAATGGTAAACATGATTTCCGCCGCAAGGGCGTACGAGGCGAATGTGACAGCGCTTAACGCAACCAAGGGGATGGCCCAGAAAGCACTGGAAATTGGAAGGTCATAGGGAGGTTGGAATAAGTGAGAATAGATGTTCATAGTCCCATTAAGCCGTTAAGCCTTCCTGTACAAAGGATTTCCGGCGATGGGCAGCAAACCGAGGGCTTCAGCCAGTGCCTTAACGAAGCCTTAAACAAGGTTAACGAACTGCAAAAAGCGGCGGATAACTCCGCCATAGCCCTCGCAACGGGAGAAGTACAAAACCTGCACCAGGTTACGATAGATTCATTAAAAGCGGAAATAGCGCTGCAGTTCACCCTGCAGATAAGAAACAAGGTAATAGAAGCATACCAGGAGATCATGAGAATGCAGATATAAAAATTAGTAGATGCGCTGCTTCGCCCGGCGGCTGAAGCAGCGTAGTACCGACCAAATAAGGATGGGGTGGACGCGTTGGAAGAGACCCTAAAAAAAGTGAAAAATCAGCTGAACGAGTTCTGGCAGGCCAGGACTAAAAATCAAAAGCTGAAGATAGGCATAAGCGCGGCGATTTTTGTTGCCAGTATGGCACTGCTTATATTTTTTACATCCCGACCGGAAATGGTTCCGCTTTACGGGAAGCTTGAAATGGAGGACGCGGGAGCCATAACCCAGAAACTGGACGAATACAAGGTGAAATGGGAAATTGATGATGATTCCACAATACTGGTGCCAAAACAGGAGGTAAACAGGCTGAGGATGCAGCTGGCGACAGAAGGTCTACCCAGGAACGGTTTCAGCCTGGTGGAGGCGCTGGATAATACCCGCCTTGGAACAACCGACCTGGAGAGAAGGGAAAGGATACGGGTTGGCCAGGAATACGCAATAGCCCAAGCCATAGAGACCATAGAGGGAGTGGAATACGCCCAGGTAAACCTCTATATTCCCGGTGACAGCGTATTTGCGCTAAGCGAAAGCGAATACCAGTCCAGTGCCGGGATTTTAATTAAGCTGCAGCCGGGGGCTGTTCTTTCGCAGGAGCAGGTGGACGGGATAATACAGTTTGTTTCAAAGAGTGTTAAGGGACTTAAAAAGGAGAACATATCCATAATTGACCAGACAGGCCAAGAGCTGTCTTCCGAGGCGGATACGCAGCAGGGAAAGCTTTTAAAACAAATGGAAATAGAACAGGATATGCAGGCACGGATGCAAAAAAGCATCAGGGAATTTTTGGAGACTGCCTACGGAAAGAACAACGTGGATGTCAGGGTAAACCTGAAACTTGACTTTGACAGCCAGGTTACCAGTATAGTCAAGTTTGAGCCCCCGATACCGGGCGAAGATACCGGTCTTATAAGAAGTATACAGGAACTGGAGGAGCATGCGCAAAACATGGGCGGCGGCGGGGTTCCAGGTACCGACAGCAATATGGACGATGTTGTGTCCTACGCGGAGCTTGAATCCGACCA
>Ga0208198_1003299_pt1 | contig 11154 bp, 9 predicted proteins | sample AD_JPNTR2_MetaG_FD_184446 | JGI IMG/M metagenome (GOLD analysis project Ga0208198, IMG submission 184446) | Active sludge microbial communities of municipal wastewater-treating anaerobic digesters from Japan - AD_JPNTR2_MetaG (SPAdes) (version 2) | ecosystem: Engineered > Bioreactor > Anaerobic >... | reverse complement strand
AAGGCTTTATCAAGAATTATGGGTGATATAACAGGTAGATATAACCATATTGAAACAGGTGCTTCTTCACCCCAGATTTCTGTCAGGGCTTGGAGGAGTCCTGGCTGGAGGGATTTTGCCAGGGCATTCCCTATCTCTGTTGGGGGGTTTTTCCTCTTTGTTGGCCTTGCTGCACTCAGTAAACCCGAGGATGCAAAGATGGCGCCGATTTTTTTTATTTTAGGGGCTATTTTATTTCTTTCTTATATACCTCTCAAAAAATTAGGCATGGGCGAATATAGACTCGGCTTTGATTTAAAAACAGACACTCTTTGGATATACCGTAAAGGCAAGGGGATTGTAAGTATTGAACCAGATGCCCACAAGATAGAGGGATTCTATTATACCAGAGGGGATAGCGCAAGGTTTAATTACCTCTGGCATCTAAACCCATCTATGCCTTTGATATGGCGCAAGAGGCAATGGCTTTTGACTATTAAACGTAAAAGCTCTAAATTCCCTTTTGGTGTTGGAGGGTCAGGTCTTGCCCTGGAGAAGGAGGCGCAGGAGGTTGCTGAAAAGGCTAATCTGCTTTTAAAATCAACTATCAGAGGTGAGCATGAAAACAGGTAGGCTGGATATGAAAAAAATAATACTTTTTCTATGTTTTGGGATATTTTTGCCTGTCAGTGTCTTTTGCCAGGGGACTCCTTTTGTCCCCAATGACCCTTATTTTCTTTACAACAGCACTGTTAGACCCAGTTTTCCTGGTCAGTGGCACCTTCTCAACAATGCACCTTCAGAGATTACTATTTATATAGAGTATATACAGGGAAGTGTGACAATGAAAAATGCCGGTGTGGATGCCAATCTAAAAGGTGCATGGGATGCAGGGTATACTGGAAAAGGGGTCGTGATAGGGATAGTCGACGATGGCGTGGAAGGAACCCACGAAGACCTCAAGGACAACTACATTTCAAGGCTAAGCCGTACATTCGAGAACGGTAAAATATCAGAGACCCAGGGGCCTGTAAAAATAAGTGACAACCACGGGACAGCCGTGGCTGGTGTGGCTGCTGCAAGAGGGGGGAATAATACAGGTGGCACAGGTGCAGCCCCCTATGCCGGTCTTGCAGGGCTCAAGATTTTAGGTGGTGATCTGACAAAAGAAGACGAATTCAATGCCTATATGTGGGGAAGCGGTGTCTTATTTGATAGGAATACAGGCAAATATACCATTAAGAGCAGACCTGAGATCGTCATAAAGAACCATAGCTATGGAGAAAATACACCTTTTGTAGAGGAGGAGAACATAGTCCTTCAGGCCCTTTCCAAGACATCTGCCAACGGTGTAATACATGTCTTTGCTGCAGGCAATGACAGGGGAAAAACCAATGAGGATGCAAACAAGGCAGCTGCAAACAGCTATAGGGATGTCATAAATGTAGCAGCCCTGGGAAGCGACGGTAAATTTGCCAATTACAGCTGTTACGGTGCCAGCATATTTGTCACTGCCCCTTCTAACAGGAGTGACCTTACAGGGTTTGGTATATTAACCACAGACAGAACAGGCGCAGATTTGGGCTATAACAGATATTCAGATTCCAACACATCCGGTGATAAATATGATACATTTCCTGATACAAATTATACATCCCTGTTCGGTGGCACATCCGCTGCCGCGCCCCTTGTATCAGGTATACTTGCACTGGGTGTGCAGGCAAATAGATATATGGACACCCGTATGGCAAAGCATGTCCTTGTCCAGACAAGCACGAGGGTTGACCCAGATGATAAAAGCGATACCGGGGGCTGGGTTAAAAACGGGGCAGGGAACTGGTTTAATCCCAACTATGGCTTCGGCAATATAAATGCCGGAAAATTTATAGAGAGGCTGAAGACTGTAATGGGCGTCACAACCCAGACATCATATTCCACTGCAACAAAGACAGTAAACGAGACCATTAAGTATTTAGACGAAAACGGTGTCGGGGGGACAAGTAAACAGATAAACCTGACCACAAAAGAGCTGCCTGCCTCCCTGAGGCAACCTCTCGAGGGTGTGGAGGTGGAGCTCAACTTCACCCATAAAAAGAGGGGGGACCTTGCAGCCTTTGTAACATCTCCTTATGATACAAAGAGCATAATATTGTATCCCACATCAAGTCTTGATGAAAACAAACAGGATAAGGCAAGTGTTACCAATTTTGGCTGGACATTTCTATCCAATGCCTTCTGGGGCGAAGACCCCCTGGGGGGTAAGGATAAAACTGCAGGGACATGGACGATTACTATGTGTGATACAGTGAATAAGGCAGGTAGTGAATTAGGGACATGGAACAGCTATAAGCTTACCCTCCTTATGGGTGCCCTTATATTTAAGGATTCAGGGACAACCACCCAGGATACAGATATTAAGGCAAGGAGCTTGTTTTTAAATGACCCTAATGATGTCTTTATCAACCCGACAGGCCTTAGTGTAAAAGTAAATGAAAAACTACAGGTCTCAAAGGGCGAGATGAATATAAACGGTATTGTTGAGATGGAGCGTGCTGAGGATGATGAAGACCCTGATGATGGTTTCTTTGTCCTTGACGGAGGTATTGTATCAGGGGCAGGCACGATTATAGCCCCCTATGGCTTCTACCATTTAGACGGCACCATCAAGCCCGGTAACTCCATCGGCACCCTTACAATTATTGGTGACTATTACCAGGATTCTGCAGCCAAGCTCCTCATCGAGGTAGCCTCTCCAATAAGCAACGACCTCCTTGCCATAACAGGGGCAGCAGACATAGCAGGCATCCTCCAGACCTCATGGACAGGTGGGGCAACGCCAAAACCAGGGACCAGGCTCGGGACAATCCTTACAGCCACATCAGGGGTTACAGGGAGATTCTCAAGGCTATTAACAAACATAACCCCCACAGTCATGTTCAAGCCTAAATACGATATAGCGAACCAGATATACCTTATGGTAGAGCGTGACTATATAAATGAAAACATCATGCCCTATTTAACAGCTAACCAGCAGGCAATAGGTTCTATGCTAAACTCTGTTGGCAACACAGCAACAGGGGACTTAAATACTGTCCTTGGTGCCATAGACTCCCTTACCTCATACAGTCAGACAGCATCTGCACTGGAACAGCTCCTGCCTATAAGCTCCAATGTCTCTACAAATGTTGCTATAAACAGTGCAAACTTCCAATCCGGGAATATATCAAGCCGCCTTGGTGAGCTAAGGAGCGGTTTTTCTGGATTCAGTGTTAATGGTTATTCCTTTGCACCTTTTATGGTTGCATCTTCAGGCAGGGAATTAACAGGTATTATCCCCCAGAAATATGATGGTAAATGGGGATTCTTTGTAAGGGGCAGCACAGTATTGGGAGATAAAGGGACATCCCCTGATGAGGTAGGCTATAAATTTACAACCACAGGGATAACCATAGGGAGTGACTACCGCTTCTCAAATAATTTTATCGCCGGTGTTATGGCAGGCTTTTATAATTCAAAGACCGATATAAGCGATGCAGGAAGCAAGGTCAAGCTTGACGGATATACCCTTGGTTTATACAAATCATACTATACAGGTGGATTCTATTCAGATGCCTTTATCAACTATTCATACAACAGGTATGACAATACAAGGAGGATAGTGTTCCCAGGGATAGACAGGACAGCAACATCAAAGCCCAGTGGCCATCAGTTTGCAGCCTATGGAGGGGCAGGATATGACTTCAAAAAAGGCAACCTCTCTTTTGGTCCAACACTCTCCCTGCAGTATGTGTATCTCAACTTAGATAGCTACACAGAATCTGGTGCCGGGGCATTAAACCTTGATGTAGAAAGACAGACAGGGAATTCATTCCAGAGCAACATAGGCGGCAGGATGACATATAAATGGCAGACCAAAAACGCTGAATATCTACCGAGTATATGGGCATCATATGGACATGAGTTCTTAAACAACAGCAAGACCATAGATGTATCCCTTAGCCAGGGAAGCTCTGTAGTAGGCATAGAGACCGCCTCCCCTGACAGAAACTTTGTGTCACTGGGTGCCGGCATCACAGCTGTCTTAAAAAATAATGCACAGATATTCTGTAATTACAACTTCCAGGCAGGTAACAGCCGTTATATTGCACAGACGATAAATGCTGGATTAAGACTGCAGTTTTGATTATAGCTCAAAGTTGTTATTAATGAGAAAGATACTCTACAATGCCTTTTTGTGGCGCAAAAAAGAGCAGCTGCTCATGGTCAACCGCGCAGGCTCTGCTTTTAAAATCAACTATTAGAGGTGAACATGAAAACAGGTAGGCTGGATATGAAAAAAATAATACTTTTTCTATGTTTTGGGATATTTTTGCCTGTCAGTGTCTTTTGCCAGACAAGTCCGTTTTACCCAAACGACCCGTACTTTTTTTATAATGCCGCTCAACTGCCCTATTTTCCGGGACAATGGCACCTTGAAAACAATGCCCCATCAGAGATAACGTGGACGTTTCCAATCCAGCCGGATGGACCCGACTGGTATAAGAATGAATATCATGGGAAAAGCATTGTTATGAAAAACTCAGGTGTGGACACGAATGTTGTTGATGCATGGAAAAAGGGATTCACAGGAAAGGGAGTTGTCATAGGTATCGCCGATAACGGCACCGACGGGACAAACGAGGATATTGCGCCTAATTACAGTGCGGCTTTGAGCCGTAATTTCCTCGGAGGTAATATTTATGAAAATCAAGGACCTGTTAAACAGAGCGACAATCATGGGACTGCTGTTGCCGGTGTTGCAGCGGCAAGGGGCGGCAACGGCATCGGCGGCACAGGGGCTGCGCCCTATGCCACGATTGCCGGGCTTCGTGTGCTTGATAGCGCTTCAGTAATTGAAGATGCTTTTAATGCATATATGTGGAAAAGCGGGGTTGATTTTAAAGTAGAAGGCGGCTCAATCGTTTATACACCGAGAAATCAGCCCGAGATACATATTAAAAATCACAGCTACGGGTTTGATCAACCATTCAAAGATAATGTCGATATCATTTTGAGGTCTCTCCATGAAACCGCAGCCAACGGCGTGATTCACGTATTTGCAGCAGGCAATTATAGAGGCACAGATTGCGAGGATGCAAACAAGTTGATGAGAAATAGTTATCGAGACGTGATAGATGTAGCAGCCTTAGGAAGTGACGGCAAGTACAGCAATTACAGCAGTTACGGTGCATCTATCTTTGTTACCGCACCGTCGAACAGGACAGAATTTTACAAAATTAGCCAGGCCGTTTCCACAGGCTTCGGCATCCTTACGACAGACCGCACAGGAAAGAATCTGGGCTACAATGCATATTCCGCAAACAACCGCTGCGGGGACGAATGGGCAGATTGCGGTGATCTCTATGAATCTTTCCCGGATTATAGTTATACAAGTACATTCGGCGGCACATCATCCGCTGCCCCGCTTGTCTCCGGCATTCTGGCGCTGGGCAAAGAGGCAAACCCAGATATGGATGTTCGCATGGCAAAACATGTGCTTGTTAAGACGAGCGACAGGGTTGATCCGGATGATGCAAGCACAACAGGCAAATGGCTAAAAAACGGGGCAGGCAACTGGTTTAACCCCAATTACGGTTTCGGTAATATCAATGCAGGCAAGTTTGTCGATATGGTTCAGAAGGTTGCCTATGTAACGCAGCAGACATCATATTCTACGGGCACGCAAAATGTAAATGCAGGCATTAGAAGTGTTGATAATGGTGGCACAACCAGGACATTTACACTCACCAAGTCTGAGCTTACAGATTCGATAAGACAGCCGCTGGAAGGTGTTGAGGTGCTTCTCAACTTCACACATCCCAAGCGGGGAGACCTTGCAGCAAGCATGACATCGCCTTCCGGCATGCAGAGCCTTTTCTTGAATTCCACTTCTCATTTGCCTGCCGAAAAACAGGATACTGCAAGCGTTACGAATTTCGAATGGACGTTTTTAACCAATGCATTCTGGGGGGAATCTGGGCTCGGCACATGGTCAATTACAATGGTTGACGAAATCACAGATAATAAAGGTACCTGGAACAGCTACAATGTTACTTTTCTGATGGGTGATATCGTATTGGTAAGCGATCTGCCGGATACCCAACAGACTGATATCAAGGCGCGTTCGCTGACACTGGCGAATGCGAATAAAACATATTCAATACCGTCAGGGCTTAAATTTCAGGCAAGGGATAATGTTAAAGTTGAAGCGGGTTCGCTTGTTGTAAACGGAGATATCACAGAGGATGCAAGCGGTTTTGGTGTTGAAGTAAATATCGAAGGCGGCACAGTCTCAGGTGTGGGTTCCATTACCGCAAAAAGGGGCATATCTCATTCAGGAGGTATTATATCACCCGGCAACTCCATCGGCACCCTCAACATCAAAGGCAACTACGCTCAAGGGGCAAATGCCTCCCTTTTAATCGAGGTTGCCTCTCCAATAAGCAACGACCTCCTTGCCATAACAGGGGCAGCAGACATAGCAGGCATCCTCCAGACCTCATGGACAGGTGGGGCAACGCCAAAACCAGGGACCAGGCTCGGGACAATCCTTACAGCCACATCAGGGGTTACAGGGAGATTCTCAAGGCTATTAACAAACATAACCCCCACAGTCATGTTCAAGCCTAAATACGATATAGCGAACCAGATATACCTTATGGTAGAGCGTGACTATATAAATGAAAACATCATGCCCTATTTAACAGCTAACCAGCAGGCAATAGGTTCTATGCTAAACTCTGTTGGCAACACAGCAACAGGGGACTTAAATACTGTCCTTGGTGCCATAGACTCCCTTACCTCATACAGTCAGACAGCATCTGCACTGGAACAGCTCCTGCCTATAAGCTCCAATGTCTCTACAAATGTTGCTATAAACAGTGCAAACTTCCAATCCGGGAATATATCAAGCCGCCTTGGTGAGCTAAGGAGCGGTTTTTCTGGATTCAGTGTTAATGGTTATTCCTTTGCACCTTTTATGGTTGCATCTTCAGGCAGGGAATTAACAGGTATTATCCCCCAGAAATATGATGGTAAATGGGGATTCTTTGTAAGGGGCAGCACAGTATTGGGAGATAAAGGGACATCCCCTGATGAGGTAGGCTATAAATTTACAACCACAGGGATAACCATAGGGAGTGACTACCGCTTCTCAAATAATTTTATCGCCGGTGTTATGGCAGGCTTTTATAATTCAAAGACCGATATAAGCGATGCAGGAAGCAAGGTCAAGCTTGACGGATATACCCTTGGTTTATACAAATCATACTATACAGGTGGATTCTATTCAGATGCCTTTATCAACTATTCATACAACAGGTATGACAATACAAGGAGGATAGTGTTCCCAGGGATAGACAGGACAGCAACATCAAAGCCCAGTGGCCATCAGTTTGCAGCCTATGGAGGGGCAGGATATGACTTCAAAAAAGGCAACCTCTCTTTTGGTCCAACACTCTCCCTGCAGTATGTGTATCTCAACTTAGATAGCTACACAGAATCTGGTGCCGGGGCATTAAACCTTGATGTAGAAAGACAGACAGGGAATTCATTCCAGAGCAACATAGGCGGCAGGATGACATATAAATGGCAGACCAAAAACGCTGAATATCTACCGAGTATATGGGCATCATATGGACATGAGTTCTTAAACAACAGCAAGACCATAGATGTATCCCTTAGCCAGGGAAGCTCTGTAGTAGGCATAGAGACCGCCTCCCCTGACAGAAACTTTGTGTCACTGGGTGCCGGCATCACAGCTGTCTTAAAAAATAATGCACAGATATTCTGTAATTACAACTTCCAGGCAGGTAACAGCCGTTATATTGCACAGACGATAAATGCTGGATTAAGACTGCAGTTTTGATTATAGCTCAAAGTTGTTATTAATGAGAAAGATACTAATTATATAGTGGGTATATCGCTTCGCATATAGATGCAAAAATTTGGTATTTTAAAAATTATTTTCACCAGTGACATACTGTTGTCACCATAGAGTAATATAATTTATGTAAGAAGGTTGGAGGGTAGCCAATCCTCAATCAATTATCAATGGGGGTGAGAGTATGCCGCAGTGGACATTCAGGATAAACGACGGATACAGGACAGTGGATGCCTTTGACCTCAATGAGGCTCTAAAGGAGGCAAATCTTTCAGAGTTTGACGACTATGAAATCATAGAAGGTGATGACTTTGAAGACAGGTGTTTAATCTCAGCCATTACAGACGATATACTGTTCGGGGAATAAACACAGGGATGGCACGATACCTGTATGTTTCTAATAGAAAATCCAGGATTATTAAATAGTTTGACATAGCTACCCAAAAAGGTATTGATAATACAATACTTTTTTATGCGCAATTATTAATTGTTCCGGTATGGCAGTTGACAATCAGCATTATTTTTCCTACAATAGAAGTAAGGAATAAAAATCCTTACAATGAGGTGAGTTATGATAGTTGCAAAGGTAACATCAAAAGGCCAGGTGACAATACCAAAGAAGGTCAGAGATAAGCTGGGGGTTAGCCCTGGTGAGGGCGTGGGTTTTGAGGAAAAAGACGGTTTAATGTTTATAAAAAAGGCAGTAACAAAATCCCCTTTCGACAAATGGATGGGAAAGCTTAAACATCTCAAGGGGCAGCGAAGCGATGACCTCATCAAGGAGACCCGAGGCTATGATAACAGCCGTTGACACGAATATCATTCTCGATATCCTTATCCCTGAAGAACCTTTTGGCGAGTCTTCAAAGGCGCTTCTGGACAGGCATTTATCAATTGGACAACTTATTGTCTGCGAGGTTGTCTATGCTGAACTTGCTGCCTGGTTTTATCCAGAAAAGGAGCTCAATACATTTCTTGCCGAGACAGGGATGAGGCTTGTATCTTCAAACGACAAATCGCTCTATATCGCCGGTGCCAAGTGGGCGGAATACTCCAGGAAGAGCAACAAGAATTTGTTTGCCTGCGGCAACTGTGGAAATACTTTTGAGATGTCCTGCCCCCAATGCGCTACAAAGCTGACCAGACGGTTTCATGTGCTTGCCGATTTCCTCATAGGCGCACACGCTCTCGTGCATGCTGACTGTCTACTTTCCCGTGATCTCGGCGTGTATAAAACATATTTCAGCGACCTAAAAGTTGTAAGTTCAATATGAACAAAATAGTGAGTTTTGGGATTATTATTAGTTTCGTGTGAGAGATAGTTATGAGCAGTGAGGTTGTAACCCGTGTTTTGTGATATTATTAACGATACACTTTGTTTATCTGAGAAGGATGGACAAGTAGTTTAAAAATAATAGCCCAGTTTTTGAATAATATTAATAAGATAGCTTACGCTATAGCATTAGAACAAGCACCTGATATTTTGCTTTTTAGTCATGACCAACTCTTTTACATTGTCTGATAACAGCATAATATTTACAAGATTTTTGTATTGATTAATAATAACAGGTTGAAAGATGATATGATTTTATATTGCTTACATCTATTGCTTTCAGAAAGCAGTTGCCAGAGTTTGCTTATTGTGACTTATTGAATACCGTTTAAAAGCGAAGCTGCGTTAAACACGAAATATGGAAACAGAAAAAACAGAAAGGTTGACATTACCTACTCAATAAATTTGGACGAGACCCTAAAAATCTGGTAGAATATGAAAAATTAACTTGTATGGTATAAGACATGAAAACAATTGATGAGATTAAAGAAATCCTTGCACGGCATAAAAAAGAATTGCGGCAGACACATAGAGTAAAAAAAATCGGTATTTTTGGCTCTGTCATGAGAGGAGAACAAAAGAGGGGAAGCGACATTGACCTGCTTGCAGAGTTTGAAGAACCTGTAAGCCTCCTTGACATTGTGGGAGCGGAAATATATTTGAAAAAGATTCTGAAAACCAAGGTAGACCTTATTCCCAAAGAAGATCTTCGTCCGGAAATTAGAAAGAGGATTATGAAAGAAGCTGTTTACATATGAACAGAGAAATCAATCTTTACATTAAGGATATTCTCGATAATATGGACAATGCCGAAAGGTTCATAGCAAATATGACTTTTGAAGAGTTCTCCGCAGATACCAAAACTGCTTATGCAGTTTCAAGATGTATAGAAATCATTGGCGAAGCGTCAAAAACGTTCCTGCAGTTGTAAGAAGACAATATCCAGACATACCCTGGAAGAAGATGGCGGGTATGCGAGACAAGGTGATTCACTTTTATTTTGGTGTTAATTACAAACGAATCTGGTTGGTTGTAAAAAACGACATACCGAAAATCAGACCGTTCATTGCAAATGTCTTTAAAGAATTGCACAAAAAAGACAATAAAAAACTAACGTGATGCAGTATACATGGTGGCCATCAACTTTGGAGGCTTAGGGGGATGGTTGGATGATAGCTGTTGATGAAACAGATATAGGTCCATCCTTGTTCTACTACCCATCGATTTTATTCTTTTTTACTGATTTTGTTGGAGTATGTTATGCTGTCTTTAGTAGACAAGAACATTGTATGGTTAAAGGGCAGGGCTCGTTTGAACCCTGCCCACCTTGTCCTATTTACATGGGCCGCAGACCAGTCTGCCGTCGCAATTGGAAAATCCTGCAAAACAGGTCTTCCACTGATCTCTGTCCAGACAATAGGTATGCTTATTCCCCTTCTTATCCTTGCAGTCATTGCAGCACATCCTGCTGTGCTGGTCCAGGGAACAGTTCCCGCAGCTTTTTTCGAAACTTCTATTAACATTTTCACTGCTTCCTCTTTATCCGCCTCAGGCGGACTTTTGTAAATACTGCCTTTGGGATTTTCTCCATTACGACACCTTTATTGTTAGTATATATTATGATGTTCGTGTCCTGTAAAAGGCAACATAGCATAAAAGAAGAAAAATCCAATTGCGGTCAAATGATTTTAGCTCTTATTGAGTTTCATCCAGTAAATATCTAGCCACAATCGAACCTGCCCATTCTTATAAACATATATTTTGAGAAAACCGTTTATTGTAGATAGATCATTTATCCAGAGGGCTTCTAACACCAAGAACATTTTTAGAGGCAACATGGGTATAGATCATGGTTGTCTGAAGATTCCGGTGGCCCAAAAGCTCTTGGATCGTTCGGATATCATATCCTTTTTCAAGTAGA
>Ga0208198_1003295_pt1 | contig 11169 bp, 5 predicted proteins | sample AD_JPNTR2_MetaG_FD_184446 | JGI IMG/M metagenome (GOLD analysis project Ga0208198, IMG submission 184446) | Active sludge microbial communities of municipal wastewater-treating anaerobic digesters from Japan - AD_JPNTR2_MetaG (SPAdes) (version 2) | ecosystem: Engineered > Bioreactor > Anaerobic >... | reverse complement strand
TTGGAATGAGTGATTTCACAGCGATGGCCGGATACGGACGCGAAGTCGTGCCAGGGCTCAGCCTTGGCGGAACGGTGAAGCTCTATAGCCAGTCGTTGCCTGATGTATCAGGCAAAGGCGTTACAGGAGATGTCGGAGTGCTATACGTGATGGACGATGCCAAGCTGAGCTTTGGCGCTGTTGCCAGGAACCTCATGGGCAAAGTGCGGTACGACAATATAGCTGAAGATGCCTTCGAACGAGCCTTTGGCGTAGGCGCAGCCTACCGTCCTTCGGATAGCCTTCTGTTTGCTGCTGATGCAGTGTTCGAGGATGGCCTTGCGGCAAGGGTCGGGGCTGAATACCGCGTCAAGCAGTTTGCCCTCAGAGCCGGCGGAGTGCTGGACGGGGATGAGACATCGCTCACGGCGGGCGCAGGGTTTGCCATGGAGGGCTTCTCCGTGGACTATGCGTACCAGACCCATAGCGTGCTCCCTGATTCGCACAGGGTTTCGCTGAATGTGAGGTTTTAACTAGGTGAAGAGTGTCAGCCGGGCCGGCCAATCGGGCCGTGTTCGGCAGCAAGGCCCGCAGCGCGGAAGATGAAGGCGTTGCGGGCCTTGAATTAGTTCAAGTTCTGCACTTTCACAAGCAATGCCAAGCTCATATAAGGTTACGTTCTAGAATTGGTCACTTACCATGATTTCATGGAGCACATCAAAGGCCTTGTAGATTCTCAGGGTTTCTTTGTGGGCAGTTGGGAGAAGGACCGTGACTCGCTCCACGAGTCATTGTTACGGAAGGGCTTGTCGATTGCTATGAGAAGGTGTTGCGCAAGCACTGCAGAGCTGAAGGATTTAAGAGCCTCGGACGAGAAATTAAAATTATTTGAACCATTTCGGCGTCTGGAGTTGGTAACCGCGGATTGTTTCCGAGATTGCTTTTGCTGGTTGCTGGAGGTGTGCGCCACGTGGGATACGCGATTGTAGGGGTTTTGATCGTCTCTGGAATCATTCTGTTGGGCATCAGTATCTATGTGGCGATTGAAGGCAGAAGAAGAAGGAATCTGTGGTTTGCAGGATTCGCTCTCGCCGCTGCCCTGCATTCGTTTGGGTATGCATTCAAAGTGACTGCCAACAGTGTAGAGGAGGCACTTGTCTACATAAGGATCGCGTACTTGGGCATCTCTTTTCTTCCTACCTTCGGTTTTTTAGCCGCTTTGGAGCTTGCAGGAAAGGATAGGCATCTCAAGAAGGGCACGATCTTGAGCATGATAGCATTTTCCGCAGTCACTTTGGCGATTGTATGCACCAACAGCTTGCACCATCTGTACTATATTGACATCGTACTCACCAAGGCGAATGTGCTTACGATAGTTCACGTTGTGCCTGGCATATGGTACAAGGTTTTCATGACGTACGTCAACCTAGCTTTTGCTGCGGGCATCGTGATCATGGCTAGAGCCCTAGCGGAGGCACCGGTAGATCTGAAACCCCAATACTGGGTTTACTTCGTCAGCTTTCTCGTTCCCGGAGTGGGGAACCTTGTTTATCTTCTTGGGCTCAGCCCATATGATGCATACCTGGCTCCGTTCTACTTAATGTTCATGAGCGTGCTCCTGCTCTTTGGTTTGAATGAGAATCAACTTTTCCAGGTTGTGAGCATTGCCAAGAGCAGAGTACTTGACAGTATGGATGATGCTGTTCTAATCATCAACAGAAACAATCGCATTATCGACCATAACCATTCCTTGACGCATATTGTGGCAGGCAATTCGGACGATTACGTCGGGGAGCGCCTGTCTGACGTCTTCAGTTCCCACCCTCAGGTAGTCGATTTTGTGACGAACCATGCAAATGGCCAGACCAATGTGGCTCTTCAAGATGGTTCCGGCCGCGTGTACAGAGTCAGAGTCCGCACGGTGCAGGGCAGGAGAAAGGGCGCATTTGTGAAGTGTCTGACTATGAGCGACATGACTCGAGAGATGAACGTGATGAGGGACTTAAAAGACCTTGCTCATCGTGATGCCCTCACTAATATTGCGAACAGAAGGGCGCTCTACTGCCAGGCGGAAGATGTATTGAGGCGGTGCGGGACTGGCATGGCCGTCTCTTCAATCATGTTGGATATCGACGACTTCAAGCAGGTTAATGATAGCTACGGACATGAGGCGGGAGACATGGTCCTGAAGGAAGTGGCTTTGCTTCTGAAGCAGAGTATACGGGCTCAGGATATTTTGGCTCGTTACGGGGGCGAGGAGTTTGTGTTGATAATGCCGGACACCGAAGTGGATGCCGCCTTTGCGCTGGCGGAAAGGTTGCGAAAGAAGATAGCTGGCGCTGAGATATTCTACAATGATCAGAGGATTGAGCTTACTGTCAGCATGGGGGTAGCAGGCGAAATCTGCTCGCCAGATCTGCAAGTCGATCAGCTTATCAAGAATGCAGATGCCGCGCTTTATGAGGCCAAGCGCTCCGGACGGAACAAAGTTGCGCTCTATCGTGATTGTGATGGATAAAGCCGGTGTTCTGCCATGATGGCATTGATCTTGCCAGCGATTTGGGGTGAGAGGCATATGATGTCCTCGCCTTCGAGATAGTGTACCACTGGGTCTGTATGGTTGTGAGAAGGAGGAAGGCCAAATCGCAGCATTGAGCGAAGACGCGCGTTGCCATCCGCCGCCTGGGCCGACATCCCCAAAACTGCGATTGACAATTGTTCTGGGTATGGTTAGCTCCCAGATGATCCAACCATAGGCGTCAAACCCATACAATGCTTCACTGCATCCTAAGGCCTGGTAAAAGGTGCATCAACCCCACATTGTTGTGAGGCAATGGTGACCGATTTCAAAGGGATTCCAGATTGTTCTGACGAATAGATTAGAGAAATGCCTTATCTGGGGGAAGCCCCGAGCTTCTCCGATCATGCAGGCCATGCCATAAGAAGTGGGAGGGCTTCGACGGGTCGACATGGGACTGTTTGCTATGACTGAAATGCGCAACATACCGACGCACTACCTAATGGAACAGATGTTGTTGGCTTCAACATCGCAATATTGATCTAGCACATTCGCCCACATTGCCTGCCTTCGCCGAGCTAGGGAACTTGCAGCAGACATGTTGCATCATCATTACAGCTGACTGGGGTGTGATGAGCATGCACAAGGACTGCGACTAAAGATAGATTCCAAGGGTGGTTGCGTGATGTCATTGTGGGACAGATCGATGTGCGAGTTTATGCAGCAAGTAGCTGAGGCAGTGTCTACTGTTTTGCAGTTGGATGTCACTATAGTTGAACGCGGGTTGACGCGGGTTGCCGGCACTGGACGATACTCCAGACTTGTTGGTCAGAAGGTTGCCTCGTCGTCCGTTTTTGCCGAGTCAATGCGAACTGGCAAACCTCGCTTGATCACGGACCCGAGGCGGAACGTCGCCTGCGGGAAGTGCGAGGTCGCAGAGAAATGTATCGAGACATGTCACATGGTTTATCCTCTCATGATGGATGGCGAACCTTTAGGGGTGGTAGGCCTCATATGCTTCACGGAAGATCAGCGCCGGCGTGTTGTGAACTGTTCTGACGAGTATGTGGCATTTATAGAACAGATGGCCAGGCTCGTTGAAAGCGGTGCGAAGAATGCCTACGTTACACAAGAAGTCAAGAAATCTCGTGACCAGCTTACTGGTATAGTCAATGCTGTTGATGAAGGCATAATTGCAGTAGACGACGACGGAATTGTTCTCTGCTGCAATCGAGCAGCATCAAAGGTGCTTGGCTTAGACGGAGTCGAGCTTGTAGGAAAAAAACTCGGTGACGTGGTTGCTGATGCACCCATACTGGAAGTTGTGCAAACCCGGACGCCATATAAAGGGAAAGAGGTCATAGTCTCGGTCCCGGCGGGGCGAATCCAGTATGTCAGCAGTGGATCAGTTCTGCGCAACGGAGGTTGTGTCGTGGGCGCTGTGGAGTTGCTCACCAGCTCCAAAAATGCAAGACGTTTTGCATACCAAGTTTCAAATAGTCAGCCAGACCAGCCCATCGACAATATACTTGGCACGGCGCCTGCACTCATGGAGGCTAAGAAGATGGCCCTCAGTACGGCGGCCAGCTTCTCCACAGTCTTGCTGATTGGCGAGAGCGGCACAGGTAAGGAACTCTTTGCTCGCGCTATTCATTATCACAGCGCTCGACGGTATGGACCATTTGTCACAGTGAATTGTGCTGCCATGCCCGAGGAGCTGCTCGATTCGGAGCTGTTTGGTTACGAAGAAGGTGCGTTTACCGGCGCCCGCAAAGGGGGCAAGCCCGGCAAGTTTGAGCTCGCAGACGAAGGAACCTTGTTCCTCGACGAGGTTGCAGATTGCTCGCTGAGGCTTCAGGCGAAACTCCTTCGTGCACTGGACGATGGAGAGATTTGTCGTATCGGTGGAACACAGACTCTGACTTCAAATGCGCGAATCATTGCTGCAACCAATAGAAATCTCGAACAAATGGTTCGACAGCGCGAGTTCCGAGAGGACTTGTATTTCCGCTTGAACGTTATTCCCATCCGCATTCCGCCTCTAAGAGAACGTAAGACCGATATTATTCCCCTCTTCAGTTATTTCCTGAACAAGCATGCTATTTTATCGCAGCGGGACATTCCTGTGCTTTGCGAGGAGGTCGAGCAGATTCTGCTTGTCTATGATTGGCCGGGCAACATAAGGCAATTGGAAAACGCGACTCAATATGTTCTCCATACGTGCCTAGGACACACTGTAGAACCTCACCACCTCCCGGCACAGGTGACCAAAGGCACAATGGAACATGGAGGCTCGTCGACTGGTGACATAGCCAATGAAACAGGAAGTCAGGCCTTCAACTGGTTCGTATCAAAATCGGAATGGGAACGGATGGCTATAGCCGAGGGCTTGAGGCAGCTAGGGCATAGTGGCAAAGCAAAGGAGACTATCGCGGAACGACTGGGTATCAGTCGTGCCACTGTATATAGAAGGATCCGTGAGTATGATCTGGGCGGATAACTGTCAAGCATAAAGTAGCCAGCTATCTCCCGTTAATTGTCTGCCTGTTTTGTTGCCTTAGCGTGGTCTCGAGGTGAGACCAATCTCAGATTGAGATTAGGGCACGTGCCATCCCCCTCTGGCTTCTGCCAGCGGATACGTGTTGATCAAATCATGGCACAGATATTGCAAATAAATCTGAGGTACTGGTTTGTGATTATTATCTGAATGAAGTGGAGGGAGATTAGTGGCCAAGGCTAGGCGCCCAAATTGGGCAAGTATGGCAATTATCATGGTCATCGTTGTATTCTTTGCGGCTTCGGTCGAGTCGGCATCTACAGCTAGCCCGGTAGATGCTGGGAATGCCTGGGCCCAGCAGGAACTGGCTGGGGAGGCGTTTGAGGATGGCGAATATCTGGTTAGATTCATTGACGGTGTAGGTTCTTCGGAAGTTACGGGCAGCTTGGACCGTATCGGGATGAAGATTGTAAAGCCGATATGGTTCAAGCCGAGTGATGCATTTCCTCAAGGACTGACTATTTATCGGGTGAAGGTCTGTGATGGCCAGAGAATCAATGCGGAAAGCGTGGTCGAAAAACTCGGGGCAAACCCGCAAGTAATGTACGTATCGCCACAGAGAAAGGTTTATGCGTACGATTCGCCATCAGCAGTGATCCCGGACGATCCCCTGTTTCCCAGGATGTGGGGCCTGAACAATACCGGTCAAGAATCGTACCCGGGGCTCGTCGGTACTCCTGATGCTGACATAGATGCGCCTGAGGCGTGGGCCATCAGGCACGATGTGCCAGAAATCGTTGTTGCCGTTCTCGATACCGGGATAGAGTGGGATCATCCGGATCTTATGGATAATATATGGATTAATTCCGGGGAGATCCCGGGCAATGGTGCCGATGATGACGGAAACGGGTATATTGATGATATTTATGGATGGGATTTCGCAAACGATGACAACAGCGTGTATGATGGCTTGGATTCACATGGAACGCATACCGCGGGAACCATAGGCGCTGTAGGCAACAATGGCCTTGGAGTGACCGGAATTGCCTGGAATACCAAGATTATGTGTTTGAAGTTTCTTGAAGATGGTGTCGGGGACACTGGTAATGCTATTGAAGCTCTAGCGTATGCTTGGAACAACGGAGCGCATATCACCTCGAATTCCTGGGGGTACAGCGGGCCCCTCGATCCAGCGCTCGAGGATGCCTTCAGGGCCTGTGATTTGCTCCATATATGCGCTGCGGGAAATACTGGGAGCGATAATGATTCTAAATATCCAAAACAAAGCCACTACCCGTCCAGTTTTCCACTGGATAACATAATCGCGGTCGCCGCAACCGACTGCAATGATAGGCTGGCGGCTTTTTCGTGTTGGGGAAAGACCACAGTGGATATTGCCGCTCCGGGCCACCGTATTCTTTCGACACTGCCTACAGACCAAACCCCGGAGGGATATCTGCCATATGCATGGATGAATGGCACATCCATGGCGACTCCACACGTTGCGGGAGCCTGCGCAGTGCTAATGGCCGAATTTCCGGATATGCCTCTTTACCCTTGGGGTAGTGATTGGCAGGATGACCAGGTGACAATAAAAGAACTCATTCTGTCGACTGCTGACAAGAAGCCCGATCTCGAAGGCGTAGTTCTATCTGGTGGGCGGCTAAACATCTGCAACGCCCTGCGACAGCAGGTTCCGCCGAAGATCGCTAATGTAAGTGGTTTTCCTCCCTATGGGAGCCCTCCATTGGCGGTTACCTTTGCGGCTACGGTGGAAGATGAAGCGAATATTTTGGATGCGTGGTGGGATTTCGGGGATGGCAGCGAAGCGGTGCATGCATATACGGCCAGTCATGTATATGGTCAGACGGGCATGTATACTTCAACTTTCTACGCCATAGGGAGAAATGGTATTGGGGCAAATGCGAGCGTGAGGGTTACCGTGTATGACGAGGGCTCCGTCATCTTTGTGGACGATGATGGTGGGGCGAGCGATAGCGAGGTATTCCTCAATGCTTTGAATGGCATTGGAGTGCCATGGGTATTAGTGGAACCACCTGTGCCATTTTCCCCTGATATCAGCAATCCTGTGATATGGACCACCGGCAGAACAATGCAGCGGACATTGACCTCCGAGGATCAAATCTGGCTTTCGCAGTATCTTGATAACGGCGGCAGATTATTCCTATGCGGTCAGGACATCATCTGGGACTTAGGTCGTGATAATGCCTTCGTCCAGCAGTACCTACACGTGGCCGAGTACGTGAAGGATGTTAGAACAGACAACGTGTACGGCATTCCGGATGATCCGCTCACTGATGGGATGGTTATCAAGCTGGATTACCCGTTCAAAGACTACAGCGACACAGTACTTCCTGATAAATACGCAACCCCGATATTCAGTAACGATTCGGGGCGCCCCTGTGCGCTGAAGTACTATGGACCGGATACGTACAGGTTGGTTTTCTTCGTCTTCCCGTTTGAGGCGATTCCTGATATCAAATGGACCGACGGAGAGAACGCAGACACCGGGATTGAGGCGACTGCGACAGACGTCATGGCGGCAATATATGAGTTTATCTCTGAAGAGGGAGATCCGAAGGCGTCTGTTTGCCCCGAGTCTTTCGATATAACCCTCGCCCGCGGGTCATCAGCGTCTGAGGTCCTTGCCATATCCAATACGGGAGAATCGAGGTTCTTCTTCGAGCTTGGCATTGACCGATCGGACGCTGGCAATCCGGGCGGCGATGGGCCATTCGGCAGACGCGATACGTATGGCTACATATGGAGAGATAGCGATAGCCCGGAGGGACCCGAGTTCAAATGGGTTGACATCACGGATCGGGGTACCCTCGGCGTACTGGGTGATGATTACTCCATAGATATCGAGTTGCCGTTCGAATTCATGTTTTATGGCGAAGCGAAGAATAGGGTTACGATTTCCGCTGATGGGTTCCTCACTTTTGGCGTCACAGGTTCCGCAGCTGTGAACACGGCCCTGCCCGATCGTGCCCTTCCCAATGATCTAATAGCTGTTTTCTGGGATGATCTGCAGGTTACTGATGGCGGGGTCTATTACTATTACGACGCTGCAAATGAAAGATTCATTGTGTCGTGGGTGGGCGCCCATCGCATCGAAAACAAGGTCCCAGAAGGTTGCTTCAACTTCCAGGCAATACTGTACCGCAACGGGAAGATTGTGTACCAGTATGCCAGCATGGATGGAACCATGACCAATGCCACAGTGGGCATTGAAGACAGATCTGGCGAAGTGGGCCTCCAAGTCATCTGCAATGCCGAGTACCTCCATAGCAACATGGCAGTGGAGCTGATCCACGAGGCAGATGGCATTTCGTTCGGTAGAAGGATTGGCGCGGTGAGGCCCGGTGAGATGATCGACATAGAAGTAGTCATCGACGCCCAGATGCTAGATGAAGGCAAATACGCGCGGCAGATATTGGTGAACATCGACGATCCTGTCAACCCGGTCATAGCCGTGCCGGTGAACATCGCAGTGACAGGCAACGAGTTGCCTGTTGTAACAAAGGCCACGGTCACTCCCGATCATGGCGAACCGCCCCTAACGGTGATGCTTGAAGCGGGAGCGTATGACTCAGATGGAGAACTGGCCGATTTGTGGTGGGATTTTGGAGATGGGACCCCTCCCGAGCACGATCTCCAGACCACTCATGTTTATGAGAATCCTGGATTCTATGAAGCCTCCTTCCATGCCGTGGACAACCTGGGAGCAAGCACTTCAGTTACAGTGCCAGTCAGGGTTGAGGGGGCTGCTTATGCCAGTGTCAAACCTGATGCTCTGGTCGTTTCAGTAATCCCACACAGCACAGCGACACGTCGACTGGAAATACAAAATAGCGGGACTTCGCCATTGAGATTCATGGTGACGGGTTTTAAGACGAACGAAGCCAATTTCACGGGCTACGAAAGAAAGGCAGTTTTGGATGGTTGGGATCCGAATGCGTATGATTCTGGGGATCAGTTTGTTATTGAAGACAGAACCATCACAAAACTGGATATTGGCGATAAGGTGCAATCATGGCCGATAAATGGAGTATTCAGAGCATGGGGTTGTGGATACGATGGGGAGAACGTGTGGTTCACTGATCTCAGAAAGCGCGATTGGCAATTCACTACCGAGGGAGAGAAGACAGGCGTAACTTTCGAGTTGCCCTGGGTAGGACAATGGGCGGCCGACCTCGCTTGGGATGGAGAATATCTCTGGCACGTCAATGTGGGAGGCGATAACAGGATATACTGCATAGACCCTGCCGATGGCGAAGTGGTCACATCAATAAGGGATCCCTACGGTATTTGGGATGCCACCTCCCAGCGGGGAATTGCATACGATCCTGTGGAGGACGTGTTCTACATCGGCGGGTGGAACCAGCTGGTAATCTACAAAATTGCGGGGCTTTCATGGCCCAGACCCGGTGAGATTCTTCGGACGTATGACGATAGTACTCTGCCGGTGGCAGGCATCGCACGAGTCGGCAGGTACTTGGTCTTGACGCTAAATGGTCGACCGGACATGGTGGCCATCATGGATTCCAGCACTGGTGAAATGCTCACTTGGTTTCAGCATCCGAGTGGCAGCAGGAACAAAGCTGGCGGCTGCGAGGCAGACGAGCACGGCAACGTTTGGATGACTGATCTAAACAATACGGCATATCTCCTGGATATGGGTTTCTTACTAGAAGACATGCCCGTGTGGCTGAGCGCCGATCCGGTCGAAGATATTGTGGAACCCGGAGCAGCTTCACAAGTTACTCTGGCATTTGACACAGATAGAATGAGTGTGGGCGATGTTTGCAGCACGAGCATTGCCGTAACCAGCAACGCTTTGGACAATCCCCTCATAGTGGTTCCTGTGACCTTACGAGTGGACGGACTGAGGGCGAGTTTTGAATGGCGCGAAGATGAACCCAATACGGTTACGTTCACAGACAAATCAGTGGATGAAGATGGCGGGGAGATCGTCAGTTGGCTATGGGATTTTGGAGACGGCGGATCTTCGTCTGAACAGAATCCGGTTCATACCTATGCGATGAACCACACGTACTCTGTAACCCTCACAGTGACAGATTCCGATGGAGCAGTGGCCAGTGATACTCGGCAGGTTGTTTTGGTCAATGCTGAACCGGTGGTCGATTTTGAATACAGGTTCGTGGAAGACTTAGCGGTTCATTTCATCGACAAATCAGTCGATCCGGACGGGATAATAAGCAGCTGGGCATGGGATTTTGGCGATGGGACTGTGTCTTCAGAGCAACATCCCATCCATGTTTATAGTGAGCTTAGAGAATACGAAGTCACCCTTACCGTGGTCGATAATGATGGAGCGCCAGCTACCATCGCAAGGACCATGAAGCCGGACATGCTTCCACGGGTTACACTGCTTGCGCCCGTTGGAGGAGAATTATGGGTGGGCAAGCACGAGATCGTATGGATAGCTACTGATGTAGATGATCCTGATGATACTCTCACAATCAAGATCGAACAGTCTTCTGACGGCGGCGAATCATGGATGACAATCGCTGATGGAGAGAACAACGAGGGCTTATACATATGGGACACCACACTTTTGAATAAGGGTGGGTGCTATATTGTGCGGATTACTGCTACTGATCCCAAGGGCGGAGCAGGAACCGATACAAGTGAGGAGTTCACAATCATTGTGATATCGCGGTCTGTTGTGGCTGCGCCAAACCCGGCAGAAGACAATGTGATCTTCTATTACGATATCGAGGCAGATGGAAGGCTATACGTATATGACGTAGCCGGAAGACTCGTCTATGAGGCAGAATTGCCAGCAGCCGCTAACGCGCACCATTGGAACCTCATGGCGGGGGATAGGCCAATTTCCAATGGGCTGTATCTCTATGTGTTGGTGACTGAGACAGGCGAGAGGTCCGAAGTGGGACGGCTGGTCATACAGAGGTAGACAACTCAAAAAGCAATGAATGTGCCTCTTAGAGGCGGGGCGCAGGGCGGGTTTCCCTGCGCCTCCTCTGAGGGGTAAGCAAAGCACAGGTCATGAAAGCAAAGGAGGACCAGCTGATGCAACGCAAGATAAGCGCGTTTCTGTTGGCGGTAACATTGGTGTTGGCCATGTCGGCTGCGGCTTTTGCCGCAGAAGATGCCGATCCTATCGGCA
>Ga0208198_1003289_pt1 | contig 11187 bp, 10 predicted proteins | sample AD_JPNTR2_MetaG_FD_184446 | JGI IMG/M metagenome (GOLD analysis project Ga0208198, IMG submission 184446) | Active sludge microbial communities of municipal wastewater-treating anaerobic digesters from Japan - AD_JPNTR2_MetaG (SPAdes) (version 2) | ecosystem: Engineered > Bioreactor > Anaerobic... | reverse complement strand
GTTTTTGACGAAGCGGCTCGTCAATCGCTTAAAAAAGGAATTGAAAAAGTGGCAAATGCGGTGCGAATTACCCTTGGTCCAAAAGGGTCTAATGTAGTATTGGACAAAGGTTTTGGAGCGCCGACAATTACCAATGATGGCGTGAGTATTGCCAAAGAAGTTGAATTGGAGGAAAAATTGGAAAATTTAGGAGCAGAATTAGTGAAAGAAGCAGCAGATAAAACCAACGATGTGGCTGGCGATGGCACTACCACGGCTATTATTTTGGCAACTTCTATTATTAACAATGGTTTAAAATACTTAACTGCCGGTGCCAATCCTTTAAGCATTCAAAGAGGAGTAAATAAGGCGGCGAAAGCAATTATCGAAGGATTAAAAGATATTTCTCATAAAGTAGAAACTCATTCTGATATTGTCAACGTGGCGACAATTTCTTCCCGCGATGTGGAAATTGGCAATTTGATTGCCGAAGTAATAAAAGAAGTGGGGAAAGACGGCGTGGTGACAGTTGAGGAATCAAAAACTTTTGGTTTGAGCAAGGAAGTCGTTAAAGGATTACAGTTTGACCGGGGTTATGTTTCTCCTTATATGATTACCAATCCAGAAAAAATGGAAGCAGTCTTGGAAGACCCTTATATTATAATTACTGATTTAAAAATTTCGGCTATTGGAGAAATTTTACCTCTCTTGGATAAAATTCTTCAGACCGGGAAAAAAGATATTTTAATCATTGCCGATGATATTACTGGCGAGGCTTTGGCAACTTTAATTGTTAATAAATTGCGCGGGATTTTGAATGTCGTGGCAGTAAAAGCACCTGGCTTTGGCGACACCAGAAAAGAACAATTAACCGATATTGCGATTGTCACCGGCGGAAAAGTAATCTCTGAAGAATTGGGTCTAAAGTTAGACAAGGCGAATATGGAAGATTTGGGCCAAGCAAGGAGAGTGGTAATTGATAAAGATAAAACCACGATTGTTGAAGGAAAAGGCGATAAAGAAGAAATTGACAAGCGGGTCAAACAAATTAAAAAAGAATTAGAAATTACCGAGTCGGAATTTGACAAAGAAAAATTACAAGAAAGATTAGCGAAATTAGCCGGCGGTGTGGCAGTAATAAAAGTTGGAGCGCCAACTGAAGTGGAACAAAAAGAAAAACAAAATCGAGTTGACGATGCGGTCAGAGCAACGAAAGCGGCTTTAGAAGAAGGAATCGTTCCTGGTGGCGGGGTTGCCTTGTTAAGAACTTTGGATAATTTATCAAAAGTTGAATTTAATGATGAAGATGAAAAAATTGGAGCAGAGATTGTGAGAAAAGCATTAGAAGAACCCTTAAGGCAAATAGCAACTAATGCCGGCGTAAATGGCGATGTAGTTTTAGAAGAAGTGAAAAAAAGAAATGGAAATGAAGGGTTTAATGCCCAAACTTTAGAATACACTGATATGTTTAAGGCTGGAATTGTTGACCCGACAAAAGTCACTCGTTCGGCTTTAGAAAACGCAGTTTCAGTAGCAGGAATGTTTTTGACAACCAGAGCCGTAGTTTATGAAATTCCTGAGAAAAAAGAACAGCCTCACCCTGAACCAATGGCTGAAGAGTATTAGAGAATTATAAAACCTCTGGCTTTTACCAGAGGTTTTGTGATATAATGGAGCAAGGTCGAAAACTAAATTCTAAATTTTAAATTAAAAAATTTAAATATGACTATTTTTTGGTTAATTTTAGTTGTTTTGCTTATTTGGGTGATAGGCACTTATAATTCTTTAATTAAAGGCAGAATTAGAGTGAGGGAGGCCTGGGCAGATATTGATGTTCAGCTGAAACGTCGATATGATTTAATTCCCAATATAATAGAAACAATCAAAGGTTATGCAACTCACGAAAAAGAGGTTTTGGAAAAAGTGACCGAAGCGCGGACAAGGGCAATGGCTTCCAAGGGTAAAGAAAAAATTGAAGCGGAGAACCAGTTAGGAGAAACTTTAAAGTCTCTTTTTGCGGTGGCGGAAAATTATCCTGAATTAAAAGCAAATCAAAATTTTTTGCAATTACAGCAAGAATTAGTTGACACCGAAGATAAAATTCAAGCCGCCAGAAGATTTTATAATGGTTTGGTGAGAGACTATAACATTAAAACAGAAGTTTTTCCTTCTAATATTATTGCCGCTATTTTTGGTTTTAAAAAAGAAGAACTTTTTGAATTGAAAGAAGAAAAAGAAAAAGAAGCCCCGAAAGTGAGTTTTTAAGAAATTAATTTTTAGGGTGAGTTGTTAATATGACTCTTTATACTTTTCGTTCTAAAAATATAACTAAGACGTGGTTTTTTATCAGTCTTTTTTTGGTTTTTATCATTTTTTTAGGCTGGCTTTTTGCTGAAATCTACGATAATTCAATAATTTTAATTATTGCTATTGCCATTGCCTTTGTTCAGAGTTTTTTGAGTTATTGGTATTCAGATAAAATAATTTTGGGTTTATATAAAGCAAAAGAAGTTAAAAAAGAAGATAATCCAGAACTTTATCGGATTGTGGAAAATCTTTCTATTGCCGCTGGTTTACCAATGCCAAAAATATATCTAATTAATGACCCTTCGCCTAATGCTTTTGCTACTGGTAGAAATCCTAGTCACAGTGTGGTTTGCGTTACCACTGGCCTCCTTGAAAAATTGGAAAAGTCAGAATTAGAAGGAGTAATTGCTCACGAATTGTCTCATATCGGCAATTATGATATTTTACTTGCTTCAGTGATTGTTATTTTAGCAGGAGTAGTTTCTCTTTTGGCAAGATGGTTTTTAAATGGTTCTCTTCCTCGCAAAAGCGAGAGTGAAGAGAATGGCAATGTAAGAATAGTTATTCTTTTATTAGGTTTAATTTTTGCGATTTTAGCCCCAATTTTTACCACTCTTTTAAGATTAGCAATTTCCAGAAAAAGAGAATTTTTGGCTGATGCTAATGCTGCTCTTTTAACTCGTTATCCAGAAGGATTGGCTCGAGCATTAGAAAAAATCAGTAGCGACCCCCAACCATTAAAAAATACTGATCAATCAACTGCCCATTTGTTTATTGCTGACCCTTTCAAAAAAAAGAAAGTCAGTCGGTTCGCGAAAATTCTAATGACTCATCCGCCGGTTGAAGAAAGGATTAAAATTTTAAGAGGGATGAGCGTTTAAGAAAATAAAATTTTCAAAGTTTTAAAATAGATGTTATAATTAAAAAGGTCGATTCGCCTTGATTCAAATTAAAAAGGCGAAAAAAATTTAAAAAAATTAAAATAAATTTATGGCAGAAGAAATAAAGCAGGAAGAGAAAAAAGAGAGTCCTAAAATGAGCGAAAATAAACTTTGGGGAATTTTGAGTTATATCTCTATCCTTTGTTTAATTCCCTTGTTTACTAAGAAAGATAATGATTTCGTTTACTTTCACGCAAAACAGGGTTTAGTACTGTTTATTGCAGAAATTATTTGGTATGTCATAACCAGTATTGTGAGTGCTCTGTTTTTGAAAAATATTGTGGCTCTTTCTATTTGGGGTGTAATTGCTACTTTAGTTAATCTTGGTTTGGTGATTTTAGCAATTTTGGGAATTATTAATGTTGTTCAGGATAAGAAGAAAGAATTGCCCTTGATTGGAAAATTTAGTGAAAAGATAAAGATTTAAAAATAGCTCTCTCTTTCATAAACATAAAGAGGGAATAAAAGGAGGAGTCGCATAGTTCCGCCTGCCTACCGGCAGGCGGACAGGGGACTAGGCGGTTGATTGTTCTCGATTTATCTAAAATTTATTTAAATTTTAGTAATAAACGCAATCCCGCCTATAGCGGAAAGGTGGCTGAGCGGTCTAAAGCGCGCGCTTGGAGAGCGCGTGTCCTGGTAACGGGACCGTGGGTTCGAATCCCACCCTTTCCGCCAATTTTATTTTGGAATCTAATAGAATAAAGGTGGAGAAAATAAAATGAAAAAAATTGAAGAAATGCTTAAAATCAAAACTCATACTAAAAGAGAAAATTACACTTTTGGCAAAGAAAATTATCTAGAGGTAAATTTGATATGATTTTACTTAGCGAACAAAAAAAGGGAAATCGTTGATTTTGTAGGAGCAAGGGAAAAGTGATATTCACGCGCATTGCAATATTATATCTTTTGCGTTAAACGTTTTGCTACTTGATTAAATTTTTCTCCGCGGTCAAATTCGTTTTTAAATTTTTCAAAACTAGCGGAAGAAGGAGAGAAAACAATAATCATTTGTTTTTTTGTTTTTTTGCTGTTTTGATAAAGAGTTAAAACATACTTCAAACATTCATTTAAATTTTCAAATAGATTAAAGTTTTGGCTATATTTTATCTTTTTTAAATCAATTATTAATTTTTTGGTAGCAGAACCATTTAGCAAAATCAAATTTTCGGGTTTTATATTTTGTTTAATTTTTAAAGCCAACTTACTGAATTCTAAATCTTTATCAGTGCCTCCGGTGATAAGAATTAAGTTATTAGTTTCTTTTGAAAATCTTGAAATGGCGGCAATTCCTGCTTCTGGTGAAGTGCCGGCACTATCGTTGATAATTTTTAATTTTCGATTCTCGAAAATTGTTTCTTGCCGCATTTTAACTTGGGGAAGAAAAGGAATTTGATTTTTAATTTCTTTCCAACTTAAACCGACTAATTTTGCTATAAGCATTGCGGTCAATAGATTTGAAATATTATGTTTGCCCCATTGCTTTTCAAATTTTTTTATATTTAGAATGTAAGTTTTTTTATTGTTTTCTTGAAAATAAACTTTATAATTTTTGACGAAAATTCCATTTGCTTTTTTTAGTGACGATCGTCTCGAGAAAAAGAAAATTTGAGATTTGGGTTTAAAAGAAAGAAAGTATTTTGTCCAGGGGCTATCGTAATTTAAAACAAGATAATCACTAGAGGTTTGATTCAAAAAGATTTTTGCTTTGATTTTGGCATAAGTTTTCATTGTTTTATAACGATTTAAATGGTCGCGGTATAAACTTGTTATTACCGCAATATTTGGTCTATCGGCTAGAAGTTCTAATTGGAAACAAGAGGTTTCGAGGATAAGCGGTTCGCTGTTTTTTATTTTATCAACTAAAGAAAAAATCGGATGTTCAGGAATGTTTCCGCCGATGAGAGCATTTTTGAATTTATTTTTAATTAAAAAATAAGTCCAATTAGTAGTGGTGGTTTTTCCTCTGGTGCCAGTAATGCAAATTTTGAAATTATCGGTTAATTTAAACAAGAACGAAAGGTCATTTTCTATAGGCTTGTTAAATTTTTTGGCATAGTTGAGATAGGGATTATTAATAGTAGAAACTGCCGGATTAACAATTATCAAATCATTGTTTTTGAAATCTATAAAGCGATGTTTGCCTAAAACATATTTAATTTGTTTTTTATACTTTGAAAGTTTTTTGATACTTTGTTTCAAATCTTCTTTTGATTTTAAATCAGTAATTATTAATTTTACTTTTCTTTTTAAAAACCATAAAGCGGTTGAAACCCCGCCTCCTAAAATTCCCAAGCCGACCAAAAGAACTTTTTTGTTTTTAAAAGAAGATTTAAAATTTTCCATATTTTTTATTCCTACATTCGTATTAAATTCGTAATTCGTTGATATTCTCTATTATTTTATCATTAAAAAGGTTGACTTTCAAATTTTAATCCTTTATAATAGAATCATAATCAAAAGGTCGAACCTTCTTATATAATTTTATCAAGAAGGCTAAAATTAATAAAAAAATATGAAAAAGAATCTAATTTATATTATTATTGCCATTATCGTTATTCTTTTGATAGTGGTATTTGCAATGCAGGGTAATAAGAATGTTCCGGCTCCAGAAGATTTAGTTCCTCCAATACCAGAGGATATGGTTCCTTCACCAACAGAAATTAATGAGCCTGTTTTAGAAGAAGAAATACCAGCTGAAATACCAGAGACGACCGAAACAACTGCAGAACCAAAATAATTATAAAAACAAAAACCTGCTTCAATGCTTTGAAGCAGGTTTTGCCGCGGGGTGGGGGAGTAGTACCCCGCGAGGCCCATAACCTCGAGACGTTGGTGCAATTCCAGCCCCCGCAACCATCAAATTATCTTTTATTTTTGATTTTTTATTTATTATCTTTATTGGCTATGTAGTTTATTGGTAAAACGCCGCCCTCATAAAGCGGAGAAACAGGTTCAATTCCTGTCATAGCCACGAAAAGGGGCGGGTGTAGTTTAGCCTGGTTAGAACGCCTGCCTGTCACGCAGGAGGTCGCCGGTTCAAATCCGGTCGCCCGCGCCAAAAATAAAAAAATAGGTATTGACAAAAAATTTTTTGGGAGTATAATTATAGGCAGAAAAATTTTGATAACATTTTTATGTAACAGAAAAACTTTGAAAATTTTATTCTCAGAAATAAGATAGAAAAGGGACAACCAGCTTAATAAAGTGGTTGTCTTTTTGAACGAATTAAAATGAAAGAAAGAAACGACAGTTCTTTAAAAATCTAAAAATTCAGTTTTTCCTAGTTATCCCAAAAGGATTTATTTTTAGCGAGGATTTGATCCTGGTCCAGGATGAACGCTGGCGGCGTGGATAAGGCATACAAGTCGAGCGCTCCCATCTCTCTCACGAAAGATGGGGGAGCGGCAGACGGGTTAGTAATACCTTGGTACATACCGAACACTCGGACATAGTCAGCCGAAAGGTTGGGTAATTTCCGATGGTCTGGCGATCAATTCTTTGATGTGAAAAAAAATGTAAAAATCAAAGTTCAAAAATCATAATGATAATGCAAAATTTTAAAACGCATTTAAACATTTTGCATTTTAATTTGTCATTTTTGATATTTACTTTTTGGATTAGATTATTATGTAAAATAAAATACTTCACATTAGAGATTTGATCGCCAGTAAAGAATGCAGCAATGTATTCGGTGTTCGATTGGCCTAGGTCCTATCAGCTAGTTGGTTTACTCGCCTAAGTTTTTGCTCCGCAAAAATTTAGGCGAGCTAGAGGTAATGGCTCACCAAGGCGATGACGGGTAGGGGGTGTGAGAGCACGACCCCCAACAAGGGAACTGCGAACGGTCCCTACTCCTACGGGAGGCAGTAGCCGAGAATCTTCGGCAATGGGCGAAAGCCTGACCGAGCGACGCCGCGTGCAGGATGAAGGTCTTCGGATTGTAAACTGCTTTTGTAGGGGAGAAAGCCGATTTTTCGGTTTGATGTTACCCTACGAATAAGGAGCTGCAAACTACGTGCCAGCAGCCGCGGTAATACGTAGGCTCCAAGCGTTATCCGGATTTACTGGGCGTAAAGCGTCCTTAGGCGGTTCTGTCTCATTAGAGAACCCCCGTCATTTTATAAATGGCAGGGGTCTAGTCTAGTGTTAAAGCCTCTGGCTCAACCAGAGAAATGCATTAGATACGGCAGAACTAGAGGGAGAAAGAGGCAAGAGGAACTCACGGTGTAGGGGTGAAATCCGTTGATATCGTGAGGAACACCGAAAGCGAAGGCATCTTGCTGGGTCTCTTCTGACGCTCTAAGACGAAAGCGTGGGGAGTAAAAAGGATTAGATACCCTTGTAATCCACGCCCTAAACGATGGATGCTGGCTATTGGTAGTATCGACCCTATCAGTGGCGAAGCTTACGCGTTAAGCATCCCGCCTGGGAAGTACGGCCGCAAGGCTAAAACTCAAAGGAATAGACCGGAGCTCGCACAAGCGGTGGAACATGAGGTTTAATTCGAAGGCAAACGAAGAACCTTACCAGGGCTAGAAATCCTGTTGAACACCTGATGAAAGTCAGGTTTCCGCAAGGACAGCAGGACAGGTGCTGCATGGTTGTCGTCGGCTCGTGGCGCGAGTCGTTCCCTTCAGTGGGGAAACGAGCGCAACCCCTGTCAGTTGTTAAATCTGTCAACTGAGACCGCCCCCCTCACTTGGAATGAATAAGCAAATTCATAAAATGAATTTGCATCTTTGTGAAAATTAAATAGAATGTTCAGCTGATTGAAGTTTTGCATCTTAATTTATTCTTGATGAAATCAATTCATTTCAAGTGAGGGGGGAGGAAGAAGGGGATGACGACAAATCCGCATGGCCCTCTGATGCCCTGGGCTACACTCATGTTACAATGGGAAGAACAATGCGCTTGCCAAGTCGTAAGACGGAGCCAATCGCACCAAATCTTCCCCCAGTTCAGATTGAGGTCTGCAACTCGACCTCATGAAGCCGGAATCGCTAGTAATCGCGGGTCAGATATACCGCGGTGAATACGTTCTCGAGCTTTGTACTCACCGCCTGTCAAGTCAAGGGAGCCGGGAAGAGGTGAAGCCTCTGTAAGGGGTTAGCCTCGGCTCGGTGACAGGGGCTAAGTCATAAGATAAAAAATCAGTTGTGACCATGGGAAGTAATTCTCATGAAAAATCCAACTATATCGGTGAAGCCCTATTATTATCATGGTATAATAAGGGTAATACCGAGGGAAGCTAGAAAATTTATGATTACCAATTCAACACTAATTAGAAATCTTAGAAAATCTCTCAAATTAACTCTCCAGCAAGAATTAGTTTTATACGGAACTCTTTTAGGTGATGGTTCACTTTTATCTAATGCGTGGGGGAAAAATTTTAGATTGAGTGTAAGACACGGCATTAAACAAAAAGATTATCTTTTTTGGAAGTATGAAATTTTCAGAGAGTGGACATTGTCGCCTCCTAAATATTATTCAAAAACTAGTTCCTGGAGTTTTCGCACGATGAGTCATCCAGATTTAACGAATATTGCTTATCAGTTCTATGGTGGCAAAAAGAAGCAAATTCCAATTAATATAGAAAAATACATCAAAGAACCGTTAGCAATGGCAGTTTGGTGGATGGACGATGGTAATATTCGAAGAAGTAAAAGTAAGATTTATGGAGGAATGTTAAATACTCAAAGTTTTAGCATGAAGGATAATATAAGACTTAAATCTCTTCTAGAAAAAAACTATAAGATTAAAGTGTTGATTATAAAAGACCACGGTAAGCCAAGATTATATATTTCAGGAAAAGATAATATTAAACAATTTCTAGATATAATTAGACCTTACTGCTTATCGAGTTTTAATTATAAGTTTTCTTAGCCCCGTAGAGACTACACGTTGGCCCCGCCAAAAATTTCTTATAGAAATTTAGGCGGGTGAAGATATAGTCCATGCCCGTGGAAACACGTGGATAAACATGAACAAGGCACTCCTAGGGGAACCTGGGGGTGAAACTTTTCTTTATAGAATCGTACTCGCCCAAATTTTATTTTGTAAAATTTGGGCGAGTAAAGGTCGGTCTCGTTTCAAACGAGAGGGTGTTGGCCTTTTAGCCCTAAGTGAAGGCTTTCTTTTGGGATAACTAGGAAGGACTGAAGTATTGACTTTAATTTTTTATTTTTTTATAATGGATTATATTCGTAAAGATATTTGATATGAATAATAAACCTTTGATTCTTTTAGTTGAAGATGATCCATTTCTTTCTAGTGTTTTGCAATTAAAATTGGAAAAAGAAAATTTTCAGTTAATTAGAGCATCTGATGGCGAAGAAGCGACGAAGTTTTTGTTTACTCAAGGATTAAAACCAAATTTAATTCTTTTAGATTTAATTTTGCCCAAAAAGAATGGTTTTGAAGTTCTGGAAAATATCCGTCAAGACCCTTTATTAGAAAAAACTCCGGTGATTATTATTTCCAATTTAGGCCAGCCATCTGATATTGAAAGAGGAAAATCATTAGGAGTGATTGACTATGTTGTCAAGGCAAAAATGTCAATTGACGAACTGGTAAATAAAATTAAATCCGAAGTTGCGCAGAATCAAGCAAGCACTTGATTTATTTTTTTTTATATTTGCTATAATATGAATATATTAGGTCGATTCACCCGCCAAAATCTCGAAGAAATTTAGGCGGGTAAAACTAATAATAATAATTAATTATGAAAAAAGGATTTACATTACTAGAACTTTTAATTGTCATTGGAATTTTGGCAGTTTTGTCAACCACAATGGTTTTGGTCATTAACCCAGCAGAAATGTTAAGAAGAGCTAGAGATTCTCAAAGAATTTCTGATTTAAATACCATTAAATCAGCCCTGGCTTTTTATTTAACAGAAGCAGCAAGTCCGGATCTTGACGGAAGTAGTTCAACAGCAATGTTTGTGTATAAACATCCAAACATTACCATTACCGGCACAAGTTGTGGCGCTAAAAGTTCTAGAAATGAAAGTACTAGCCAAGCAGTAAATGGAAGTGGTTGGATTCCTGTAAATTTGTCTAATCTTTCTGGCGGTTCTCCAATTTCCGGCTATCCAGTAGACCCTAATCCGGCTTCAGATAAAAGATATTATATTTATCTTCCCGACCAAAATACTTACACCTTTGAACTCTTGGCTAATATGGAAAGCACTACTTATAGTGCGCAGGAAGCGACTGATGGAGGGGTTCTTAATGATGTCTACGAAGTAGGAACAAAAATGATTGCTAATGCTACCACTGGTTGTTATACTGATACCGGCCAGTAAATAATTTCTTTTCTTTCTAAAATCCGCTATTTATCTTTTTTGACAATAGCGGATTTTTTATTGCGCAAAATTTAAAAAAGAGATAAAATTAACAAATAGCATTCTGTATTTATTTTTATTATTTTTTATTTATTTTATTATTTATTTCCATGCTTTCCTTTTTTTTGGAAAAATTGAATTTGATTGATATTTTTTTGGTTATTTTTTTATTAACCATTCAATTAAAAGAAGAGATAACAAAGACAAAAAAACGTCAATTATTACAATTTGTAAAAATCTTTATTGTTATTGTCTTAATACTTTATATTTCTGTCGCTTTTTTAAAAACAGTCGTCACTTATTTCAGTTGGAAAAATAATCCTTTAAGCAAACACCTTTTACCTCCAGATACTTCTCTCGTTTATTTTCTTGGCTATTCATTTCTTCATTATTTTTTTTCTCCTTTAATAAATGTTATTTTTTCTTTTTTAGTTTTTTTTGGCCTTAAAAAATTCAATCAGAAATTTGAAGAAACTTTTTTTTATGATGAAGAACCGTATTTGGCGAGTTTCAGTATTTTGATAACTGGCTGGCCAAATTGTTTAATTTATTTAATTTTAATTTTATCGTTAGGAGTGATATTTCATCTTTACTATTATTTAAGAGACGGAT
>Ga0208198_1003286_pt1 | contig 11194 bp, 11 predicted proteins | sample AD_JPNTR2_MetaG_FD_184446 | JGI IMG/M metagenome (GOLD analysis project Ga0208198, IMG submission 184446) | Active sludge microbial communities of municipal wastewater-treating anaerobic digesters from Japan - AD_JPNTR2_MetaG (SPAdes) (version 2) | ecosystem: Engineered > Bioreactor > Anaerobic... | reverse complement strand
CCTGACTGTGGCCGTAATGGGTCATCAATTCCACAGCGCGCCGCGCCGCTTCCTGCGCGCGCTCGGTAAAACGATCAAAACGCATCATAGACTTACCCTCAAATCAGCGAAAAAGCGAATAAGCGAAAAAGCGAATAAGCGAAAAAGCGAATAAGCGAAAAAGCGAATCGGCGAAAAAGCGAGTCACTCACGTTCACACGTGTCCACGTTCACACGTTCACACGTGCCTACGTGCCCACGGATGACGCGAGACCCTCCCCCATCGCCGCCAGCGCCGCCTGAGCCGCGGCCTGTTCCGCCGCGCGCTTGCTCGACCCGACCCCCTCGCCGACCACACGTTCCCCCAACAACACTTGAGCGATGAAAGTCTTAGCGTGATCAGGGCCGCTGTCGCCGACAATGCGATAGGTCGGGGTGATGCCGGTCTCCGCCTGCACCCATTCCTGGAAGCGCGACTTGGCATCGAGGTAGGATTCTGCCGCGAGGATGGTTTCCGCCTCACGCGCGAACCACGGCTCCAGGCGCGTCCACACGCTCTCCAGGTCCCCGTCGAGATACAGCGCGCCCACGAGGGCTTCCAGCGCGTCACAGAGATTGGCGGGACGCTTCCTCCCACCGCTCTCTTCCTCGCCGTGTCCGAGCCGCAGGGCCGCGTCCACGCCGAGGTCCACTGCCAGCCGCGCCAGCGACGCCGTGCAGACCAACGTCGCCCGCAATCGGGTCAATGGGCCTTCGGAGAAATCGGGGTGCTGCTCAAAAAGCCAGGAAGCCACGAGGAAATCCAGCACCGCATCGCCGAGGAATTCCAGGCGCTGATTATGATGTTCCTCGCCGCCTTCCTCAGGGTGCTCATGAGCATACGAGGGATGCGTCAACGCCAGGGTCAACAGCTCCGGACGTTGGAAGGTATAATCAAGACGCGCCTGTACGGCGCTCATCGCAACGTTGTTTTCTGACATGCCACCATCGGTTGCACTAAGATGTAGTGCCATTATAACACAATTATGGTCAGGTTAAAATCTGCAATTCAAGATGGAGGTATTTAACAGGAGAGCAAATCAACCCTCAGAAGTCGCGTCATGACCAGGGCCCCGGCATACAAAAGCGTGTGCAGGGAAGTTGAAACCCCGCACACGCTTTCCAGAAGTCCAGACGCCGGGTCACTGATCGGTCGTCGCGCGCTGCACATCGTTCAACGCGGCCACGGCCATTTCCAACGCGCCGATGGTCTGCCGATTCGCCGGCTGAGTTGCCGCGGCGAGTTGCAACGCGCTCACCTGCCGCTCCACCGTCGCCACAGCGGAGGGTCCCCCCCAGGCCTCAGGCTCGGCCGCGATTTTGTTGGCGCCGCGCGCCAGCTCCGCGATCAGCTCCTGGGGCACCTCCGCGTCGCGCTGCACCAGGCGCTGCACCTCTGCCGCGCGCCGATTCAAGACCTGCAGCTCCACGAAGCTCTGCTGTCCTGCAGGGGCCAACGTCCGCCCGCGCGCCTCGAGCTCCCGCGCCACCGGATAGAGCGCATCCCCCGGGGCGCTGCGCCACAGGATCCAGAATGCCCCAGCGATGAGCAGCACCCCGATCACGATCCCCCGCGCCAGGGCGCGGAAGAACGGCGCCGGCGCGGAACGGCGCGGCGAGGCCGCTTGCGCGAGCGCTGCCTGCCAGATGCGCGCCCGCGCCGCCTCAGAAACGCGCGGACGATCCAGACCCTGCAGCGCCGTGGCCAGTTTCCGCCATTCATCCATGTTCTGCACGCTCATCCTCGTCCCTCATCTTGTGACCGATAGAATTGCTCTTGCCGCTCCAAAATCTCGCGCAATTTGCGCAAGGCCCGATACATCATGCTCTTGACCGCCTTGGAATTGCTGTTGACGATCAGCGCGATCTCCTGATTGTTCAGGCCGGCGGCAAAGCGCAGCAAAATCAACTCGCGTTCCGCCTGACTCAGATACCCCAACGCCTGCAGCAAGGCCCGGGAATCGCCCCGTGAGGCCATCCCCTCCCCTTCTGCAGACTCCGCACCCACAAAGGAAGCCTCGACCTCGTCCGAAAGCGGGAGAAACTGTTCCTCCCGACGACGGCTCTGCCGCCAGTAATCCACCAGCCGGGCGCGGGCGATGCGAAACAGCCAGGCGCCAAAGGGCAGGCCTTTATCCTCATAACGCGCGATGGCGGTGAGCATTTGCGCAAAAACTTCGGCGCTCAAGTCCTCCGCCGTCTCACGGCTGCCGGTACGATACAGCATGTAGCGATAGACCGCGTCCACATACCGCTCATACAGCTGTCCGAGCGCCGCCTGGTCGCCGCTGCGCGCCCGTCGAATCACTTCTGCCTCGTTATCAGCCCCTGTCGGAGGACCCATGGAAACGCCGCACCTGCCTTTGAGTTGGTCCTCTACATTATAAAACGAATAGACCCCCCGTCCAGTGACGGGCAATTCAAGCCCCCATGACCAGCGTACTAGCGAAACTCGCCGTTTCCGTCACAATCTGGCGTTACCATTTTCCTGAAGCAGCGATATAATAGATAGAAAATGGTAAGCATCGTTCAGGCGTTCATTCAGAGACAAGGGCGGGGAGACAAAAATATGCTCATGGCGAAACGCAGTAACCGACGTCCCAAAGGGCAGGGGTTGGTGGAATTTGCGCTGATTCTGCCCCTCCTCCTGTTAATCCTGCTGGGGATTTTCGAGTTTGGACGAGTGCTCTTCATCTACAGCAACCTGTTCAACGCCGCGCGGGAAGGCGCCCGTTATGGCGTGACCAGTCCACGCAACTACGGCGGCATCAGCGCGCGGGCTCGGGAGTTCATCAGCCTGGTGCCAGCCGAGGAGGTAGCCATTTGGGTCTGGTACGATTCCGGTCCCGGCACACCCACGACCACCGATCCGACACAAGTGGTCGCCGGCAGCTCGCGGGTGAACGTCGAAGTGCAATACAACGTCGAGGCGCTGACGCCGCTGTTCGATCCCTTCATCGGGCCGCTCGTGTTGGAGAACACGGCCTCGCGCACGATCCAGAATGTGGGGCTGGTCATTGATCCCCCGCCGACCGTGCCGCCGCCGGGGGGCGGTGAGGAACCCACAACGCCTCCACCTTCTACCCCCACGCCTTTCCCGACCCCTACATCGCCAGCCACAGGCCAATATTTCACCCTGGATCGCACTTGCTACAATCCTGGAACACAAAACCTCCTCATCCATGCTTTTAACTGGGCCACTATCCCAGGCGGATATTATTACCAGGTCTTTTACGATGGCGGCACGACCCCTGTTGTAAGAGATTACGGCAAAGTTGCCTCAGCAAATTTCACCTTGCCGGTCAATGGCCTCAACATCACCGCAGAAGATTACCACACACTGCGGCTTGCGTCTACTAAAAACAAATATCCAGATTCGCCTGTACAGGAATACACCATCACGTTTCAAACCTGTCCCCCTACCCCAACGCCCACCCCAACCCCGACTCAGACGCCCACCCCTACGGCCACCCCCGTCCCCATTGCCGCTATCGTCATCCAGAAGCCGGTGATGATGGGAACTACCGTGGTGCGCGGGACGGCGCAACCGGGCGAGATCGTGACCCTGCGTATCATCCAGACCGGCCTGCAGCGCTCCGTCACCGTCGCGGCAGACGGCACTTTCCTCTTTGATAACCTGCCGCCCCTGGAAGCCGGCATGACGCTGATCGTCCAGGGCTACGGCCGGCAGGATTCGACCGTCGTCCAGGGCGGGACGCCGACGCCCACGCCCACACCCACCCCCTTGCCAACTGGCGCCTATATCACGCTCAACCCAACCTGCGGACCGGCGGGCAATCAAACCATCAGCGTGCGCGGGTACAACTGGCCCGCCGGCAATTACCTCGCCATTTACTTCGACGGCGTCCGCTTCGTCAATACCGGGCAGAAAATCAGCACGTCGAGTTGGGTCTACACCATCAATGTCACCAATATTGCCGCTTATGTTCCCCACGAAGTGAGGGCTGAAGCCTGGACCAAGAAAGATCAGGGCGGCACCCAGGTTGGCCTGGCTACGGCGCCGTTCACCTGCCCCTGCCCCGTGCCGGACCTGGTGGTCAGAGACCTGCAGCTGGCCAGCACCCCGCCGCTGGGGACTTACCGCAAGATCAACTTCTCCGTGCAAGTAAAGAATCAGGGCGGCGCGGACATCCCCTCGCTGTTCTGGGTAGACCTCTACGAGAGCGAGTTCCCAGACCCTCTCGTCGACACCAGCGTGGACTATATCGCCGTCAATGGCCTGCCGGCCGGCGCGAGCATTGACTTCACCATGTGGGTGGATCCAGGCTTCACGACGACCGGAGTGCACACGCTCACCGCGCTCGTCGACACGTGGAATCAGATCCGCGAGTACAGTGAGATCAACAACCTCAGCGCGCCGCTCGCCATCACCGTGACGCAAGAGAACCCGGTGCCCACGCCCACCCCGACGCCGGAAACGCCGCCGGGAGCGCCGGGAACCATCCTCGGCATCACGTATGTTTCCGAGAGTGGCCAACCGAAGCCTACCAATTTGGTCAACGTTTATGTCTATGATTCTGCCGGACGCTTGAGATGGTCAGGTTTCTCAAAACTGGATCCCATCTCTGGAAACAGCGGCACGTATGAGGCCACTCTTCCCCCTGGAACCTACACCGTCGTGGGCCAGCTGCGCATGGCCACGGGGCTTTTCTGGGGGCAAACGCCCGTCGTGCTGTTGCCGGGAGAAGAACACGACGGCGTTGACATTGTGCTGACCGCGCTGACGCCTTGACCTGCGAGGAGCAAATGACATGAAACACCTGATCGCCCTGTTGCTGGGCCTCGCCATGGCCCTGATCTGCACGAGTGCCATTGACGCGGCCGACATCAGCTGGGACGGGGCAGCGCCCACCCTCAACCTCTCCCGCACCCACGACATTCTACAGCTGGCGCTCACGCTCGACGCTCAGGGACGCCCCATCGCGATATGGGCCAGCGCCGTCGCTACGGGCACAAAGGGGATTTTCGTCGCCCGGCCCGGCGAGACGCCCATCCCCGTCATCACGACGACCGTGGAAGACCTGTGGACTCCGGCCCTGGCAGCTCATGGCGTCTACACCTACGCCGTTTGGGTGCAGAAAGCGCCGGGAAGCCCCAGCACAATTTACCAACAGGACGTGGGTGCAGGTTCCCCACCCAAAACGGTGATGTCCTCTGTCTATGGGGAAGCGAGTCCTCAGATCATCGCGGGAACGGATAGATTGCATCTATTCTTTGTTTCAGCGGCGAATGAAGCCATGAATACGCAAGCCGACCTGTACTACACGCAACGGCGGTTCGACGCTACGAACTGGATAACGCCGACCCTCATCATCACTCGCGCTCAGGTCAACCCGCCCGGAACGAAGGGAGGCATTTGGCACCCCCAGGTTGCGCTGAGCGCCAACAACTCCACGGCGCATCTGGTTTGGGAACAAACCGGTGGCACTAAGATGCCACGCAGCGCGTGGTACGCTCGAGGCATCTGGAATGTCACGCGGCAGGCTTTCGACTGGGGCCAGTTCACCCGGTTGTCTCTCTCCACCCAAATCGGCGTGCAACCCAAAATCGCAGTGGATGGCGCCGACCGTGTTCACATTACCTGGGTGGAACAAGTTCTGGTCGAGGATCCCAACAATCCCAGTAACTCCTACTTACAGTACATTAACTATCGGCGCCTGGAAAATGGGCAGTGGTTTCCTCCCCTTTCAGAGCCAGCGCTGCGCCTTGACCCAGACCCTGTTCAGGTCAACACCTACCGTCCTACCTGGTCTACCATTGGAATGGACGCCCGGGGGAATACCGTGTGCGTCGCCTGGGATGGGTATCGGGGCGATCCCGGCGCGTCCGGCACGGAGGAGATCCTGATGCGCTGCAGCAAGGATGGGGGCAAGACATGGGACAATCAAACCACCAACGCCTCGCAGACCGCGACACTCTCATTTTTCCCCAGCCTCCGGCTAGGGGTCAATGGGGACGTGCACCTGGCGTGGAAAGAGCATCAGGGCGGCATTTATTATGATACCAACTACGACGTTTTCTACCGGCAGGGACCCGTTCCGCGCGAGAAAATCTACCTGCCGCTTGTCTTGAGGGCGGGCCAATGAGCCACGAACGTTGGATGCTCTACGCCGTCGCGCTGCTGCTGCTCCTGCTGGTGGGGGTAGCGCTCGTGTGGGGCGCGCTCAACGGGCGCCTGCCCCAGATCGCCGGCTCGGGAGCGCCGGAGGCGGACACGCAACCTGTGTTGTGGACCGGCCTGGCGCCGCCCATTGACATGGCCGCGGCGGAAGAGGCGGCGCGCCTCAAGGTGCAGACGTGGGCCGCCGACGCCGTGCTGGTCCGGGCGGAGGCCTCCTGGCGTCCTACCGGAGAGTGGATTACCACCGAATCGCCGCCGGTCAGCTGGACTTACTACTACTACGCTCCCAGCCAACAGGCAGTCAAAACTGTTTCCGTGCGCGGCGAGCAGTTCTTCGACATTCCGGCTACCGACGTGCCCGCTCCGCCGCGCAGCCTGGCCGCTTTCCCGCCGACAGCAACGGTCGAATCGGCCTGGCTCACGTTCCGGGCGGCCGGCGGCGAGGACTTTCTCAAGACGCACGAGAACGCCATGGTCCAGCTGCAATTAAGGCCCACGGCGGAAGGCGATCGCTGGGTCGTCAGCGCCTTCGACCCCACCGCCACGCTACAGGTGACCATAGACGCGGTCACGGGGCTCATGCTCAACCCGTGAGAACGTGAGAACAGAACGTACCTACGTGCAAACGTGTGAAGGTATGAACGTGCGAACGTAAGTGATTCGCCTTTTCGCTGATTCGCTGACGGCTGACCGCTGATCTCTATTTTCGAAGGAGACGCCATGTGCTGGCGCACATCATCCAAAAATGAAAATGTGAGGTGACTTTTAGCCTGGCGCCAGGTAGCCAGACGGCGATGAAAGAACCTTTGTGGCCTGTAGCTTTTGCCCCACCCCCTGCCCCCTCCCCAACGGCGCAGACGCCGTTGGGGAGGGGGAGAAAAAAAATTGGGGCTTTGCAGGCGGGCTACGCCCGCCTGCAAAGCCCCACAAAAAAAAAGTTCCCCTTTCCCCCGCGCGGCGCGGGGGAAAGGGGCCAGGGGATAGGGGGAAAAAGTTGATACTCAATCTTCAAAGGTCGCCAGGAAATTTTCTGTTTTTCAGTCAGTGGCGATACCTTTGTCACGCAAGTGATTTTTTTCGCTGATTCGCTTTTTCGCTGATTCGCTGACGGCTGACCGCTGATCTCTATTTTCGAAGGAGGAACCCGATGCGCAAAAAAGAAAAAGGGCAAAGTCTCGTGGAGATGGCCCTGCTGTTACCCGTCCTGCTGTTGATGCTGCTCGGCCTGCTGGACTTCGGCCGCGTCTACTATGCGATGGTCGCCATGAACGACGCCGCGCAGGAGGGCGCCGCCTACGCCGCCATGCGCCCCAACGATCATGCCGGCATCAGCGCGCGCGCCGCGGCCGCCAGCACCGGCCTCATTACTATCCAGCCAGAAGACGTGACGTTTGTCCCGCCGGACTCATTACAAGCAGGCGCCCCCGTGACCGTCATCGTGAGCTATGATTTCACCTTTTACACGCCGGTTGCGCAGTCGTTTTTTGGAGATAACACCGTCACCCTGCAGGCGCGGGCCACCAATGCCATCATCGCCACGTCACCCTAAGCGCTGCCGGCAGAGTCACCCAGCATTTGGAAATGGCAAGTTTAGTTTTTACCCAGAATGGGAGGATGAAGATGAAAGACGAACGTGGACAGGCGATAGTTTTAGTGATTTTTGCCATCATCGGCCTGGCAGCCGTGATCGGCCTGGCGTTAGATGGAGGCCGGCTCTATCAGACGCGCCGTGAGATGCAGAACGCCGCCGACGCGATGGCGATGGCCGGCACGCGGGTGCTCGCCAGCGACGGTTGTACCCCCGGCGTCAACCTGGAAGCCAGGGTCTGCCAGGCGATTGTGGATTATGGCGCGACGTACGGCGTCGTCCATGATGGCGTCACCGGCCGCATCGAGGCCTGGTACGTCAACAAAGACGCCGTGCGGCTCGGTGGCGCCTGCATCGGGTTGGGGGTGCCCAACGGCACCACCGGCGTCGAGGTCACCGCGCAGGTCACCGAGACGACCACCTTCATGCGCGTCGTGGGTCAGGAAACGATCGCGCCGGTCGGCAATGCCACGGCCATGTTCGGTCCGGTGGTGCAGTCCGGCGGGGGCATCCTCCCCATCGGCTTCCCGGTGCAGCGCGTGGATAGCATCGTTAACAGCGGCAACCTGCAGTTCACCCTGTTCGAGGGCAGCGGCGGCATCTGCCGACGGGATGGCGTGGACTGCCCCAGCGATCCGCCCGCCAACTCGCAGCGCGGATGGCTGAACTTCAACTACATCTACAACCTCGCTTACTTGGGACAGGGCCTGCCGCTGGAGCGCACGATCGCCAAAAACTTCAGCAACAGCGACCTGAAGGTGTGGGCCGAAACCGGCAGCCCGCATCCCCTCTTTGCCGGCACCCGTGGCGAGTTGCCGCCCTACTACCCAGACGGCGACTATACTCGCCTCGGTCACAGATTGCGTTTTTGGCCTGCATGAGGTATGATCCTCGCGGGATGGTTCAAATTACGGCGGAAATAGGTTTACGTTTTTAATTCGACACGAAAAATTCTTTTTGTAAAATCATATTGAATTCGGTGAAAAGTGCCCTAATTTTGGCGGTAAGACAGCATCAAATCGCAATTTAGATGCCGTCGGTCTTTCAAAACATCACCTATTGGGGCATTCCGATTTTTGAAAGTGTCAACCTATTCTGAACCATCCCATCCTCGCTGACTTCAAATCAACCATGGGGGTCAAGATGATCCGTTTGTCAATTTCTGAGGCAGATAAGCAGGCGTTCAACTACGAACGCTATCACCACCCTGACCCACGGGTACGACGCAAGATGGAAGTGTTATGGCTGAAGAGCCATGAATTGGACTCCGATACGATTGCGCAATTGGCGGATGTATGTCCTAACACCGTACGCAATTACCTGCACGAATACGAAGAGGGGGGGCTGGCACGGCTGAAGACGATCAACTCCTATCGGCCCACGAGTGCCCTGGAAGCACAGCGCACCACTCTCGAAGACCATTTCCAGAAGCATCCCCCGGCCACAGTCAAGGAAGCCCTGCATGAGATTGCCGCATTGACGGGGATCCAGCGCGGTGAAACGCAAACCCGCGTCTTCATGCAGAAAATGGGGCTCAAGTGCCGCAAGGTAGGCATGATCCCGGCCAAGGCCGATCCCGATGAGCAAGCCACCTTCAAAACCGAACAACTGGAACCCCGTCTGGCCGAAGCGCAGGCGGGCCAGCGGGCGGTGTTTTTCGTGGATGCGGCACACTTTGTGCTGGCTCCCTTCCTGGGCTTTCTATGGTGCTTCACCCGCGTGTTCATCAAGGCCCCAGCGGGGCGGCAGCGCTTCAACGTCTTGGGGGCCTTGAACGCCATCACCCATGAACTCATCACGGTTACCAATGACACCTACATCAACGCCGAGAGCTTCTGCGCGCTCTTGTATCAACTGGCGGCGCTGAACTTGAGTGTGCCCATTACTCTGGTGTTGGACAACGCGCGCTACCAGAAATGTGCGGTGGTGGCGACGGTGGCGGCGGGCCTCCACATCGAGTTGCTCTACCTGCCGGCGTATTCCCCTAATCTGAACTTGATTGAACGGCTGTGGAAGTTCGTCAAGAAAGAGTGTTTGTATTCCAAGTACTACGCCGACTTCGCCACGTTCAAGGCGGCCATTCAGAAGTGCTTGAGCGAGACGCACTCAACGCACAAGGCAGCTCTGGACTCGCTGCTAGCCCTCAACTTTCAAACCTTCGAGAAAACGCAAATTGTGGCCGCGTGAAGTATACATCGCCGGCGATCCGGGTACCCGCGATGTGACCCGGCGTACCGTCTGCAGCGCCCACATGAACCAGATCGTCTATCTGCCCCTGTTCGACTACATCTACGTCCGCTCGGACATGCAGAGCACCTTCGCCGGCCAGGAACCCTCCCTCGGTTGGGTGAACAGCCACTACTACCACATCGCCGGCTTCATGGCGGCCAGCATTGATTCCTGCGCCGGCGGCGGCAGCAACGGCACCATCAACGGCACCTTCCAGTACGCCGTCGTTGGCGAAGGGCAGATTAAACCCGGGGAAGGCATCGGCAGCGGCACCGCGTGCACGCCCACGCTGAAGGGCGTGACGCTCTGGAAGTAAGCTCCGCAACGTCCACACCAGGGGGCTGTGCCGGCTTGTGAGATCGGCGCGGCCCCCTGTGAGCACGTCCCACCCCGCGGGCGCTTCACCCGCCTCCATCTTCCGGGGGTCATGTGCCGCGCATTGCCCCCCTCACTCTGAAGCCACCCGTCTCCATTGTAAAATGTCCCTTCTTGGGGTGCTTGTGAGTTTTTCGCGGCATGGTATAATAAAAGAGTGTTCGTTCAAGGAGGTGGAAGCATGGATCCCGAGACGCCCCAGGTCCACAAAGAGATCACCGAAGCGCCCTCTGCCCCGACGACAGCGTCGCAAAAACGCACGCAGATCGCCATCATCGGCGGCGTGGTGCTGTTTCTGGCCCTGCTCGTCGCCGCCATCGTGCTCATGGCCCAACATCCCAACGCCACCACCGTCGTCCGTGACATCGCCATTGTCTTCGTCGCCGTTGAAACCTTCCTCATCGGCATGGCACTGCTGGTGCTGATCGTGGAAATCCAGACGCTGATCAAGGTGCTGCGGGAAGAAATCCAACCGGTGCTCCGTTCCGTCAACGACACGGCAGCGACCGTTCGCGGCACGACCGAGTTCATGAGCGAGAACCTGGTATCGCCGGTCATCAAGGCAGTCAGTTTCACGGCTGGCGTGCGTCAGGTGCTCGGAGATCTATTCGGTGTTGTGACCGCCAGTCGTCCCCACTCCAAATCGGGGCCTCATCACCCCACCCACAGTCAATAACTTAAGGAGGTATCTTTCATGGCGCGCAAGAGTGATTTTGGAGCATTTCTCACCGGGTTTTTCGTTGGCGGGCTGATTGGCGCAGCGGCGGCGATTCTCTTTGCCCCTCAATCGGGGCAGGAGACCCGCGACCAGCTGGCGCAAAAGGCAGGCGAGCTGACCGAGC
>Ga0208198_1003280_pt1 | contig 11203 bp, 23 predicted proteins | sample AD_JPNTR2_MetaG_FD_184446 | JGI IMG/M metagenome (GOLD analysis project Ga0208198, IMG submission 184446) | Active sludge microbial communities of municipal wastewater-treating anaerobic digesters from Japan - AD_JPNTR2_MetaG (SPAdes) (version 2) | ecosystem: Engineered > Bioreactor > Anaerobic... | reverse complement strand
AGGACAATATCGGCAAACACCGCCGGACTTGGTATAGCTGGTGAGGTTTCAACCTTCGCCACTTTCTCACGCTTTGTTGACGCCGGAATTGGTATCGCCGGTGTGGCAACTATGGGTTATGGGCAATCGGCGGCAACTTCCGGTGGCATCGGTATCTCTGCTTCAGTTTCCATAACCGGCGACTTCTCAATTCCGAAATACTGGGGAATATCAATACTTCATGGTGCCACCACAACTGACCTGTATGGCGAGAACATTATCGAAAGTGCAAGCATAACTGACCAGCTGGGCAAACGCTCTGACGAGTTTGAGATAAGATTATACAACAATGAAGGCACCTATTCGGAAAGCTTTGCAATAGGCGACGATGTCTACTTCTATCTTGGCTACACCGAAAACCCCACAACAAAGATATTTCACGGGGTAATAACATCAATTGAGTTCGATCTGCCGAGAGTCAACGAGAACACAATGATAATTCAGGGTGTGGACTACGGGACTTTCAGACTTGGGCAAACAATGGTGGCAGGTATTCAAGAATATATCAACATGACACCAACTGCAATAATACAATCCCTATTGAACACTTACTGCCCTGACATCACCTACACAAATGTTGCAACTTTTGTTGATAAAATTCCAAACATAAGGTTCGCATGGGAATATGTGGGCGACTGCGTCGAGATGCTTGCAACGCTTGTCGGTGCGGACTTCTATGTTGACGAAAATGACGACCTTCACTTTTATGATAATTCAACCATGACCTCTGATCACACGATAAGCTCTGATGAGCTGATTTCAGCGAGGATACAGAAGGATAGTTACAAGCATTATGACAGGGTTTATGTTATTGGCGGAAAAGAGAAATACCTTGATGTCAACAATGCAACGGCGACAACGGCTATTGACACCTATGCAAAATACTACGCTTCGGCCTTCACCGTTTCAAAGAACAACCTGCTCTATGTTTCGGCATATATAAAAAAGGTCGGGGAAATGATTGAGGATTTGCCGTTTGAGATAGTGGAAGATGACGGTGCCGGCGATCCGTTAGGTGATGTGGTGGCATGGGGAAAATTCCCTGTCGATAACATTTCGACAGATGCTGCGTGGGTTCAGTCGACAATGATTGATGCACAGCTATCAACGGCCATGACCTACTGGATTGTCTTCAAGCTCGTCGGAAGGGACTCATCAAACACTTATCAGATTTATCATGACAACGCAACAGCAAACGGGCACGAGGACTCAACTGACGGGACATCAAGCTGGACTGATAGGACTGGTTTATTGGCCTTCAAGACATATTACGGCGTGCAAATCATCAAGTCAAGCAATGCAAGCCAAAAGATAGCCGGAGATTATTATACTGATGTCCTTGTCGCTGATCCGAACATTGAAGACTTCTCAACGGCTGAAGACCTTGCGACACAGAAGGTGGCCGAATACGCATTGAAGCATACTTCCGACCTTGTTGTAAAAAGCAAGTTTGATAGGTTCCGTTCAGGCGACGTGGTGTCCCTGTCTATAACCGGTCTGCCAACCCTTGAAGACCAGACAATATTATCCACAAGCATGAACTTCACAGAGCCCACAATATCAACTGTCGAAATACACACAACACCAACATTTGACTTTTATACAACGTTTGCAGGGTTGTTTGCTGACCTTCGTAAGCTCAAAATAAAAGCAATGTACATTGATTCAAATCTGTCAAATGACTATCTCACAGGGGCTGAAACAGTGACACCGGCAGATTCAGCAACATTGATTGAGGCGGCTACCGATTACACCCCACAGTATGACGACACAGAAGCGATTTGGGATGTGAGCAAATGGCAATAAATGAAAATTCAAAAATTATAGGAACATTCACAATAATTGAGCGTGACCTTGACGGCAACATCATTTCAGAGAGCCGTCATTCAAATCTGATAACAACAATAATGAAGACAGCACTTGCTGACGTGCTGACGGGGGATTATGATGCAAACAAGCACGTTATAGGATATCTTGCAGTCGGGACTAACGCTACGGCGGCAAATGCGGCAGACACAGCCCTTGGAACCCAAGTTGGGGCGAACAAGGCTCCAGTTTCCGGTTCGCTGAACAACGACACTTCGTCAGTTGCTGCTGCGGCCACCTTCTTCTTCGACTCGACAGAAACCGACTACTATGCAACGTGGGCGGAGATTGGGTTATTTGCGGCAAACGGGACTGACCTGTTGACACACGCCGTTTTAGATCCGACAAAGACATTCAACAACACGAAGACCATCACGGTCAGTTATAAAATAACATTCTCATGAGGTTAAACTTATGTCATTTACTAAAAAAGTAGTTGCGGGGCAGACAATCGCCGCAGCAGATTTTGCAAAGTTTTTTGGCGACCACTTTTTCGATTTCGTCAAGACAGGATTTGAAGTTACTGAAGGCACCGGCCTTATCGTTGACATATCGGCAGGAACTGCTTATGTGAAGGATGCCGATGGTTATATGTACCAAATAGTTTCCGATGCGACAGAAACGACAACACTCGCAGACGATAACACAAACTATGTATTTCTCCACTCCGACAATGGGGCGACCTATATCACAGCTTCCACAACAGCAACAGTGCCTGACGATGCAATATTATTGGCGACTGTGGTATGTGCCTCCGGAGATGTCACAAGCGTTGTTGATGCGAGGGAATTAAATCCATTGGTGACGGCGCAAGAGTTTTATGACACATCAGGGAAGTCTGGAAGTGCGATCGGGCCAAGTGGGACAGTTACTGTGGATTGTAAGCTCAATGTTTTTTTAGACCGTGTGCTGACAATCAAGAAAGTGTGTTATACTGTAACCCCTTGTTCTGGTGTCACAACTGATAGTTTTACCGTATCATATAGTGTAGATAATTCCAATTTTACCACACTTCGAACAATCACGAACATTGGTTCGTCTCCTGTGCAATATACAGATAATGTTAATGTCATAACTACAAGCGCACAAGATTTTTATCTAAGACTTACTTGGGTGAACATAGGATATGATACAGCAAGAACTTTAAAAGTGGATGCAATTAGGTATTCCGCCGCCGAATAGGGGAACCTTTTATTTTTCCCTATTTTCCTTATTTTTTTCCATATCTTTATATATTAGAACCCCTAACATTTTATTATAAGTTCGGGGGGGAATTGTTTCTTTTTTACAATAACGCTCTCTACAGTTTTTTATACCTTCGCCCTATCCTACAAAACGAAGTTGAGGCGGCTTGATGTCGAAAAGGTATGTTTTAGGACTTTTGGAAGAATCAGGGGATATTGAATCCTTCAGGGAACAGATGATAAACACAATAAAGGGATACTCTTTCACGGTGGCGAGAGCCCACGAGTGCGAAACGATCACCCAGCTGAGAAGCGAGGTCGGAAGGATAGAAACAGAGTTAAATCTCATATTGCAGGCGAGCCAGCTCTGTAACAGCATTGACGAAGTAAAAGAATTGCTAAAATAAATTTAATTTTTTCTTTTTTTCTATTCTTGAGTTAGTTATTTGGAAGGCTATAAGGATAAAAATAGCTACAAGGGTATATTACACAAAAAAATAACCTATTCTATAAAGACATATGCGTTTATAATGAAGGAACGGTTCGTTAAAACGAAAGGAAACCGTTTCCTTCAACCCAGAATAAACTTAGCGTTGTTTAAATCGCATACCGAAAGAGTTCGGTAAATATCACTACTCTTTTTCGAGAGCTTTTTTAATTCTTTCAAGTTGAACGACCTTTTCCTCAATTTCATCAAGCCTCATCCTCACTGCTTCCTTTATGAAATCTATGACGGATATGTAACCGACGTTTGCTTTGACCACCGTTTCGATACGCTCAATGAGATCCTCCGGCAAGGCCGTTGACTTGTAACCCTTTGCAGTCATCCCTTATCACCCCTTTGGTAATAATTCGCTACTCATACCTTCTATTTAAATCTTTCTAATCTTTTTCAGTATTAATACCGAAAGGTTTATATATCTCTTGTTTGCAATTAGTTTGTATGACTTCGCAAGATACGGTTAGCTGGCCAATACCAAGAGAGCTTGACGAAAGGATTGGGAACATCGTCAGGGCAAGGATGGGCTATGCTACAAAGAGTGAATTCATCCGAGAAGCGATCAGGAAGCTCCTCGATGAAAAAGAAGGATTGGTGAAATAATGGAAAAAGAAAATATATCGGCAAGAGAGGCCATGAAGGCCATTCTTAAAGAACTTGGCCCTGAAGGTGTCAGAGCCTTGAAGGAAGCGTTAGAACAGGATGAGAGGAGGTGCGGATATGGTAAGTGTTACAGAATTTGAGGAGAGCATACAGGACTACGACGCAGAGGAAGCTGCAAGAATTATAGCAAAGCACGTCAAATTCCCGCCTTCAATCGTTGAGAGGGCGGTAAGATTCTCTCTCAAGCAGAGGAGGGGTTACTGATGGGTGCCAGGGAAAATCTCATGGCAAAGCTCAACGTTGACAACGAGCAGCTGAATGAGATAATCAAAAAGAAAATGGTGGAAAAGAAATGCTCCGCCACCCAAGCTTTGATACTTCTCGCAAACGAGGCGGCGGGGAAGACAACACCCATGCAGGAAAAGGTCGTGCCGAGAGGCGTTGACTTTGACGAAACACCGCAAGACAACAGACCGACCACACCAAAAGGGATGTTTCACAGGGCACAAAGGAAAGAGTCGAAACTTCGTTTGGCCTTGACAGGGGCTTCCGGTTCTGGAAAGACCTACTCGGCGTTAATGCTCGCAATGGGGTTAGGTGGAAATATTGCCGTTGCGGACACCGAAAGAGGTTCCGCCGCATTATATTCCCATCTGTTCGATTTTGACACCGTTGAGGTTGAGCCGCCATACCAGATAAAGAAATGGATTGACATATTCGATTCAGCCGTTGAGGGCAACTACAACGTCCTGATCCTTGACAGCATAACACCGCTTTGGTCAGGGGAGGGCGGACTTCTTGAAATGAAGGAGCAGTTGAGCAAACACTCCGGCAAGAACTCTTTTACAGCTTGGGCGGATGTCACCCCACTTTACAACAAGTTCGTTGAGAGGATGTTGAACGCAAATATCCACATTATTGCAACAATCAGGGCAAAGGCGGAATACGCAATGGAAACTGACGGCGGGAGGACAGTCGTGAAAAAGATTGGTCTTGGGCCGCAATTCAGGGACGGGATAGATTACGAGTTCACAACAGTATTTGATATTGCTTCCGACCACTCGGCCCTTGTTTCAAAGGACAGGTCTGGACTCTTTGATGCAAAAGTTCCATTTGTCATAAACAAGGATACTGGTGTCAAGATAAAGAAGTGGTTGGAGGGCGTTCAATGAGTTACAAGTTCTTTTGCACAGGTTGCGACTACGAATGTGAGATAAAGATGAACGAAGACGACAAGCCCCACAACTGCCCAATCTATGACTACATGGATGCAGACTGGCACAAGGAGGGAGAGTTTTGAGCAACATGAGCGAACTTGACCGAGAGGTTCAGGCGCTTGACATGATGGACAGGGACGAGCTTCGATGCTCATGCGAGGAGCAGCTATATGAGCTTTACGCTTTGAGAAGGCAGGTTGCCGCATTGAAGGAAGAAATCAAAAGATTACAGGAGGTGAAATGAATGGATGCAAAGACATATCTTACAGATTACGCCGCAAAGAACCACGCTGACGATCCAGAGTGGATAAGCAAGAGGATTTACCAGAAGATACAGAGCGTTGGAGGGCTTCTATCAGAGGAAGGGGCGACAATGCTCGTTGCTGAAGAGAAGGGATGGATTCAGGAGGAGAAGCAGGTCGAGCCGCCAAAAGAGAGAATACAAGAAATGCCAATAACACAATACACCGAGCTTTCAGATGCAATGCTCGACCTGATCTGGGGAACTTCAAAAGGCGGGGAAAAGACAAGATACCCTGACGAGCCGCTTGTTGTCAAGATTGAGAGGATATATGACGCAAAGAAACCGGAAAATGACTATTCCTCGATGGAAACTTCCGCAAAGGTCACAGACGGCAGGAATTTAGCCTACTTCAATTTTCAGGACAAGCCGGAGTTTTCCAAAGGTGAGAAGACATTTCCCGCAAACTACATGAGCTCGGCAGTGCAGCAGGTAAGGCCGCAACTGATAGGGAAGACCATCGCCATCTACAAGTGGCAGCTCTACAAAGGCGTTGGAAAGGACGGGTTTGACAAATTCTACATGGGCTCGACCAATTTCACATATTTCAAGCTGGTGGATACTTCAGGGTTTGAGAACGGTTTGACAGAATCGGACATAATTGACGAAATGTATGATGAAGTCCCTGTCGATGAACTTCTTGAAGAAGAGGAGGGGGTTTAAATTCCCTCCAAAACAATCAGGGCCGATGCCTTGCGTTATGGGGGTATCGGTGAGATGGAGGTCTTCAAATACTGCAAAAGCAAGGGGCTTCATGCAAAATTTTCAGAAAGATTTGATGCAAAATATGACCTGCTCGTCGAGAACAAGAAGGTCGATGTCAAGACACGCTGCGGCAAAGTACCGTTATCGCCGTCGTTCTTCTTAAACGTTCAGGCGGAGCACGCATCCTCGGACAAGGACGTGATAATCTTTTGCTACCTGAACGAAACTAACGGCGACATACAGGTTCTCGGTGCTTTGCCGCTTGACGAGTTCCTGACAAAGGCGCAATTAAAACGTCAGGGCGATAGGGAGAGCAACGGCTTCACCTACTACTGCGACACCTTCGTCATACACCCAAACCAGCTGAAGGCCATTGAGGAGGTCGTTTAAATGCCGTGGTTCTGCATTGCAATGATTGCCATCATGGTCGTTTGTATTGTAATGATTTTTCTTGATGGGAGGGATGTATGTTGAATCAGCAGTATGTCTTGAAGTTCGGCGATGTTGTCGTCAGCGAGATAACAAGGGAGGAGGCCAAACGGCTTGTCCGTGAGTTCCCAGAGATAGCAGACAACAACCCAGCCGCCGAGGATCTGAAGTTCAAATACCCAAAGACACCGAGGGTTTATCCCAAGTGGATTGGGCAGATTGAGGCGTTGAAGATGATAAGGGATGGTGTCAGGCCAAATCCAGCGCATAGAACTGGAAACCTCTTGAACCGCCGCTACATCAAACGAATATCAAAAGGGGTGTATGAACTCACCCAAAAAGGCCACGACTACATAGACCGTGTTGAATCGGGTTTTGTTTCGATGCCTGAATACATAGTGGCAATGGCAATAAAGAACAATTCAGGCATATCGGCGAGGGAGCTGATGGAAACGACAGACTATCCAAACCAGACCATATACCCATTGACACGAAGGCTTGAACGCAAGGGGCTTATCAAGATTGTTAAATCATCGTTTGACGAGAAGTGCATCAATTCAAAGGTGGACAGTGAGGACGAGATGAACAGAAGGCGCAATAAATACTACTGGCTTGGTGACTGAAATGGTGTGGATAACTCATGAAGAGGTCGAAAGCCCAAGATGTCCATACTGCGACAGCTACGACATCGGAGTCATGTTGAGCGGGACTATAGTCAACAACAAGCTATGCAACGTATGGTATTGCAACGCCTGCAACAACACTTTCGAGGAGTTTGATGATGTTGAAGATTGAAGGTTCTGAATATTCTGAATTTTCTAACTACTCTATTATATATGTGTATTATAATATATTATTACTATTATATTACTATATACATATACATATAGAGAACTTAGAAAATTCAGTAAATTCAGAACATTGGGGGGCTTTTAGATGGTAACAAGCTACCAGAAAGAGATCCTAAAAGCCATCGGAGGAGGGCTTGACACAAGAAAAGCCCTTATCGAAGCCTTCCCAAGGGGCACAATCGACTATTCAATATCCTCTTTGAAGAACCAGGAATACCTGACACAAGTGACAAAGGACAGAAAAGCAACATTTGTCCTTACCCAAAAGGCAAAGTCATTGATTGAGAATGACAAGGACGTTGCCCTCATAATGAAACCAAAAGAGGTCATGGACTTATTTGAGAACGAGTTATCGAAACAGATAGCAATGAAGGACACAATGCTGAAGCAGATCCTCTTGACACTGCCCTTCTGCAATGGGCAGTATGGGAGGAACTCTGTCGGGATATTCGCCCATGTCATAGGTGATTATGGGAGGGGTAAGTCAATACTTGCCCAGCTTTACAAAGAGATATTCCCACCCTCAAAATACAGCTACATTGATTGCAGGGACATATTCAGCGGTGCTGGTGTTGAAGCAAAGTTCAGGAAGCTGTCGGAGTCAAACCCCCACATCTACATTGTGGATGAGGTTGGAAATCTTCGGGGTGTCAAGCTTCGTGCAATGCTCCAGTATATCGAGAATCATGAATACCCTGCGATAATCATGGGAAACCCTGCCGGGGTAAAATCCGATTACGAAACCGACTCTTTCACAAACTGGCTCACAAATGCATTGCAAGATGACAAGCAGACCGGCGAGAGTTTTCTGAACAGGGTTCACCTGATGGTCTTCATGCCAAAGCTTCTGAAGGAGGAAAGACTGGCCGTCCCTAAAATAATATTCTCAACCGATACGCAGGACTTGTCACAGGTTCGGGCATATATTGCAAGACAGAGGGTAAAATCGCCACAACCGACACCTGAAGCTTTTGAATGGATGAACTCCCTTGTCGAATCAACATTGAGCATTGTCGAGGATGAACCGGTCATAAAGAAGACAAAGACGATCACAACACAAGGGAAGATGACAACCATGGAGTTCAGGGAGGACTTGTCACATTTCACAAACGGCAAGAGTGCGACAAGGTTGATAATCTCGCTTATCTCTCTTGCAAGGGGAAGGGCATTATTGGAGGATTCAGAGAAGATTGAGAAGTGTCATTTTGATTGGGCCTTCTCTGCAAAATTTCATTTTTTGAAGCAGAGATATAATTATGATTTTTTGAAAGTAGTTGAAAAAAGGATTGGTAAGAGGTAGGATTATGAAACAAGAATTAAAATCAATAAAGGACAGCATCGAGGTGTTCTTCATTTGCTTGGGGATGTTCATAATGCTGTGGAACGCATTGGAGGGAAAGAAGTGAACTTCCAATTATTTTGTGAGCATGAGGGCGTTGAGAGGCGATTTGGTCATGTGGGCAACGCAACAATAGGCAGTATGGAATTTACAATTTTGGAATGCAACAACTGTTTTGACCTTATCGCCCTGCCCGGAACCCTGAAAACTGACCTGTTCGGGATAGAAGTAACCCAAGAGGCGAGAAAGTGAAAAAGACAAATTCCGGCTGTTATGTGGTCGACCACGCAATCGAAGATCCGGACTGGGGAATTGAATACGCCGAGAAGTTCTGCAAGTGCGACTGCGACTCATGCCGACACTGGTATGCTGACCGTTTTTTATCTGACGGCGGGGAAAGTTTTAAAATGGAATGGAGGGATAAAATGAAAGTAAAAGAACTGATTAAAGAATTGGAGAGTTATAATTGCCCTGATGCATATATTGAGTGTAGGCATGGAACTCTAAAATATGAAATATATGATATATTCATTGACATCAAGAAAGAGAAATGTTTAATCGGATTAAAGTGAAGGTGATAAATTTGAAAGATGAAGAATTTGAAAAGTATTTTAGGGATATTACAAAATGTATGTATGATTGCACTATTACCAAAGCAGAAAGAAGAACTCAAATGAGAAAAATTCTTGAAGAAGTTGAAAATATGGGGTATAACAAAGCAAAGAATGAGAAATGGAGAATATACGCAAAAAACCAAACCAAAAGGTGATTGATTTGGAATATGAGAAAATAAAGAAAGTTCTTGAAGAACATAAAAAATGGATTGAAGACAATTCAAATGGGAAAAGAGCTAAATTGAGTAATGCTGAGTTGAGATATGTTAATTTGAGTAATGCTGACTTGAGATATGCTAATTTGAGTAATTCTGACTTGAGATATGCTGACTTGAGTAATGCTGACTTGAGATATGCTAACTTGAGTAATGCTGATTTGAGTAATGTTGATTTGAGATATGCTGATTTGAGTAATGCTAACTTGAGTAATGCTGACTTGAGATATGCTAACTTGAGATATGCTGATTTGAGTAATGCTAACTTGAGATATGCTAATTTGAGTAATGCTGACTTGAGTAATGCTGACTTGAGTGATGCTAATTTGAGATATGCTGACTTGAGTAATGCTGACTTGAGTGATGCTAATTTGAGTAATGCTGACTTGAGTGATGCTAACTTGAGATATGCTGACTTGAGTGATGCTAACTTGAGTAATGCTGACTTGGACTTCTCATGCTTCCCGTTGTGGTGTGGTTCATTTGGTATTAAAGCTGATGATAGGATTGTATCTCAATTGATTTATCATGTTTGCAGGTTGAACATTGAGAATTGTTCAGATGAAATAAAGCAGTTTGTCAACTCAATACCACTTGAAATCAAAAACAAATTCAGGGAATACAGGGGAGAATTAAAAAAGTTTGAAGGTGAACCAGATGAAAGATGAAGAATTTGAAAAGTATTTTGAAAGAATTGACTGTATTTTTGATAGTTGGTTTGTTTCAACCCCACAAGAAAGAAAAGACAAGCTAAAACAAATTCTTGAAGAAATTGAGAAAGAAACAAGATACAAAATAGCAAGAGAGATGGCTAAACCATGAAGAAGATTGGAATCTATGCATTATATAGTTGGGAGTGTCCAATATGTGATGCCACGAACACAGTTGAATCAAGGGATTTGAAAGTTGTGAGTTGCCAAAGATGTGCAAGAAAATTTGAAGTTGAAGAATATGTTGGAGAAGTTATCTAAAAGGTGAACCAAAATGAATTCATTTGACGCATATTTTGAAAAAGTCCGGCTTGACAGGAAGCATGATTGTGGGGAAAAGATGTGGATTGATCCTTGGGTGGGGTATTTCTACTGTGAGAAATGTGGATTGGTGGACAACCCAATACAACCTGACATAATCTTCCCGCCAACCCCGCAGGAGCCTGATGACTTCGTGTTCGAGCCTGAGGAAGAAGAGGAGGATGATTAAAATGCCGAGAGCCTCGACACCAATAACCCAGTGTCCGAAGTGCAAGAAGTTCTTCTACTGGTTGAAAGGGATTGAACGCTGTCCATGTGGCGAGCCTGTGCCTCCCGAAGTTGCATTCGCACCGCTGTTTGACATTGAGCA
>Ga0208198_1003269_pt1 | contig 11226 bp, 25 predicted proteins | sample AD_JPNTR2_MetaG_FD_184446 | JGI IMG/M metagenome (GOLD analysis project Ga0208198, IMG submission 184446) | Active sludge microbial communities of municipal wastewater-treating anaerobic digesters from Japan - AD_JPNTR2_MetaG (SPAdes) (version 2) | ecosystem: Engineered > Bioreactor > Anaerobic... | reverse complement strand
GTCATGCGTCACTCTCCTGTGGCGGCAATCTTATCGTCGTCCTGGCTCATGCTCCCCTCTTGTTCATCGCCGCGCCCATGCAGCGACGATGGCGGGGTAGTGTGCGATGTCGTCATAGCGGAGGAGATACCCGTTAGGGTTACGGAGCGTGACCAGCAGCCCCGTGGCCTCGTTGGTCCCGGCCAGGCGCGCGAGCCGCGTCCGAAGCATGTAGGCGACATCGGCAACCGTGCCTTTCTGTAGCCCCAGCGCGTCCGTGGCTTCTTCGCTTGTTGCGACATGCCCCGGCGCCCGCTTCAGGAGGTCGAGGAATGCCAGTTCGTGACCGGTGAATTGAAGCGGGTCGGGTCGAGGTGCAGCGAGACCGGTGGTACGGCGGTAGTATTCCGTCCACTGCTGCGCTTTGGCATAGCAGACGCCCTGCCGTCGCGCAATCTGCAAGACCAGTAGCTTGTGGTCTTCGCGGCTCATCGTGGCGCGATACTCGCGCGCATAGTCGGTGATGGCTGCGATGCGACGGTCTTCGTACTCTATCGGCGGGGCCTCGGTGTCGTTCTCTACGATGACGAGCCGGGGCAGGCGACGGCGAGGCGGGGGCGGCGTTGCCTGGGTCGCATTGATGGCGGCAAAGCGGTTGGTAGCGGGGTGGTAGCTAGACATTACGCATCACCTCCCAGGGCGTTCTGGAGTGTCTCGCACCAGGCGGCCAGCGCCGCCCGGTGGTCGGTGTCGGTGGCGCGATCAAGGCGCGCTTCGATGTCCGGGAGCAATTCGAGGCGTAGGACGCGGTACGCGCTACTGAGCGTATCGCGGGCATCACCGTAGCGATGCTCCATCCGCTCACGATGCGCCTGGGCCGCCATGTCCTGCACGCGCTGCAAGATGGCGCGCGTGGTATCGCTGGCGGTGGGCGTGACAAGCCGCAATGCCATGTCGGTCTCACTCAGTTCCGCCAGAAGCGTCTCGAACCAGTTGTACAGCCCCTCGACATCGATGCGGCGGGTGACGTAGGGCGCGCGGGTCTCAGTCATGCCGCCACCTCCTTGACCTCGATGCCGTAGCAGGCGCGCATCAGCCTGCACTTGATGCGGTACACGTCGGTACGCACGCCCTTCACGTCTTCGACCACGGCGCGACCTGTCGCGGTCTCGGTGTAGCCAAAGTCGGCCTCGTAGGTAGCGATGGGAACGCCATTGACCACCAGGGGGAAGCGCGGGTGCGTGACGAGGCCGGTGAGCTCGCCTGCTGCACGCAGCAGGCACAACTCCTGGTAGCGGCGCCTCTCGGCGACGCTATCGAAGGTGTGACCGTCGAGGGTGACGCGGCGATTGTTGTATTTACTCATAGCCTGACACCTCCTGAGCGCGTCGGCGCTTGGCAGCGGCGGACTGGCAGCCGGGACACAAGCAGAGTTGGACGCCGTAGTCAGCGAAGTACCAGCGCACCGGCCCGGCGGGGATGATGGGGCCGGTGTAATCGGTGACACCGTTGCCCCGGTGGATGAGACGCACGTAACCGTAGCCGTGGCAGGTGTTACACTGCGACATCTGCGCCCCCTTGCTCTGCCAGCCAGCGGGCATAGGCGGCGCGGCCGGCCTGCTCCCGCTCCGCCACGGTCGAAGCGCGCCATTCTGCGCGGGCGGCGCGGATGTCGGCATACGCCTCGGACGTGGGCGGCGTGTTATTCGCCACAGCCGCTGGTGCGGGCAAGGCGGGAACGACCGTGGCGGGCGCCGGTAGCGCACCGCGCGTGACGGCCAGGGCGCGGGCATCAGGGAGGAGCGACTGGTCGAAGTGCGCACGCGCGCCAACGGCCTCGAATATCTGGCGGAATTGCGCGCGGTGCGTGCCGGTGTCGGCAATCTCCATTGCGCATGTCTCCCGCCACGGTCCGAACTGGCGCACAGCCTCCGCCACCAGGGGCGATGACCAGGCGGGCGTGCCGTAGGAGCCGACGCGCCCAATCTGGTCGAGGAGCTCCCGCCAGGCGTCGCCCCAGGTCGGCAAGGCCGGGCGGGTCAAGGCGGCCACGGTCGTTCGCAACTCCGCCGGGGTCGGGGGGTGTGGCGACGTGGCAAGACACTGGCGCGTGGCGAGGAGCAGCGCATCGATGTCCAGGTCGGATAGTAGCGCGGCGTAGACATCAATGCGCGCGTCTGTCACCTCGAAGCGATCCGGGTAGGTGGCTGCGACGAGGGCCAGGACAGCCACAACTTCATTGACCGTTGCCACGAATGACTCTCCCTTCGATGATGACATCGCCAGACGGCGATGCCGGTGGTTCTGGCTCGGACGGCTGGGGCTGCATACGACGGCGAAGCACCTCCATGCTGCGGTTGTACTTGGACGCCGCGCCGTTGCCCCGCGCGGGCGGCGTAGTGGCTGACTTGAAAGTCGTCGCCGCGCCCCAGGTGTTTGTCACGAAGTGGGGGGTCGGCGGTTCGCCCTTCATGCCGCGCCAGTCCTGCGCGTACCAGTAGCCACCTGGTGCGCCGTACTCGCGCGCAATGATGTCCGCCGTCGGGCGCGTCTGCGCATTGTACAGCGCGCGCAACTGCTTCTGGCACTGCGCCCACGCGCCGGTGACGCTCAAGTCCACATGGCACGCGGCCGCGAGGGCCGGGACGGTCTCGGCGTAGTAAGCCTGCTCCTGCGGCGTCAGGGCGGGCGCGCGCTTGCGGCTCGCCTTGACCTTTGACGGGGAAGATGGAGGGATAGGCGGCGCGTCGTCAGACGCGCGCTCCCCTTGATTCTTGTTCAGATGATTCTTGTTCTCTTCTGATTCTAGTTCCTGCGTAACGATTACTTGGCCACCAAGTGTCCTATTACTTGGCTTAGCGGTAATCATTACTTGGCTAGCAGAGTAATCATTACTTGGCCTAGAAGTAATCATTACCTGGCCGCCCGCTTGCCTGGCCTTGCGCTGAGCGGCGCGACGGAAGCGAGGGGCGTTCTCGACGGGCAGGGTGGGGGAGCCGGGCTTAAGCAGAGTGTACTCGTTACGCTCCTGCTTGCCCGTCCCGCTCTTGACGGTGATCTTGGCGATGAGGCCGAGCGTCGCCATGTCGCTGATGGACTCGCCGACGGTCTTGGCTGTCAAGCCGGTGTTGGCGGCCAACGACTCCAGGCTGGGCCAGGCGTCGCCGGTGCCGCTGTCGGCGTAGCTGGCGAGGGCGGAGTAGACGGCCAGGCCATTCGCGCCGAGATGTGCGCCCCACTCGCGGTAGATGACGCGAGGGACGATGAAGAAGTCGGCATCTTGCCACCAGCCGACGCGGAAGGTCTCGCTGTTTTGTCGCTTGCTCATGAGGCTCGGTCCTGGTGTTGGTCTGTCACGAAGATATCACCCGCCTGCCCGGCCCGGCGTATCAGTTCCGCCAGGGCCGCCTGTGCGCTGCCGTACACATCGCACATGGTCTCGACCCCAACGCGCGCGCTATCCGCGTCCGCGCCATAGAGCGGTCGATAGAGTGCGACGGCCTGGTCTACGAGACTGGTTGTCTTGGAGAATGAATAGCGCCGGTTGTGAGCCGGTGGCGGCGCGGGCTTCGGCTGCCGCCACCTCGGCGCGACACTCGACATACGCGGCGCGCGCCGACGCCTTGAACTCTTCGCTCCACGGCTTACCTTCGTGGCCGCCACGCGCGACGATGCGGCGAAAGTCGGCTGCGAGCCGGTCAAGCTCGGTGCGTGAGAGAGTCGGCAAGGCGTCGGCGGCGGATGTCATTCGCGGCTCTTCCGGTGCTGGCTAGCGTTGGGGCAGTCGGCGAAGTGGCTGATGCCACGGCCGACGGTCGTCATGGTAGGCTCGACGCACTCAGCGGCCACGTCGGTGTTGACGCTGACGGGCATGGGCCGGCCGCTGGGCGTGCGCACCCAGTACACCGGTGCGTGGCACGAGCGACAGTGCGACACGGCGGCGCCGGGTGGAATTTCGAAGAGTTGCGGCGGGCGAGGTGAGGGCGTAGTCATCGGCGCACCTCTACGGATGGCAAAAACACCGCGCAGCCGATGGGCTGCACATGGCCGCTGGGCAGGCGAACGGCCATGACCGGGCATGGGTCGATGACCGGCGCGACCTGGGCGTGGCTCGCCGCGCCCCCAGCGAGGGCGAGCAGGGCCAGGACCAGGGCAACGACGAGGCGGGTGATCATGATGCCGCCTTCCCGTTGCGTCGGCGGGCATCGTGATCTAGCTCAATGCCGAGCCAGATGAAGGCGGTTTCGGCGCTACGGTAGGCCTCATCTACCGCGAGATCGTCGACCACAGCGGCGGGGGCGTCAGGCGCGGCCAGTTCGAGTAGCTTGTAGATACGGTCGATGACGGTAAAGGCCTGAACTTGGGTGGCTGAAAGCTTCGGCTCCGCCAGCCGCGCGGCGGTTACGAGATCGCACAGGTCAGTCGTTACGGATGCAGTCATGGTGTCTCTCCCCTCTCGCGCAACACGCTGTCGGCCTCGTGGATAAAGCGACGCCAGGTCGTCTTTTGCGCATCGCCGGCGTTGCGCTTGCGGAGCGCGGCGGCCCACTGGCGTCGCCACAGGCGGAGCGTCTCGGTGGACATGGTAGACAGGTGCTCGCGGGTGGTCACGATTGCGCCTCTTTGGCGATGAGCGACGCTAAATGGTCGAACGTGTCGAACCAGCGCGTCTGGACTGAGTGGTGCCATGTGTAGTTGAAGGTCGGTAGCCGCTTGAGGAGATCGGCGAAGGATTGCGCGCGCTCATGCTCGGCGATGACGTGGAGCGTGGCCTCATGCTCGGCGATGGCCTGCTGAATGGCTGCTTCCTGGTCCTCGACGAGCGGGGCCTGGGGGTTGGTCTCGGCCTCGGCGACGGGACCGGCGGGCGGGGGTGGCGGGGGCGTGCGGTCCAGCCACGCGGTGAGCTTGGCGCGGGTGGCCGTCTTGAGGTACTTGGCATTGCCGGCCTCTAGGGCGGCGTAGCCGCCGGGGCTGATGCCGGCCTGCCGCGCGGCCTGGGACTGGTTGAGGCCGCGTCGCTCGCGCTCTGGCTTGAGTCTGGCGAGCAACTCGTAGTCTTCGCCGGACAGCTCGCGCACTCGGCGTTTCGGTTTCGGCGTGGCCGGCTCTGGCGCGACGGACGCGGGGATGGCGTCGCCGCCTTCGAGCCGGGGCAGGATTTCGACCGGTAGCCCGTAGCGGTCGGCGACCTGGATAGCCGCGCCGCTCCGCAGGTGGTTGGCTGCTGCGCCCCGGTCGGTGGTGACGATGAAGTGGTCGTCAAGATTGATGATGTATGCGACGCCGTGGTCGTCGTCCAGGAGTTCGGCGGCCGCGAGGCGGGCTTGTGTGATATTGGCGTAGGTGGTCATGGTCTCCTCCGGCTCGCTTGTCGTAGTGTATCGCGGGTCACATGCTCGCTGCGGTAGCCGTTTTTCCAGTGACTGCGGGCGATCCACTCGTCCGTCGTCACGGCGGCACGGGTAGGGGATTCGATGATGAGCCACACCTGCGGCACGGTGGTGGTGAGTACAAGCGCATCGGCGGCGCTCCGGGCTTCGGCGATGGAGTCGAACCAGGTGATGGTGAAGTCGTCCATGTTTATCGCCACTCCCTCGGCAGGCCGTCGCTGCCGGTTGTCCACTCGCGCCCGCCGCTCTCGTAGTGAGGCGCGTCGGCGCAAGCGATGGTGGGTAGCACGATGAGGAACACGAGAGAAAGGACGCGCAGCCAGGCGCGGGCAACGTTGCTCACGCTGCACTCTCCTGAGCGTCGAGTTGCTCTAGCGCGCGCTCGCGGCGCGCCTCGATAGCCTCCGCCTCGCGACGCGCCTCGGCCGGCCACGTGGCCGGCCGGCCAGGGTAGCGCGATTTGAGCGCGCGCCGGTCGGCCACGTAGGCGGCGTCGATGGCGGATATGGCGGCGAGCCAGTCGCACGCCTGTTCCTCGGTCGGGGTGCGACCAATGCCCGCGATTCGGTTGACATTCTCCGTTGGATGGGGTATCATGGGGTTACTCCTTCGGGTTAGTGGTTGGTCGTGGCGGGGGCTTGGGTTCATCCAGGCCCCCGCCGTCCGTTTACGCGGTCTGGGTGATGGCATCCTCCCAGGCGGTGAGCGCGTCGCTCACCTGGGACGCGCTCATCGACTTCGACAAGGCGGGGGCGGGCACGCCACGCTCCTTCGCCAGCGCGTTGAGGCGCGCGAAGCGCGCGCGGTTCTCCTCGACCTGGGGGTCGGTCACCGGCGCGTCGATAATCTCACCGGTGGCGTGGTTGACCTGGATGCGCCGGGCGTCCTTGACGGTCTCAAGCTCCGACTCGTCCAGCCACCCCAGCCCGGCCAGGGCCAGGGTGCAACGACGATAAGCCTTCGTCTCCGCCTTCATCATGGCGTTGGCGAGGTCTGTCGGCGAGAGGGGGCTGAAGGTCCCGTCGGGGCTGAACTTGCGGTTACCTTCGCCGCCGGTCCACGCGCCGTTTTCCTTGACAATGGGGACGGCGCCGGTACGCCACAGCGTGCGCCCGTCCCGGTCTACGCCACGGACGTGGTAGACGTAGACCGTCTCGCGCATCTCGTCCCGGTATTCCGGGAAGCTGATGCCTGCGAGGGCGGCAAGCTGGTCGGTGGCGGTTCGGGTTGGATAGAGAACAAGTTTGGCTTGGCGGCCCGTGCCGAGTACCAGGTACTCGAAGGGCTTGGTCAGGGGATTGAGGCCGAGGCTCTGGCAGACGCGCATGTAATACGTCGCGCGCTGCTTCGGCGTGAGAGGGGTGAGGTCGCCGTCCACAAGGACTTGCTCCATGAGGGCGAAGTCCTCGGTCGCGCTGGGGGTGGGGGCAAGGGCTGTCATAGCTGTCTCCTCCGTGTCTAGTGTGTAATGCTCATTATACACTAGATTATTAACGCTGTCAAGTAGCAGATAGTGATGCGGTGGCGTCATCCCACTCCGGGTGGCGCGCCTTCCACCAGGCGGCCACCTCGTCCACGTAGAACTCGACCACATCAGGGAGCGTGGGGTAGCGAATGACCGTCACGCCTGCGCGCTCGAGGTGGCCGCCTGGCGCGGCAATCATGCTGATGTAGGCCGGGCTGACGCCGAACCATCTTGCGGTCGCCCGAACGCGGATGCGCTCCCGTTCGGGCGCTAACGTCGATGCGAGTGGCTGCTGCATAATTAATCTCCATGTGAGCGGTGTACACTGTTCACATTGTATCATGCAGCGCCCTGGTCGTCAACCCCCCCCGGCGCCGGCATCAGGGTCGTCACCTGTCCGGCGCGGTCGCCCTCGGTGGCGCGCAGATAGACCGCGCCGCCGGCAACGCCCACTACCTCGACCGTGCTGACGGTCGGCGCGGCGTCGCCGTTGTGCTGGACGACTTGCAGCCGCTGGCCGACCGTCAGCCGGAAGATGCGGCGCTTGGGGCCTGTGCCGGGGCGTGCGCCGCCCCACTTCGTTTTGCTCATCGTCGGCTCCTTTGCCCCGTGGGGGCGTTGGTCGGTGTTGGTGTCGGTTGCGCGTTGGTAGGCCAGCCGTGCCCCTGGGGATGCTACTCGACGCGGGCCGCTCGCAGCGTCGCCTCGTAGGCGTCGAGTACCGCCTTTTGCGCTACCATCGCCAGGCCGATGGCTGCCTGTGCGGCAGGAGCAGCGGCGTCGCCGCCGACCGCCCACTCGTTTAGAGCGAGGCACAGCCACCCGGCGGCTTCATCGGCGGTGTCCTGCCCGGCCGGGTAGGACACGAGCTTGAAAGACACCTTGCCGGTGGCAGAGTCTACGACCATCTGCCAATCGTCGGGCCGACGGGTAGGAGCGAGAGGCGGGGCATCCCGTCCGCGACGGACATCCAGCCACCTGGCACGCGCGGCGGTAAGGGTAGCGCGGCCCTCGTCACTCATCAGTGGCTCGACGCGCCTCACGCACTCAATCGCGAACGCAATCGCGGCGCGATCCGCCTCCGACACCTCGACGCGACGGGCCGCTGCCAGCAGGTCCTTGACCGCGACGCGCTGGTCCAGGTCAAGCTGCGCCATTAGCTCGTTGTAGTTCATCGTCGTCCTCCTTTGCCCCGCAGCGCGGGGCTTGTTGGTGGGGGCTTGAAACTTCCTGCTTGCCCCGCATCGCCCTCAGTGATGCGGGGCAAGGCAGCGAGTGTCAAGCGGTGGCGTCCTCCTCCTCGTCAGGCTTGCTAAAGGCTACGTATGCCAGGTGTCCGTAGTCCTTCTCACTCCGGAACCGAATTACACAGCCATAGATAAGCCTCTCATTCGCGTATCTCTCAACGATCCTGGGCCACTTTTCGTTCCAAATCTTCATTTGCTCCGCCTGTACCGCCTCACGCTTAGCGCGCTCGGCGGGGTCGTCAAAAAAGCGGGGTGGCATACCCCAATTGTCCAAGTTATGTTGGACAACAATGGAATACCACTTGCCATCCCACTTTACGTCGCCAAAGTAGTACCCGCGTTCGCGGGTATACTCAGTGCGCGTGAAGTAGTCACTCTTGCTGGTCCCCGTGACGGGGGGAATCTCATCCACGAGAATCATCTCGTGACGCTCGCGGCTCCACAGCAGGGCCGCGATGGTGGGCATTGGCATTGGCATGGTCGTTCTCCTTTGCCCCGCGTGGGGGCTTGTTGGTGGTGGCTTGAAACTTCCTGGTTGCCCCTCTCGCGCGCGTCGCACATCGCGCGCATCAAACTATACTTCTGGGCTGGCGCTCTCGCATTCGAGAACGTGCCAGTTCCCAACCTTTGCCATGACGGTCACACGACCCTCGGTCGCGTGACCCTGGCCGGTGGGGGCCCATCGCGCCGCCGCCCACTCCGTCGCCACGGCGACGTTGGTGTCGAGGTCTTCCTCGTCCACCACGAAGACACTCAGGCCGTCGTGGTGAACGACACAATACTCGCTCGTCGCGGGGTCGATGCGGACATCCCAGTCCATGAAGTCGCTGACGTACTGCTCAGCGGCCTCCTCGGTGTCGGCGTCCAGGTCGCGCGCCTCGCACCACTCGCTGAAGTGGTATTCATCCACCTCAGCAGCGGTGTTGACGAGCGCGAGAAACGACGCATACCGCATCCCCATCCACGCGGACCACCCGCGTGCGATGTCGCCGTCGATGTTGGGGCTGTAGCGGATTGCGTACATGGTCGTCTCCTTTGCCCCGCGTGGGGGCTTGTTGGTGGTGGCTTGAAACTTCCTGGTTGCCCCGCAACGTCAAGTGCTGCGGGGCAAGCCAGCGAGTTTCAAGACGCGCGCCAGTCCGGGTCATTCAGCCAGGCGGCGATATCGACCGCGATATCGCCGCTGGAGTCGGTCCAGTCGGAGTCCGCGCCCCAGGCAAACCCGACGCGCCCCTCGCCGGGCACGTACAACGCTTCGGCGCGTTCGGCATGGGGTTGCCCGTCAGTCTCAATTGTGATGCGGTACGCCTCCGCCACGTCGCCCGCCGCGTCCAGGTCGGCCGCCGCGTTGCGCAGGTCGGTGGATGTCAGCCGCAGCGTGGCGATTGGTTCGTAGGTGAACGTGCGCATCGTCATCTCCTTGCCCCGTGGGGGCGTTTTGGTGTTGGCCTCGTCAGCGAGCGACTTACGCTCGGACCCCTTGCGCGACGCCATTGTCGCGCAAGGGGTTTCGGCCTGGGTTACTTGCGGGCCTGGCGGATCAGGTGTACTACAGCCCGTGCCGCTTGACGGCGGCCGCCAGATCCTCGTGCGTCCAGCCCTGCTTCTTTTCCTGCGCCCGGACAGCGGGCCACCAGACCTTGCCGTGCTTGTGGAGCGAGCCGCCCTTGACCAGAGCGTTCCACTCGGCGCGGCGGGACTCTGTGGCCTCGCGGGTCCACTCGGCGTCGCGGGCCGCGTCCGCCTCGGCCTCAAGCTCGGCCTTGAGGGCCTCAAGCTCGGCGTCGAGCGTCTCGCGCTCAGCGGCCTGCTCGGTGGACAGCCACCCGTCCACGGCCAGAGCGGAGAGCGTCGAGGCCCGCTTCTCGATGACCTGGATGCGAAACTCGCGGGGATGGGCCTTCGCCCACGCCGCATACTCGGACGCCTCGCGGGCATACGCAGCGTCCTCGCGGGCCTGCTCCCGCGCCCAGACCACCTCGTTGCCCTCGTCCCACGCTCGCTGGCTCTTGCTCATCGTCGGCCCCTTTGGTCAGTGTCGGTTAACTGTCTTGATTATATCACAATTCAGGTTGAATGTCAAGCGTATTCAAGCTCGGAAGGGGGTCAATTTACCGAATTCGCCAAAACTCGTTGCGCAGATTTGCGTTGTAGCGCACTGTAGAATGACGTACAGCGCGAGTGTGAGATAAATAGCAAGTTCCCCATCGCGAGGGATGGGGAACTTGGGGAAAGGGATGGAGCTACGCGCTACGTCGTTCGCGCTGTTCTGTCGTCGCTTGCCGTCGTCGCCACGCGCGGCCATGCGCGTCGCAACAGTAGCGACGCCGACGGCTACCCGTCAGGTAGCGCGTGTCGGTCTCGTCTGCGATGACGCCCTCGGAGTGCAATGCTGCGCACTCCGGGCACTGAAACGCCACGACGCCCACGAGCCGGTCACGGGGTACGAGGTCGCCGCGCGGCTTCCAGGTCGGGAGCGGCTCTAGCCCCAGGGCGCGGCGCAACGTCGGGGAGAACGTGCCGCGATGAAGCGCGTGGTGAATGTTGCCCTTGTTGACGGCCAGGGCGCGCGCCGTCGCCGTCACGTTGCCGTCATGCGCCCGGAGGGCCGCACGCAGGCGCGCGGCGACTTCCATGTCTCGTTGTATGGGTGCGGTCATTTGCGTGGCTCCTGGGGGCCGTTACATAGGGTAACGGGGTATTGCAGCGTCGTCACGGGTGCGCTGATTGCCATGCTATCTGGCACGCCGCGCACCAGCCGTAATCCGCGAAACAGCGACGCGGCCAATCGGGGATGGCGGCACGCAGGTCGGCCACCTCGCGGTCGCTCATCAACTCGCGTCGCGTCCCGTCGCAGTAGACGACCATCACCGACTGGGCGGCGTAGGCGGCGATGGTGGGGGTAGCGGTGGGGGTGGCAGCGGCGGCGAGCGGCGGCGGGACGACGCCATCGTCCTGCACGGCTCGCAGCCCCGCCACCAGGAGCAAGACGGCCAGCGCCACCATCACGACGACCGCCGAAGCCCGACCCGATGGCGCGGCGAATACGTGACCGATGCCTCGCGCCGGCCGCCACGTCGGAGCGGGGTCGCTGGTGGCATCGCGCATCAGCGCGTCGAGGTCGGGGCCGCTGATATGGTCG
>Ga0208198_1003257_pt1 | contig 11257 bp, 10 predicted proteins | sample AD_JPNTR2_MetaG_FD_184446 | JGI IMG/M metagenome (GOLD analysis project Ga0208198, IMG submission 184446) | Active sludge microbial communities of municipal wastewater-treating anaerobic digesters from Japan - AD_JPNTR2_MetaG (SPAdes) (version 2) | ecosystem: Engineered > Bioreactor > Anaerobic... | reverse complement strand
AAAAAAATATGACAAAAGAGGGATTAATCGAAGCAGTTGCTTCAAAAGCCTGTTCTAAAAAAGAGGCAAGTGATATAGTTAACGAGGTTTTTGATTTAATTACCAAAGCCCTATCTAAGGGGGAAGATGTGGTAATTACTGGTTTTGGAACTTTTAGCGCTAAAAAAAGAGCAGCCCGGCAAGGAGTTAATCCTAAAACCGGAGAAAAGATTAGTATTCCTGCAATGACGGTACCAAAATTTAAAGCAGGAAAAGGATTAAAAGAGGCCGTTAAATAATAACCAAAAACAAAAACCCAGCGTAAAGCTGGGTTTTTGTTTTTCTATCTTATAACTTTAATTTTCTTCTAAATTTTTTAGAGTAAGGGTAAGTCGATTATTTTTAGTGCTTGTAATTTTGGCTTTGACTATTTCCCCTTCTTTTAAAACTTTTTTGATAGAGTCGGCTCCTTTTGCCTCTTTTTGTTCTGCCAGCAGGTTTTTTTCTTCTCGACTCTGTAGTTTTTCTAAAGGAATTTCTGAAATATGAATTAAAGCATCAATAGGGAAAGGAGTATTTTGTAAAGTTGCGAAGGCGCCAAAGTCAACTATTTTAGTAATCTTGGCCTCAACCAAGTCACCGACTTTGAAATTTTTAACGAACTCATTAATTTTATCCTGTTCTACTAATTTTTCAGAAAAAATTAATTTAGAAGTATTCTGATCTAAATCCAAAATTTTGATTTTAATTTCTTGGCCAATCAAGTTTTTTAATTTTCCAAGAATTTTTTCTTTATCAGCGTTTTCAACGCGGGGATAATGCTCCAAAGATAATTGCGATACAGGCAAAAACCCTGTCACCCCTTCTATCTTTCCTATTAAGCCACCAGCATTTGCTTCAGAAATTAAAAGCGAAACAACTTGATTTTCTTCTTTTATCTTTTTTAATTTTTCCCAAGATTGGGAAAGATTTATTTCTTCAAAAGTAGCCTCTATTAAGCCCATTTCGTTTTCTCTTTCTAGCACTCTTATTACCAACTCATTTCCAACCTCGATATTTTTAATCATTTCCTTCGCCTGAGAAAACTGGGGACCTCTTATAATTCCTGTTCCATAAGGAGATAGATCCACTAATAAAAAATGACCGCTTTTTTCCAAAACTGTCGCTTTCAAACAAGTATTTTCTATTATTTCATTAGGAAATTGATATTTTTTTGATTTGATAATGTTTGCTCTGCCATTTTTTTACATTTTTTCACTAAAAGTGAAATGTTAACGAAGTGCCGAGGCGGTGAATCGAACACCGGACGCCTTGCTCTTCAGGCAAGCGCTCTTCCACTGAGCTACCTCGGCTTTCTAATATTTTAAAGTGTAATTAGTTTAACAAAAAAATTTTTAAAAGTAAAGAAACTAGTGGGTGATGCAGGACTCGAACCCGCGACCTCGTCGATGTAAGCGACGCGCTCTAACCAACTGAGCTAATCACCCCCTTAGGAAAGATTTTATCTTATGACTTGGAGAGTGTGTGTTTATTGGATGATACTAGAACTTTTTTGAACAAAATATCGATATCGAGTGATACAAAATTATTTCGCAAGTTTGCTGATAACTTGGGAGGTTCACAATAATCTCTCACTTATATCCAGGATGGGAGGGGTAAGTAGAAATTTTTGTTTACCTCCCTCTAATTATAGTTAAATGAAGTATTGGAGTATTTTCAATTTCTTTTAATTTTTAGTAATTTTCCAGATATTCTGAATTTCCCCTGCTATTAAACTCTAATTCGCTTCTGATTTTTTCCGAAAAAATAGTGATTCTATCCTTTTTATCTTACCTTTGACGTTTTGAAACTGAAGAGTTTTCTCTAGATTAACATCTTTTACTTTTAAACTGACAACTTTCCTGATTTCTTATTTTTTCTAAATTAAATTTTTTTAAAATCAATTTTTTAAATCAAAACATTCTCTTAAACGACTGAGATAGGCCTTTATAGTTTTGAAACTATAATTTCTTAATTTTAATTCTCGTTTTGTTTATTCTAGTATTTTTATTGTCTATTTTTATAAAATTTGGTAAAATAAAATCAGTAAATGATTATTAGCAATTCCGCCAATAAATATACATTAAGTTCGTATAATATGCAATAAGGGGTCGATGTTATACCTTCAACTTGTATAGAATGAGTTTTATATATAAAATCATTGACTTCTGAAATCAAAATAATAATATTTAAAAAGGCTGAATCTATAATTTTAAATTTTAAAATAGAAGGCAAAAACTATAAATGAAACAATAAAAAATTTAACCAAAGCATTTATTGGCGAAAGCCAAGCAAGAAACCGTTATACATTTTTAGAGAAAGAGTTAAAAAGTTTTTAGAATTCAAAAGATCGACTTCTCTAAATTATTTTTTCAAGTTGGTTTTAGCCAGAAATTGACTAATTATTTTCTTGAATAATTAACAAAAATAATTAATAAAAACTATGAATAAAAAACTTTTAGTAATTTCAACTTTAGCTTTATTGGTAATATTAATTTCGTTTTCTGTTATTTTTAATAAAATTGAAAATGACAAAACACGAAACATTGATTCAAATCAAAGCCCAGAAAGCTTAGAAGAGAGTGGTTATAACAAATATAACGAATATGGTAAAGAAGAAAAAATAAAAAATTCTGTTGACTCTAATAATTCAGGTTTATGCGAAAATGCTTGTGCCAATTATACTCTTAAATGCATGAATCTTACTCCTGATCTCAAACAGGAAATAATAGCGCAGTCTATAAATGAGTGTATGAAAGAATGCGCTAAATGGAATAGTACAAAGAAGAAATGTGTTTTAGATGCTATTGATTGCGAATCAATGACTAATGTTTGTGGATTATAAAATTTAATTTTTGAATTTATTTATGGTTGATCTTAAAAACTTTTCTAATTTTAGAACCTTTATAGCTCTTGGAGTAATAGCAACTATTGCCGGTGGTATTGCTTTTACTTATTATACAGATTGGGAAAGACATGGAACAACAGTTAAACAGGATTCTGTTAATTTGATTAAAGAAGATTATAAAAAATTATTAGAGAGACTACAAAGTTCTTCATTAAAAAATGAATTGTTAAGCCTTTGTTCTTCTAAAGAAAATTTTGATAAAAAGATAAAAGAAATAAAAAAAGAAGTAGAAGAAGAATTGCAAAATCTTAACAGGAGGAAAGTAGAATATATAACAAAAGCAAATGAAGAATGGGAAGCTATTTTAGAAGAAAAGAGAATAATCTATACAGGAACAGTTGTTGATGGTTCAGACATTGGAGCTGCCTGTCCAAGAGATTATGATGGGCAAATTATGCTTCCTGGCTCTTGGCCAACTAGAGAATCAGATGGAAAACCAATTCCACCAGCGTATTGGCCTCCTGATTTAGATGGTGTTGTAGCCCCTCCAGGATGGCCCAAAGATTCTGAAGGAAACCCTCTTCCTCCTGGAGTTTGTGCACGTGATTACAATGGAGAATTAATGGTAAATGGTTCGTGGGAGCTTGATTTTGATGGTAATTTAGTTCCTCCTTCCTATTGGCCAAAAGATTCAAATGGAAGAGTTATTCCACCACCAGGTTGGCCATTAGATGAATTGGGAAAACCTTTGCCTCCTGGTTCATTAAAAGAGCCGGCTGGTTATATGGAAAGCGATGTTGAAGATGATAACCCTCCTAGTTTAGAAGATGAATCTATAGCAGAAGATGATTTTGATTTAGGTAAAGTTATTAAAGAAAACTTAGAAGAAATGCTTTTTGATGAAGAAATGATTAGAATAGAATTAGATAGTTTAGATTCTATCTGTGAAAATAATAAACAAAAAGAGCAAAAAGAAGCAAAAAAAGAGAAAAAGGTCCCCAGTGATTGTCAAACTGCTTGCCAGAAAATTGCCCAATGTTCTATTGTAGGAGGAGGAGATGAAGAAGACAAACAAGATGATTATAAAATTTGTATGCAAGAATGTGTTTCTTGGAAAGAAGAAACAAGAATTTGCATTAATCAAAGAGAACCAACCAGTTATCAAAATTGTGCTTATATGTCTCTTTGTATAGGACAAGAGATAAAATATAATAAAGGTATTAACCCCGGAGGTAGTGACATAATAGATAATTTTGATAATTTGTATGGACAATAGACAATATAATATGGATTGCCGGCATTAAAAGAAAACTCAAATTTTTATTAAAGAGTAAACCTTTAATTTTTTAACAACTGATAAGACTGAGCGTTGATCAAGAAGAAAAAATAAGAATTATTCTTTGTTATCCACAAGAGTTAGGTAGAAATATGGCTGAAACTTTGCAAATCTCAGAAGCGATGCAAATTCCTGATAAAACGATAAAAACAAAGTTGTAAAGCCGGCTAACTGACCAAAATAAAGAACTAATAAAAGATCAGGCAATCATTCTACCAACTACAGATATGAAAACTATAAAAGAAAGACTACAAAAAAAACAAAGACTGGTGAAATTAAGTATTATGATTGGTGGCTATGTCATAAGAAATTTTAAATCGTAACGAACTTCCTTGTGCAATTAAATATGTGTCTTTGGTCTATTCATCCTCAATATCCCGACTCAAAAGGGTTATATTAACAATTTGACGAGAGGGATTACTTGCTAAAAAAGTTTTAGAAAACAAAAGGATATAAGGTTCATCCACAGTTGTGTTGTTTCAGAATCTATAAAGACCCTGTGTATGCTATCAATGCATATCTATTAGAAATATTAGAAGAAGCAAAAAGAAGAAATTACTATTTTGATAGTAATAAAATTTATGTGCATAAAATGAGGGAAATTATTACAGTTACATCCGGGTAGAGTAATTTTGAATACAGGCATTTTCTAAAAAAGCTCAAAAAGCGGGATAGAAAAAATATAATGAATTAGAAAGGTTAATAAGAATAAAACCCAATCCTATTTTTAAAGTTATTCGTGGAGGGGTAGAAAATTGGGAAAAAATAAAAAATAATTTATTTAAAAATTATCATAGAAAATTGCAAGAAAAGGAAGTTAAAAATATACTGTCACAAATACCAATAAATTTTGAGAAAGTTAAAAAAGAGAATCTAGACAAGGAAATACTGGAGTAGGAATAAATGCAGAATTGGATATCATAAATCTTTGTGAGCAAATGGCCACTCTGATTTTAAATGAGAATACTAAGAGAATTCTTTTAAATATCGTAAAAGAAGAAAAGACACATATTGACGAGTTCCAAACTTTGTTGTTACAGGAGGAGGAATAAGAAAAAGAATTAGAAAAAGGGGAAAAAGGAGGTTAAAAAATTAGGAGAAAAATAACCTTGTTCATCAACGATTTTGTGGTTGCTTCGCAACCTTGTCTTTCTGGTCATATAAAATCGGATAAAGACTTCACTATGCTTTGCCAAAATTGCCTTTGGCAACTTCTTTTATCCGGAAGACGTTATATGCAAGTTTTAAAAACTTGCTACCAGTAAAAAGATTTAATTACTAGAACTTATTCTAATAAATTAAAAAAATGATAAAACGGATAATTTAATATGGTGGACCTACGGGGACTCGAACCCCGGACTCGTCCATGCCATGGACGCGTGTTACCACTATACCATAGGCCCTTAATTTATATTTTATCATAATTCTCTTTATTTTCAAGGAATAATGTGGTATTTTGTCTAATAAGCCCTCATAGTTCAACGGACAGAACAAGGGACTCCTAAGCCCTAGATCTCCGTTCGATTCGGAGTGGGGGCACTTTGGGGTGGGGTGGCTGAGTGGTTGAAAGCGCCGCACTCGAAATGCGGTTCCCGATTTTTTCGGGACGTGAGTTCGAATCTCACCCCCACCGCCAATCTTTTAATCTCTCGCTAAAACTACGCCGATTACTTTCTTGGCGCCGTTATGTTTTAAGATTTTTGCCGCTTCATTTAAGGTTGCGCCAGTAGTATAGACATCGTCAACTAAAAGAATTATTTTATTTCGGACCGATATCTCGTTTTTGATTTCAAAAATACCTTCTACATTACTTTTTCTTAAATTTATATCTTTTAAAGAAAATTGAGGAGGGTTATTGATTTTTCTAATTAAGGGCTTATCGCTGTAATTTAAATTAAAAAACTGACTTATTTTCAAAGCCAAAAGTTCTGATTGATTAAAACCTCGCTCTTTTTTCTTTTTAAAATGCAAAGGTAAGGGAATTATTAAAAGCTCCTGTTCATTTTGAAGAAGATTTTGAAAAAAGAAACTGTTAGATAAAAAATTTTTTAAAAGAATAGTTAAGGGACTTATTAAATTAATAACTCCTTGATATTTAAAGCAGTGAATAGTTTCTTTTAAAACGCTATTTTGATAACTTGAAACCGCACCTAAGGCAGCAAGAGAAGTTTTGTCTTGGCAAGATGGGTGAGGATGCCTATAGTCAGTAATTTGTTTAAGACAATAAGGGCAGATAAATTCTAAATTTAGATTTATTTGTTGAAAACATTCTTCACACAAAGGCCAATCATTTTTAGTTTCTTTATGACAATATAAACATTGCCAGGGAAATAGGGTATCAAGTAAATTTTTGTATAGGGAAATAAAAAAACGGTGGGGCATAATATTCGTATATTCGTAATAAATCCGTAATTCGTTGCTAATTATTGTTATTTGTTGATTATTATCTTTATTATATGTTATACTATTATAACAAATATAAAACATTATGGGAATTTTTGGTCAAAATGAAATTTTAGGGATTGACATCGGTACGACTTCTATAAAAATAGCAGAACTTAAAATTAGAAAAGAGAAAATAGAACTTTCAAATTACGGAATTCTAGAAAAATACGGTCATTTAGAAAGAATCAACGACGCTTTGCAAACGATGAATTTTAAATTGCTGGAAGAAAATACCGCCTTATTATTAAAGCAATTAATGACAGAGACCAAGATAAAAGTAAAAAACTCATTTATCGCCCTGCCAAGTTTTAGCGGATTCTCGGTCTTAGTAGAGTTTCCATTAATGACTGATAAAGAACTATCTCAAGCAATAAAATTTCAAGCCAGTCAATATATTCCAATGACTTTACAGGAAATGACTTTAGATTGGCAAGTTGAAAAAAGAACCGAAGATAAAATTTTTGTTCTTTTAATTGCCATTCCAACTGATATTATTCAAAGATATGTTAAAACTGCCGAGCTTTCAAAGTTAAATTTAAAAGGATTGGAATTAGAAAATATTGCTCTGGCGCACCTTTTTTCCAAAAAAGAAAAAAATCCATTTGTTTTGGTTGATATTGGTGGAAGAGCAAGTTCAATCAGTGTCATTGACAATGGAATTTTAACCATGACAAGAAACCTTGATACTGCCGGAGGAGATATTACTCAGGTAATCGCGAGCGCTTTAGGTATAAGTCCTTTTCGGGCAGAGGAAATAAAAAAAACCTATGGTTTAAATATTGAATCCAGGGGCGAGATAAAACTTATAAGTTTGATTGTTCCCTTGCTTGAAGTAATAAAAAGAGAAATTGAAAAAGCTATAAACAGTTTTTATTTAAAAACGAAGAAAAGAGTGGAAAAAGTGATTCTGGTTGGCGGAGGAGCAAACTTAAAAGGTTTAGACGAATATTATTCAAAGCAACTTTTAATGCCGGTGGTCTTAGGCAATCCTTTTAATTTGGGACTGATGTCTTATAACCCGAAATTGGCGCCAATTTTAGCTGAAATAGGAACCAATTTGGCAACCGCCTGCGCTGTTGCCTTAAGAGGGGTTTAAAAGATTATGGTATTGCTTGACAAAGAAAAATTTAATATAATAGAGATAAGATAACTTTTATGCCTACTTTAGATTTAGAATCATTAAAGCAGACTAAAACATCGCCTACTTGGCCAAAGGGATTTTTCTTTTTCTCTTTGTTTATTTTCCTAATAGTTTTAGGCATTTTTTTTGGTTTGGATTATATTTGGCTTCCTCGGCAGGAAAACATTTTAAATGAATTAAAAAAAGAATCTTTAAAAATCAGAAGCGAATTTTCTCTAGAGCAAGAAGAAAAAGTAGCATTATTTGAAAGAAGGCTTGTTACTTTGAAGGAATTATTGAACCAGCATTCCACCTTTTTGGGCATTCTTAATAAAATAGAAGAAATTACTCACCCGCAAGTTTATTATACTTCTTTTAGTTACCAGAGGGATAAAAATTCGTTAAATTTAGACGGGATAGCAAAAGATCAATATGTTTTTAGCGAAGCGATTAGCGGTTTCATCAACCATCCAGAAATAGTAAAAACAGTAATAGTGAGGTCAATGAGAGCGGAAGACACTGATCTTATTTCTTTCACAATAGAAATTGTTTTTAATTCAAATATTTTAAAACCTTAACAAAATGAAAGAGACTACCAAACACAATTTAGCAATTCTTTGTATAACAATTTTTATAGGTGGTTCTTTATACCTTTTTATTAGTTATATTAATCCCCTGTTAAAACAAGTTAAAGAAATTCGGCAAGGGATTGAAGAAGAAAAAACCAAACTGGAAGAGGTAAAAAAATATCGTCAGAAATCGGACGAATTAATTCAGATTTATTTAAACCTTAAAGAAGAAGTAGAAAAGATCGACCTTGCTTTACCAGAGGATGCTCAAAGCGCTCAGATTATTGCAGTCTTAAATAAAATTTTTAGAGATAATAATGTTATTCCCGGAATTATTACTTTTAGCGAGGGAAGTAAGGATGAATATAAATATTTAGTAATAGATACTTCTTTTAATTCTACCTACGAAGTCCTAAAAAGAATTTCTTTTGAAATAGAAAAAGAATTACGCTTAATGGATATTGAGGAAGTAAGTATCACAAATAATTTATCTTTAAGGGAAGTAACACCTATAAGGACAACGAGAACAACAAGAACAACAATTCCAAGGCCACCTACACTGTCAGTTGAGATGAGCATCTTAACTTATTATTTGCCAAAAGAAAACGTCATTAGTTCTGAAGAAATAAATTTTTAAAGTAAAATATTTAAAAATGGCTATAGAAATTCAACAAGAAAAACGAAAAAATCCATTAGGCTGGCTAATTGCGATAGTTATTCTAGGAATTATAGGTTGGTTTGGGTGGCAGTTTTTCAAGCCGGCGCAACTGACCCGACAGCCAAAAATGGAAGAGATTTTACCAGCCACTTCCCAGCTTCTAATGGGAGCAAAGTTAGATACTGGAGGAGTTCTAAATCACCCAATTTTTCTGGGCTTAACTTCTCATATTAACTGGCCATTACCGCCCCCTAAATTAGGAAAAACAAATCCTTTTCAGCCGTTTTAAAAAGTTAGAATTATGATTCAGGAAGAACTTCTTTTATCAATTCTTATTCAACGCCAACTTATTTCTGAAAATCAGGCAAAACAAATTTTACAGGAGGCACAAAATTTAGGCAAAAGAGTAGAAGAAATAATTTATTCTAAACAAATAATTGATGAAAAAACAATCCTTCAAATAAAAGGAGAGCTTTTTAAATTACCAGTGAAGACTTTTGAGAATAATGAAAAAGTTCCTCATCATGTTTTGCATTTAATTCCAGAAGACACTGCCAGACATTATAATTTTATTGCCTTTAGGAAAGATGAAGACGTGCTGTCGATTGGAATGGTTTATCCTGATGATGTGAAAGCTCAAGAAGCATTAAAGTTTATATTAAATCGTTTAAATTTAAAATTTAAAGTTTTTATTATTACTCCTTCGGATTTAAAATTAGCCTTAAGTCAATATCAGACCTTTATTGAAGAGTTTAACCAATTGCTTAGCGATTTTCAAAAAAGATATGCTACTCGAGTCCAAAAAGAAGCACCTTCCTTTAAAATTGTTGATTTAGAATCTACTCAAGGAATTATTTCTGACGAGGCGCCAATTATTAAACTTTTTGCTTCAATCTTAAAATATGCGGTTCGCGCAAGGGCTTCGGATATTCATTTAGAGCCAGAAAGGAATGTTTTAAGAGTGCGTCTTCGGGTAGACGGCAACCTTTCCACAATTCTAAGCTTGCCATTAATGGTTCATCAACCAATTATCAGTCGGATTAAAATAATGGCTAATTTAAAAATTGATGAAACCAGGATTCCTCAAGATGGTAGATTTTTTACTATTATTGACGAAAAAGAAATAGATTTTAGAATTTCTACCTTTCCGACTGCCTTAGGGGAAAAAGCCGCCATCAGAATTTTAGACCCTTCAATTGGGTTAAAGAGTATTCACGAGTTAGGATTGGAAGGAAAAAATTTAGAGATTTTGGAAAAAGAAATTTTAAAACCTTATGGAATGATTTTAATTACCGGACCGACTGGTTCAGGAAAAACTACTACTTTATACGCAATACTTCAAGTTTTAAATCAAGAAAAAGTTAATATTATGAGTTTGGAAGATCCAGTTGAATATACGATTGAGGGAATTAACCAATCCCAAGTTTTACCTGAAATCGGTTATACTTTTGCCAGAGGTCTTCGCCATATGGTTCGGCAAGACCCTGATATTATTATGGTTGGTGAAATCAGAGATAAAGAAACAGCTGAACTAGCAGTGCAGTCTGCTTTAACAGGACACTTGGTGCTTTCAACCTTGCACACCAATAATGCAATTGGAGTTATCCCTCGTTTAACTGATTTAGAGGTAGAACCGTTTTTAATTCCCTCTTCTTTAAATTTAATGATGGCCCAAAGATTAGCCAGAAGATTGTGTCCTGATTGCAAGATGCGCGTTTTGGCCAATGAAGCAGAATCCAAAATTCTTGAAGAAGCGCTAAAAGATTTGCCACAGGAAACAAAAGAAAAATTACCTTATCATCCTCCCTATTATATTTATAAATCTCAGGGATGTCCGGCTTGTAATAAAAAAGGATATTTAGGAAGAGTTGGTATTTTTGAAATGTTTCAAATGACCAGAGAACTGGAAGAAATTATTTTAACTCAGCCTTCTCAGGAAAAACTTTTAGCTGAAGCAAAACGACAAGGAATGGTTAATTTGCGTCAAGACGGAATCCTAAAAGTTTTAGAAGGGATTGTCTCTTTAGAAGAAATTCTTTCTATTACGGCTAAGTATTAATTGAGCAGGAAATTTTTGCCAATAATTTTCACTTTAAAATAGATACAAATAGACGATTAACCAAGCCGTCTATTTTTTTGTTTTCCTTGACAAAATAGATATAATTTGTTATTCTCTTATGAAATTTTCCAGAAGAGGAAAATTTCTTGTTTTTTGAAAACTAAATATTTTTATTTTATAAAGAACACCAAAGGAGGTGTGTAT
>Ga0208198_1003240_pt1 | contig 11321 bp, 11 predicted proteins | sample AD_JPNTR2_MetaG_FD_184446 | JGI IMG/M metagenome (GOLD analysis project Ga0208198, IMG submission 184446) | Active sludge microbial communities of municipal wastewater-treating anaerobic digesters from Japan - AD_JPNTR2_MetaG (SPAdes) (version 2) | ecosystem: Engineered > Bioreactor > Anaerobic... | reverse complement strand
GTTGCAGAGTGATGAACGATTATATATTTAATTTTGTCGGTTGACCTTGTTTTATATGTTTTCGCCTTATGCTTGGTTAATGTGTCGATAATGTTTTTGATTTGCAATTATTTACACCCCCAACAATTTCCTGATAAATGGGAATACTAAATTGACAATAAATAATAAAATGAAGCCCCAAGCAACTTTCAATTGGGTTTCAAGTATAACAATTCTTGTTTGCATATTTGCCAAGCAGTCATTTGTTTTTTCTTCTTTCTTAGCTATATTTTCAATTGTTTGTAGAATCATATCAATCTTCTCCTCTACACGAGCCAACCGTTCATTTTCAAGTTGGGTCATTATCAATCAACGCCTTTCTATATACAAAATTGGGAAAAGGCGATATAATGAAAATACCCCTTGGTGTTCACCGCCACAAGGGGTAACAAAAAGGGAACCCTTTCGCCTTATGTGGGGTTCCCTTGCTCTTGTGACTTCCTCCCCGCTCATAATTTGTTCATAAATTCTACTTTAGATAGGTTGTAAATTGCCATTACTTTTTGACTTAATACCGTTGCTTTGGCGTTTGGTGTCAAGCCATTTAATTTTAATTTGCTTAATTCGGTTTTTAATCTCTTGCCATAAATCTTCTGGAATTCAATTTTCTGTTTGGCTGTCAAATAAATCTTTTTACCATTTTTGTTAATGTATTCAGGAGCTAATTTTGGTAAAACATCAGTTTCGCCGGTCTCGTTGTAAACGTCCAACAACAACTTTGTGGCTGGGTCATTCTTCAATTCGGTATAAAACCCCGGATTAAGCATGACGTTAAAGAAATTATTTCGGCCTTGATAATATTCAATATCTTCTCCAAATACATCGACCTTCGCCGGGAGTGTTTTGCTAGCGAAAGGAATTCTAGAAACAACTCTGTTTTTGGCTGTTTCAAACGGGTTATTACCTTTGGTTTCTCTGACAACAGGGTCAATCAGTTGCGCAATCTGCTTTCCTGCAGTTGGCGCCGCCTGTTGTGGAGCCGACAATAATGTATTGCCAATGCTTGCGGCAGGAGAATAACCACTCAACAACCTAGTCAAACCCTGCAAGAATGACAAATTAAAAAATGTATTCGTCAAACCTTCTGCTGTACCGGTAACCTTGGAAAGAAAATCATCTTTGCCTAGACCACCCAAATAAGCATCTGCGCCGGCTGCCAACATCCCGCCGAAAGGTTGCGCCCAGTCAAATGTGTAAAATCCATTACCAATTTTAAAAGCATATGGACTATATCCGGCAGCGCGTTTAAAGTTTCTGACCTTCTCGTTCTCGTCGTCTTTGCCGGTTACTAATCCTTTCGCGGCGAGAACATAACCAATCATAATTATACCGGTTCCGGTCAACGAACGGGATAGACGGTCCACAAATAATTTTTGATTAAACGCCTTTCCACCTTTGGTTCTCCCTAAATGGTACAATGCTTTTCCAAGTCCGGCAGGGCTATAGTCTAACATTTTATCAAGTACATTTGCCGGAGTTTGAGTAAAAGGTATAGCAATATCGCCAAAGAAACCCAAAGCATTTTTTAGTTGGTTTGCCCGTTTAGATAAATCGCTATCATTTTGGAATACTTTATCAAGCGCATACAATCTAGCATCAATTTTCATATCATCGGTAATTTCATTAGTTTTATTAATTAATTGCAATTCTTTGATTCTGCTATCATATGCCCCTTGATAAAAAGGACGGTCCCCGATTTGCAGCAAACTTTTGGTGATGTTGTCTAATTCATTAAGAAATCTATTCTTAAATGTTCTGCCTTTTGGCATTTCAGCTTGACCACGCGAAGGAGAAGTATCAACTTTGTTTTTAATGTCCTTACCAAACTCGACAACACCTTTTTTGACGCCGCCAAGATACGCCCGTGTTTTTTGAATTGGAGCCGCAATTTGTGTACGTTTAGAGCCGCGAATTCCAGAAGTAATAGAATCAATCAAAGCTCCAACAGTATTTTCCCGAACTGATTCCAAAGACTGAATCAAAACGTTACTTAGCGGGTTCCGAGTAATCAACGTTTTAGGATTAAGAATCAATGATATGCGCTGTAACCCAAGCAACTTATCGCGCATTGTTTTGGGCATTTTATCTGCTATTAATTGCTGCACTCTCGCAACTGCCGCCTGTTGTTCGTAACTTCCGTCAGGAAAACCTTTTGCCGCTTCCATTTGGTCAATGATTATTTGAATATCTGCATCGGTTAATTCGGGCGGCTTCCATTTCCATCCGTATTCCTCAAATAACTTTTTGGCATTGTTAATAACTCTTTGAGCTTTAATAATTGCACTTACAGGGTCTTTTGTCTTTTCCCATGCAGCATCAGTTGCCTGTAATGCTCTCGCGTTTTCTCTCATGCGTTCTGCGTAATGTTTGGTATAATCATTTAATTTAGAAATGTCTTTGTTTTGATAAATTTCATCAATTAATTTCTTGGCTTCAAAAACTTGTGTCGCATCAGAAAAAGCTTTATTGTCATTCTCAAAACGATTGATAACATCTGCTTTGTTGGTGTTTAAATTATTTAAAGCTCTTTGCATTTGTTCTTGATTTGTTTCCGGGTCGTACTCAAAACCGGCATCTTCAAGAAATTGTTTTGTTTGGTCATCAAACCCAACATATCTATTGATGGTGTTGGATTTAGTTTTGCTTAATTTGCGAATCTTTTCTTTAATCTGCTCTGCAAAAAATTGCAAATCAAAACCAAACCTATCTTTAGGAATATTCTCGACTTCTTTTAATAACGATTCTAATTGGGCAACATCATTTGGAAGTTCTTTTCTGCCTTCTACATATTCAAAAATAGATAAACCCGCTTGTTTTTGCGGGTTTACTTGATTATTTTTACTGTCGCTAATGGGTCGATTAATCACTTCTCTCTCAATTCCAAAAGGTATTCCACCGGCTTCATTCCTGGCGGCACTTTCAAGATTCGAGTTGTAGTATTCGGTTGAAGTAACGGTTTGTCCATTTTCTACATCTCCTCGAATTGGATTTCGTTCTGTTATCTCTATTGTATCACCATCAACCAAATATTTCAAGTTATCAATTTCGTTAACGCTAACAGGCTGTTTTTTATTCATTTTCGCAGCATCGATATTAGCTTGAATCATGTCTATAATTTGGTTGCTTATTGCAGGCGTTTCTACTCTTGGAACCTGAACATTAGAAGAAATCATCTCGAATATTTCTTTATCACTATAAGGCCCAGAATTGACTTCTACAGGGTTGGTTGTTGTCTTTGGTTTGCCATCTAAAGAATTCGCCAAGCGAATGATACTTTCCGAATCACCATTCATAATAGATTCATTAATAAAAGCATCCACTTGTTTTCTTAACGGACTGTTTGCAGAAGCATTTCTTAACTTTGAAGCGGCAATATCTACATCTCTGATTTCCACATTGCCTTTAGTTTTAGTTACAAAATTAGTTATAACTTCTAATATGCCTTCAGCTAATAAATCAGGCCCGAACTCTTGCAAAAATTGTTTTCTTTCTTCTGCGGGCACCGTTGGCAATGCTGCAATAGTCCCAACCATGTTTTCGCCCATTTCACGAATTACACCTTCAACAACAGGAGCAATTTGCAACGTTTGAGTTCCTCGTGGTGTCTTAACTACTTTAACTAGTCCGGGTATTTTCGACAACTGCGGAGCAATAGAATTTAATGCTTGAGAAGTTAATTCTCCTCCAAGACCACCACCAGCCCACAATGCAACAGTAGTTGGCAATTCTTTTAATCCCGGTTTCCTGTCTTCTGGTTCTAACAATTGTTTCATACCCCATACATTAGCACCAGTAATTCCACCTTTACTTAAAGCTTGTAATGCTCCCGGTGTTTTTCCTAATGCATTAACTAGCCAAGGAGCGCGCGACAACATAATGCTAGTAGCTTTTTGCCCTAATAATCCATAAATTAATTCTTTAGATATTGCCCCTGATACATTGCCGACGGTTTTTACAATTGGATTAGCATCTGCAAATTCATCTTCTGGTACATATTTTCTTAATTCTTCCCATTCTTTAAATTCTTCTGGCGACAGTTTCTGTTTTACTTCGTTTTTAATTTGTTCATCAAAACTATTCGTAATTAGGTCGGCTATTTTGTTAGTGCCAAGACCCTCACCAAACGAATACAAAAAAGAACCAATTTCTTTTTTAAAATCAACTTTTTTCTTTAGCGGTTTTTTAAGTGCTGTAAGGGTTGTATTTTGCCACAATGCAGGCTTTTCTGTTGTACCAATTTCAACTGTTGAACTTGTAATAGGTTGTTTTGGTGCATTCTTAACAATTTCGGCATTACGTTCAAATTGCTCATACTTTTTTGCTTCAAGTTCAGCTCTATTACCAGTCGGTTTTATTACAACGCCTTTGTTTCTAGCTATTTCTAATCTCCTTTTTAGATCCATTTCTGGATCATCGGCAGAATCGACATTGCCAGAATAAAAATCTTCTAATGTCATGCCATTGTTCTGTGGTTTTTTATTTTGTTTTCTTAATTCATATAATTCTTCTAATGTCATGCCATTGTTCTGTGGTTTTTTATTTTGTTTTCTTAATTCATATAATTCTTCTAATGTCATGCCATTGTTCTGTGGTTTTTTATTTTGTTTTCTTAATTCATATAATTCTTCAAGAGTTGCCATTGGCTACACCTCTATTTTCCCTTTTGAACTTTTCAATCCATTTTTCAGCCCATTCAGACTCAGAAATCTTTCTGTTCTTCGGATTGCTATTCCAGCGATTGATTAAAGCTCTTACCAGCCTTAGGTCTTGGCTTTCATTGAGTGCTAACAAAATGGTATTGTAAAGCGAACCTAATTTTTTGCTAACCAAATATTGGTCAGCTTTAACACTCCATTCATCGTTGTCGCCTTTTTGAATTCCATATATGCTTCGAGATTTATCCAAATAAGCTTGATTTCCAGTTGTTAAAGCGGCATATTTCCGATAAGCATCTTCTCCGTATGGTTGAGTCCTTTTAATCCACGCTTCTTTGGAAATAGCTATTTCGCCTTTTGTTTTTTGAGAAGCAACATAGTCATCATAACTTTTGTTGATTTGGTCTAACCATTGCTTGTCTGCTTTGCTGATTTGGTCAAAACTAGCACCGCCGCCACCCGTTCTGATTTTATTGGTTTGCGCATTGTTTTTAGTAATTTGAGATCGGATTAAATCTGGCCTTACTTGTTCGGTTTCTGTTTTAGCTTGAGTTAATCCAGTCTGCGCTCGAATCAATGCAGGTCTTTCTTTTTCGGTAGCGGTTTTAGCACCAACCAATCCGGTATCAGCAATTATTTTGTCTTTTTCAACTTGGCTCTTTTCTTTTGGAATTCTCAAAGCGTTAAGTCTTGCAATTTCCCTGTCTAAAGTCTTTTTGCTGCTAATTCCATAAATGGTATTAATAATGGCATTTCTAAAAGCTAAATCATCGGGATTAGTTACATCTAGGTCTTGGTATTGACTCAACAATTGTTTCCTGTATTCGTCGGTAACTTCATCCGAATCCAATTGATTTTGTTTTTGATTCAGTCCAGCAAAACGATATAACTGTTCAACAGGCAATCTCATTCCGGGTCGCAAATACGGTTTAATTGGGTCGTTGTCGCTTAGCTTGGAAATAAATTGGTCATCGATGGTAATATATTGTGCTTGTTCGTTTGCTAACTTGGCATCAGAAAGTTTCTTCTGTCGTTCCCATTCATGCGCTTTTGCTATTACCCACGGCAAAGGCTTAAGCCATTTGCTAGACATATACTGCTGAACTATAGGATTATCTGCACTTAATCCTTCGGCTTCGGGTCTAACATATGGTTTATTCAATATAGGACTTTTAGCCAGTTCGTCAATTGCGTTAGGCTTGGCAACTTCAGCTTCGGGTCTAACATATAGTTTATTAAATATTGGGCTGTTAATCAGGTCGTCCATTGTGCGACTTGTAGGCTTGGCAACTTCAGCTTCGGGTCTAACATATGGTTTATTCAATATAAGACTTTTAGCTAGTTCGTCAATTGCGTTAGGCTTGGCAATTGGCGATTCCTGATTAACTCTTGGAACTGGATTGGCTTGACCTTGATTGTTATACAAAAGCGGAACCGGATTGGTTCCGCCGTTTAATATTGGAGATTCTACATTGCCAATTTTATTCATTTGGCTAGTTAATGATTGAAGCAAAGAAGCCATTTAATCACCTACTTCCATAGGGGTCAGAGTACGAATCGTAACTGTTCGTTTTTCCAATTGGTTTGTGTCTTTGATAACCGACAAAAGCATATCCTTTATCATCTACATCGGTAGGTTTGTAAGGTGAAACATCAGGCAACGCTTTGGCGGTTTCTTGACCTTGAGGTTTTTTAGTGTTAAATATTGCTCCAAAATCGGGAATGACCCCGCCTTTATTAACGGCGTCAACACCAGAACTCAGCACATTCCAAAGGCTTGGAGTTGCCATCCTTTGATTAGCCAAAGCGACAGCATTGTTAAATTCATTTTGGGCACTAAACGCTGAATTACTTTGTATTCTTTGAGCTAAGTCATTAATAGCGTTAATTCTGCTTGTTTCTAAATCGTTTAAAATTTCCGCGTTGATAGCGTCTCCGGGAGCTTGACCATAAAACCCTCTTGACATATTGGCGTAATTTTGTTGTTGAAGAGTATTTTTAATTTGGTCGTTCCAAATGGGATTATTAATATCTTGGGCTCGTTGCAATGCTTCGTTCCAAGAAATTGGTTGAGCATTTGCCGCTGCTTTTTCCATGGCTTTTTGAGCTTCTTTCCCTTGTTTGTATTGATTATATGCGGAACCAACTGTTGCTATAGTTCCTATAATCGGCAATGCTGGCATCAACACCACTTCCTTTCAAAGTCGTCTTTGAGAATAGAAAAAATGACGACATCTTCATAAATGTCACCGCGCTTAACTGATTGCCTTTCTATGCCTTCCTTGACAAAACCAAATCTTTCTCGTTGGTCATTTTCTCTCAAATTGCTTTTCAATGGTCGAATGTAAATCCTGTTTAAACCTAATTCATTAAATCCGAATTTTAAAACTTGCAATGTTGCTTTATAACAAACCATTGATTGATGTTCTGGTATTGCTATCCCAAACTCGGCTTTTTTGTTTGATTCATCAATGTTAAACAAACTCGTCCAACCAACGGGCTTGTCATTAGAAATAATTACCCAAACAAAAAGCCGCAAATTTAAGTTTTGCGGCTCTGTATCCATGTAATACATTAGCGATTCATCCGATAACCATTTTTTGACTTGGTCAATGTGTGAATCATTTAATAATTCTAGTTTCATATCAACCACCCAAAGCGGCAACTCTGGCCTCTAAATCTTTTATAGCTTTAATTAATGCGTCTATCTGTTGTTGTAACTTAGGGTCAAAGTTGCCGGTTTTTTTGACTGTCATGTCATCACTTCCTCTAAAGTTTCAATTATTCAATTGCCAATTCAACCCACCAACTATCGTAAGGTGCTAATTCTATCCAAATAGCGTGAGGATTATATACATTTATTGTTAACACATTTCCAATCACATTAGAATCTTTTAATAATACATTTAATTCAATATCTCCTATATTTGAACTAGAAGTCCATCCGGAATATTCGGTATAATTATAAGCGGCAAAAACACTTAGTCCAAATTGTTTTTCAAACGCAAAGCGAACTCTCTTTAAATATAATTTTTTACCTGTAGGTACATATAAACCAATTCTTTGCAATGGATAATAATCTTCCGAAGGATATGAAAAAACGAAAGAAGATTTACCACCAACACGACCACTCAACGAAAATCTTTGCGAATTCTGCTCCCGGCAATAATACCACCTCCGTAAAATTACCCAGGCACCATTCCGGTACCTGGACATATTTTTATGCGTATAAATACAAATAGTATTAGTTATTCAGAAACAATCACATCTGCAAGCCTTCTACTGCCAGCAGGGAATCTGCATCCGCTTTATTTCGACCTCAGGCACTCTGTATTCGTGCATTTCCCGTCCTGCTCTTTTGCACCACAGATAAAACACCGTTTAACCATTGATTATCGCCTCCCGTTTGGTTTGGTACTCTTGCTTTAAAGCCTGATATTCAGTTTGCAGTTCATTTACAAGCGCAGTATTACCGTCCAGTTGTATCGCTGCCCATGCTTGCTGGAGTTGCTGAAACTGAGGTGCGTATTCTGCATCAAGTTGGGCAAGGAGTTGGTCTTTGGTAGGTGCAGGTGGTTCACATGTAACAATTTGCTTGGTTATAACATCTACTTTGCGTCTGCCTTGATTATTCAAGCACTCCTGCCATTGTTCGTAGGTTATTTCAATATTTGGTGTTGGAATATTATCGCCGTGAATATCAGATGTATAAAATCCTAGTATTTGACCATTTTGGTCATAGTGCGCAAAATACATTATGACAACCTCCTTTTAATATCCGATAGCAAGCCAATAGATGTTGTAACCAGATGATGGGGGTTCCACTGTGTTTAATCGAAAACCGGTTTTCGTTACATAGTTAAACGCTAAAAATTTATTCGGCCCCCAATCATCATATTGTGAATTTTTAGCGCCTGTAATACACAAACATGTATTTGGAAATGCAATGGGAAATGTTACTTCTTGTACATCACCACTAGGCACTTTACCCCACTGTATAATCAGTCCATTTGCCATTTTACAATATCCGTTTTGCTGTAAATTTAGATCCTCACCTGCATGTGTTGTATGACATGCTAACGCTTGATCAACGTAGCTATTAACATAGCTATTAACATTGTCTTCCGTAACAATTCCCGATTCATTGGCTAAATTACCTTTGTGAATCCCGCCAGAATCCCCGTTATCGTGTATCGCGTTAGGGTCAAACATTTTTCTTAGTTTATCAATATCCGCTTTCAAACCATCCGGTCCAGCGTTTCCGGTTGACGGCTCTCCAACTTTGGCGTCAAAAGTTCTTGTAGGTTTATATGGTAAAGTCATTTTGGGCCACCACCTTTTCACCTTTTGGTTTTCTTGTTTTGAATTCAAAAACACTTCCATAAACAGTAAGCGTTTCTTCATCAATATTATTTGTAAATTTAATTTGGAATCTGTTTCCTTTTAACTTAGCTTTCATCTGTTTAATTAATATTTTGTTACTTCCCCAAACGCCGCCCCAGTTTTGGCCCCAAACAAAGCTATCGCTATCATTCAGGCTTATATCGGAATAAGAAACGTTGCCATATTCAGAAGATATCTGAACATTTACCGAAGATGAATAATTAGCGCCGGGCTTGAAATGCCCATATGCTTTAAAATTAACCTTTCGGTTAGCCGGAAATCCAAGGTTATATCTTTTTGTTTCGACTACACAATTAATAGGAACACCGTTATCAGAATATCCTTGTCCGATTTTGTAAACATATCCATTAGAAGCAAAAACAATGTCCCCGTTTGCTCTCAGGCACCAATCATTAACATTCCATCCAGTATAGATAGTAAACGCTTGAAGTTCCCAATCAAAAACTAAAACGGTATCATTTCTTGTTGTTGATGTTTCTGAATACGCTAACATAAATCTTTCGTTTTGTGGGTCATATATACCACGAACATATAAAGGATTAGAAATGTTTCTGATAATGCTAGAAACTTTGTTCTCTGCCAAGTTAGTGATGATTCCTTCGCTTGCTTGAAAAGAAGCTGGCATACTTAATAATGTCGGGCTTATTGCATAAAGGCCGCCCCTTGCCGGAAAAGTTAAACTGTTTGGCGTTAATGAAACACCACCGTCGTTCATTGCGCCTTGTTTCAAAGGAATTTCTTCCCAAACAACATCAGAAGTCGGGTCAATGCCGCGCCAAAATCTAGCACCATATTTGTATTGAACTAAAACTGAGTCACCAAATTCTCTAATGCTTGTAATCTCGCCCATCATATGAGTTGGGTATAACACAGAAACAGCCTTGACGTTATTTGGTTCGTTTGGTTCAGAATAATACAAAGCTAGTTTATTTTGACTATCGCCGCAAAACATAAACCGATTACTTTTCGCGTGCCATATTGCCATTGTGCAACGTTTAACTGCCGTTAAATCAGCACCGCTTGCGGCAGATACAACAGAGCAAGTTGTTCCGTTATAAACATAATAGTTAACACCGTCGCCAAAATATAAACTGTCTTGAAACGAAAACCAAAAAACTTTTCTTGTGTTGCTTGCCAAATCTTGAACTTTAGTTAATATTCCATCATTGTCAATTTTATATAAATCATCATTACCAACACACATTAATTGAGCAGTCCCGTCTTTTCTTAACCATTCAAAAACCTGCTCGATTTGAAAACCATAAGAAGTTGAATTCAAAGCGACAATCCCTTTACGTTTGGTAAATCCCCCTCTATCGGAAAGATTTACGTTTTGAGCCGTTTCTAATTCATTGTCAGCTAAATTATCAGGAGCTGAATCGACATTGAGGCCGCCCGAAAAATCCATATATTGAATTAATTGTTTAGCCATGCCGAATCACCATCACTTGATTAGGTTTTCTGTTTCTTACCAAAGTGTTGAACACTCTTTGAATGTCTCTTTCAAATTGCTGCGCCAGTCTTAATCCGTCGGAACTTTCGTCATCATCACGCAATTTGAACCATGACTTGAGATAAGTGACAATGCATTGCTGAAAAGATTCATGGACATCAGGCGTTTCTGAAAGGGTTGTTAATGGAGTTGGAATTTTCCTGTAATGCAAAATATAACTTCCGGTATCGGAAAATAAAACATTATTACCTTCTAAGAAGTAATCGCTATATGGATAATACATATTGCCATTTAACTTAGTCACATTAACAACCAATGTGCAATCGGCAGGAAGGTTGTACCATGTTCCTGCTGTTGCTCCAAACGATATAGTGGCATAAATTAAGCCTTGGTCACCTAATATTGCCAAAGCTTCATTAATTGCTTCTAATGCGTCGGAATCTTCTATGGTATCATCAATATATTTTTCAACTCTGTTTTTTATCTGTGTTCCGGTCATATCATCACCGGCCTTCTATTTATTTTTCATTTTTAATTTTATTTGTACGCTAAACTGGTCATAACTCGGTTTGTGCCAGAACCTGCAACAGCCACAAACAGTCCTAATTCGGGAGACCAACAGACTGACCGCCAGTCGTTTGCTGCTGCTGATCTTGTAGTCCAATTTATACCATCAGGACTGGTCATAACTCGGTTTGTGCCCCCATTTGCAACAGCCACAAACAGTCCTAATTCGGGAGACCAACAGACTGACTGCCAGTCGTTTGCTG
>Ga0208198_1003236_pt1 | contig 11327 bp, 10 predicted proteins | sample AD_JPNTR2_MetaG_FD_184446 | JGI IMG/M metagenome (GOLD analysis project Ga0208198, IMG submission 184446) | Active sludge microbial communities of municipal wastewater-treating anaerobic digesters from Japan - AD_JPNTR2_MetaG (SPAdes) (version 2) | ecosystem: Engineered > Bioreactor > Anaerobic... | reverse complement strand
GCGCGGCCCACGCCTGCAGCGCCGTATAGAGGGGCCGTGGCTCGCCGTCGGGGCCGATCATCGCAAAACCCCAATGCTCCTCGGCGTCAGGCACCGCGCGTGTGGGGTCTGCCGGACGCGGTTGCAAAGCGTTGATGCACCGATCATCGCAAAACCCCAATGCTCCTCGGCGTCAGGCACCGCGCGTGTGGGGTCTGCCGGACGCGGTTGCAAAGCGTTGATGCACATCACGCCCATCCAGGGCCATTCGGATTCCGCGCGCGCTAGCGCCGCCGTCGTGTACCCAGCCTGTGTCTGCGGATCAACCTGTCCCCAAATGGAGACCGGCCCGGGCCAATCTGCCGGCAGACTGTTCCAGCCCATGAGGGTGGCCCACAGCGCCTTGTCACCCTCGCCCAGCGCCACAAGGGTCTCCCGCAGCAACACCGCCCGCGAAAAATTCAGGCGCGTCAGAGCGACGTCGCGGTCTTCCGGGCCGGTGCTGAAGCCTAACGGCTGCGCGGCAACCACATCGTAGTACGGAGAGGCGCCCGCCGCGACGAGGAGCTCCAGAAAGCGCGGCTCATTGTAGTTGACCGGGCCATCTTCGACGGTGGGGGCCAGCCCGCCCAGGACGATACGCGCATCCGGGTCCGCGGCGCGGATGGCGGGAGCTGCATGGGCGAGCAGGTCGGCGTAGACGAGCGGATCCGCTTTTCCACCCCAGGTCTCGCCGAGATTGGGATTGTGCCAGATTTGGTAGTAGACGCGAGCAGGTCGGCGTAGACGAGCGGATCCGCTTTTCCACCCCAGGTCTCGCCGAGATTGGGATTGTGCCAGATTTGGTAGTAGACCAGCTGCGCGGAGTAGTGATTCGCCAGGGCGGCGGCAAAACGCGCGAAAGCCTCAGGATCAGGCGGCATGCCCGCCCACGCCGGCGGGGACGTGAGCACGGGCAACAGCTGCAGGCCCCGCTCCACGGCGCCGGCGACCATGGCGTCCCAGGGCGCCCATTCAAAGCGCCCCGGCTCCGGCTCGATCTCCGACCAGGGGAACCGCTGCCGCACCCAGGTGAAACCGCCCTCTGCCGCGAGGTCGAGCGCCCACTCCAGGCGCTGCGGGTCATACTGCTCCAGGGCGGCGTTCACACACAGAGGCGGATAGCTCGTGTCCGGGAATGGCGACGGCGCCCCGGTCTCCCAACCGCGTGTCAGATACCGTTGCCGCGCGGAGAGCTGGAATGCGCTTAAGACGGCAACGACCAACAGCACCGCTCCGAAGCCGAAAAGAACCGCCGATTTCCGCCTGTCCATGGGGCAAATTATACCCCCGCCAGGGAAAGCTCACAAACGCCGCCGGTTGGCGTTCCACCGTTTGGCTTTATAATCTGCCTTATGAAAGGCCTGATGCGGCTGGAAAACTGGATTGAGCAGATTGTCGAAGAACCTTTCGTGCGGTTGTTCAACGGGCAGTTGCTGCCGCAAGAGGTCGCACGGCGGTTGGTCGCCGCCATCGAGGATGGGGAACAGCTCACCTCCGACGGGCAAATCGAAGCGCCGGGCTGCTATCGTATCCGGCTGCATCCCGTCACGCTGGAAGCCCTGCGGCGTGAGCATCCTGCCATCGAAGCCGACCTGAGCCAGGGGCTCGCCGACCTGATGGCACGGATGAATGTCCGCCTGAACCGCCCTCCCGAAGTGCTGCTGAGCGCGGATGGAAGTGCTGCTGAGCGCGGATGCGACGCTGCCGCAGCGCGGGGTACAGATCATTGCGCTCAACACTGCGCCGCTGCTGGAGGAGACCCACGAGATGGAGCCCGAGAAGCTCCAGGCACTGATAAAGCACTCCCTCACCCCGCCACAAAATGCCTACCTCATCATCAGCGGGCAACGCATTTTCGACCTCGGCCTGCCCATGATCAGCATTGGGCGCGCTTTCGACAACGACCTGATCCTGGAGGATCGGCGAGTGTCGCGCTACCACGCGCGGTTGCGATTGCGCTATGGGCGCTACGTGCTCCAGGATCTGGACAGCAGCGGGGGGACCTTTGTCAACGGCTATCCCATTCAGGAAGTGGCCCTCCGTCCGGGGGATGTCCTCTCACTCGGCGGTCTGGAAGTGATCTACGCGGAAGGGAGCTCTGTCGCACCAGCGGCGGCGGTCCAGCAGGGCAATACGCGGCCGAAAGAGGAGCAGCTATGAGCGGTGAGGAACCCCATGGGTGAGACGCTGTTAGCGCTGCGGATCCTGCTGGCGCTCTTGCTCTACGGCTTCCTGGGCGTCGCCCTGTACATTTTGTGGCGCGACCTGCGCCGCGAGGATAAACCGGCCATCCCGCGCCCGGCTCCAGCGCTGCTGCGCTGGCAGACGGCGGCCGGGGAGGAAGCCACCCTCGACCTGGGACCGGTGACCGGCCTGGGGCGCGCGGACGACAATTCCCTCCCGCTGGAAGACCCCTTCGCCTCCGCCCATCACGCGCTGATCGTCTGGCGCGAAGGGCAGTGGCACATCGAGGACTTGGGCAGCCACAACGGGACCTACCTCAATAGCGAGCGCGTGAGTTCCAACCGCGTGCTGGCCTCAGGGGATGAAATCCAGATTGGCGAGACCCGCCTGCGCTTCGAGCTGCGCTCCGCGGCGGAATGAACGGACCTCACGGCGCGCGCAGCGCCAGCAACACCATCGGGGCGTCGTAGACGCGGAAGCTCTCATCTAAATGGGGTAACCGCAACGCCAGGGGCGTGCCACAGCGCTCCGCCAGGGTCAGCGGCGTCGGCAGCCCCGCGTCGGCGAGGGGGTCGTCGCTCAATGCCAGTGGCCCCAGGCGGGGACAGCGCCCAAAAGCCACCATCTGCCGCTCTGTCATCACGCGCGCGTACCATGCCAGCGTCGCCGCATACCGCTCCGGCTGACGCGCCAGCGCTCCATATCCCCGCGCGCTGGCCCACACGATCACGTCGCTTGTTTTCAGCGCCGCCTCCAGCTGCGCGAGCTTCTCCGGCGTGTCCTCGTCCATCACCGGCAAACTCCGCTGCACAAACCGCTCCGCACTTCCTTCGGGCAGGGGAATCGGCAGCGGATGATCCCAGTGCTCTACTGCAATTTGCGCCCCTTCGGGCAGGTTCGCGTAGAGCCAGCGGGAGGCAGTTTCCCACGGATGCGGGCGCGCGTAGAGGGAGAGCTGCGCCACGCCCAAGAGGGCCGTAGAAAGGAGTGCTCCGCCGATAACGATCCGCCGTGCGACTTTCCCCTTCCGCCCCTGGCCCTCCGCCGGCGTCCCCTCACCCACACGCACGAGGAACGCCGCGGCCCACGCGCTCCACAGCGGGTAGAGGGGCAACAAATAGCGGGGAAACTTGACATACCCTCCGGCAAGCGCCACGAAACCCACGAGCGTCCCCCCCCAGAGAAGGCGCGCTGGCGGGGAAAGCCGTCGCCAGCGGCCAGCGGCCAGCAGCAGCCCCAGCAACCCCGTCAGCGTCGCCGCCGGCCCTAGCCCCCACAGGCCCAGCTGCGCCAGCGGATAGAGGAACGGCAGCGTGCCCGCGAATTGCCGGGTGTAGGGGAAATCAAGCCGCCCGGCGACCATGAGGCTTTGGATCCACGGTCCTCGCCAGGCCGCAGCGGGACGCAGCACCGCCCACGGCGAGGCCAGGACGAAGCTCAACGCGGCTCCCAGCAGCAGGGAGGCGACCCGGCGCACGGCGCGAGCCTTCCCCGGCGAAGGCGTCCCAGGCAAGCAGAAAATCGCCGCGAGGAGGGGCGCACCACCCCAGATCAGCGAGGCTTTGCAGGCGACCGCCAGCCCCCAGAACGCGCCGGCGCCGCCGAAATGCCGTCGCAGCGCCAGAAGCAACGCCAGCGAGACGCAGACCGCGCCGGGGACGTCCACGGTGAAGAAGCGCGCCTGCTGCAGGGCAAAGGGGGCACACGCCAGGAGCACCGCAGCAAGCAGCCCGCCGCGCCTGCCGGCCAGGCATCGTCCCAACGCGCCCGCCGCCGCGACCAGGAGCACCCCCAGCAATCCCGAAAGCAATCGGCCGGCATAGAGCGGATCGGCGCCAGGGGCGAGCGCCGTCAGGAGACGCAGCACATACAGGGGAAAATGTCCATAGGGGAACTCCGGCGCCGCAAGGGTCGGATCGCCCCACAACGGCGTGGCCAGCGCGACATCCACGAGGTAGCGCTCATCGGGGTGCGCCGCGAGGCCGCCGTCCCAATCCGCGCCGGAAAGCCGCAGGGCCGCGGCCAGCGCCAGCAACGCCACCCAGAGCCAGCGCGTGAGGGCGCTCCCTGCATCAGGATCCCGTGGAGCCGTCAGGAGGTTCCTCTCTGAGGCGCAGCTGCGTCTGGACTGCGTCGAACACGCTGATGATGTCTCGCGGCAGGAAAAGCTGCAGGCTGAACTGTGTCTGCTTGATGACTTCGATGCAGCTCAATAGCACCAGCCGCGCCGGAATCTTCTCGCCGTCGTCCTTTTGGATCTCCCTGAGGCGCTCGAGGGTCTTCTGCAGGATGTCACGCTGGACTTCCGTCTTCGCCACTTCGACGACCTGCGCACGGTCAACCAGGCCTTTTGCGAGATCAAGGTGCATCTGGCGCGTCTTCTCGGCCTTCCAGACCTCCCGCCACTGCCGCACCACCCGGTCATCCACCTTGAGATCTCCCAGCTCCACGCTGAGCAGGCGCACACCGAAGCCGGGGAGGGCCTCGTTCAGCGCCTGGGCCAGCTCCTCCCGCAGCTGCGCCCGGCGTTGCCCCGCGAGCAGATCATCCAACAGGTAGCGCCCCAGGATGTTGCGAAAAGCTCCTTCGGTCGCGCTGATGATCACCCGCTTGGGCCAGGTCATCAAACGATCCGGCTCCGTGCGCCAGGCGTCACGAATCCACGTGCACGTCGCGGCCCGCCAGATGGCGGCTTCCTGTTCCTCCGGCGTGCCCCGCAGATCAATCTGGAAACGCACGTCAGCCGCATAGGTGATGGGGAGACCGTCTCTTGTGATGGCTTCCACGTCATAGACCCAGCGATGCGGGCGCAAATCCAACACGTCCCACACTTTCTCAAAGGGCTCCAACTGGAACATCTGTGCCGGCCCGACCTCCGGCTGACGCAACAGGCGCGTGAGGCGCCCATTGCGCTGCAAAATCACCGCCGAATCCGAAGCGACGAAGAGCTTCCCGGGGCCGCCGACGCGCTCCATGAGCACGTCGTGATAGCGCACCTTACCCTGTCGGGCCACAGAAAACGTCGGCGGGAAGTCGGGACGTCCCTTCTGGAGGTAGCGCAAAAGGCGCAAGCCATCTCCCGGCGTTGGCAAATCATAGAAGCGCTGTGCAAAGCGCGCCGCGATCCACACCGCCAGGGACACTGTCAACAACAGAGGCAGCCATCCCACCAGCGCCGCCCACAGCAAAGAGCCAACGGTGAAGGGAGTCTCAGACGTCAACACTCGCCCCAGCAACGCGGCCGCCAGGCCCAGCAGCGCCAGCAACGCCAGTATCCAGGGGGCCGCCCCACCCACTGGCCCTCTGACTTCGTCATTTTCGGGAAGGGCCTCATAGTCCTCCATTATCCAGGGGGCCGCCCCACCCACCAGCCCTCTGACTTCGTCATTTTCGGGAAGGGCCTCATAGTCCTCCATTGCCGTCGCCTCCTTCCTGCATCCGACCCTGACGCATCAACATCCACATGAACGTCGGCAAATCCTGCACGTTTTTCTGTTTCATCGGCATCGTGCCCAGCGCATCCACCAGCTGCAGAGCGATGGTGTCAAGATCCAGATCGAGATCGCTGGCCTGTTTGAGAATCTGCGCCAGCTCCGTGTAGACGCCCAGCTGGGCCTCCATCCAGATCGGATCCAGCTTCTTCAGGATCTCCGCTTCCTCCCGCCCCATGCGGGCCTCAATGTCCCGCTGCCATTTGGCTTCCCAGCTCGCAAGGCGCTGCGCCGTGACCTCGGGCGGCACCTTAATGTTGCTGATGCCGCCCCCCACCAGGGTAATGCCGACCTGCGCCAGTTGTTCGCGCAGGCGTCGCACGAACTCCTGCGCGATCTCGACGCGGGCCGTCCCCGATTCATGGAGCTCATCACAGCGGCGAGCGAGGATCACCTCGCGGAGGATCGGCGGCGCCAACATCTGCGCCAGCGAATCCCAGGAGATGGACTCGAGCTGTTCCTCGGCCAGATTCTCCTGGCGCGTGAAATGATGCTGCAGGAAGGCGTTGTCGCAGACGGCGCGCAAGACGGCGTCCTCTGCATACGGATAGGAGGCGCCCAGCTGCAGCGGTTGCTGCCCCATGGCAATGCGCTGCGGCATGAAGACCAGCGTGTGAGTGACGATGCCATCGGCGGTCTCGGCCTCGATGGTGGCGTTGCGCAGCTGCGGGCGCAAGTCCACGGCGGCGAATACTTGCTCAAACGGCCGGGTGAAGTTCAGCCCCGGCGGAGCGACCCGGTACTGCAGGCTATCCCACAACACCGCCACATGGGCAGCATCGTTGAGGATGATCCCCGGCCCGGAAAAGAAGCGGCGATACGGATCGCCGGCCACGCGCGGTTGAGGCAGCGTCTCCTCGCGGCGATCGCGCGTGTGCCAGTCCTCAATCACATAGAAGGGGAAATTGGTGCCCAGCGCGAAAGTGAGCAGACTGCGCAAAGCCTGCCAGCGGTCCTGAGCAGTTTCTACCGGCAACAATAACCCGCCATACATGTAGAGCAGCCAGAAAAATGCCAGGACGGCGGGCAGTAAAATGAACCAGACCCCCAGTCGGCCAATCACAAAGGCCAGCAGCACGGTCACCCCGTAGAACGCCGTCCAGCTCCAGGCCAGCGGCGAGATGCTGCGAGCGCGTCCCCGCCACCCAATGTAGCTCGCCCCCAGCAATCCCAACAGCCAGACCCCCACCCCAAGGATCAACACATCCAGCCCTACCAGGGAAATCGGCCTGACAATGGCTGCCAGACACAACGCTCCCCCCAGGGTGCCGCCCAACGCCAGCAACGCCGAGGCCATCGAGGGCAACCCGCCCAGGAGATATCCCAGCGCCCCGACCACCAGCGTCAGCCACACTCCCACTTCCAGGGTCAAGGTGACACCGCCCAGGCAATCCCTCTCGTAACGTAAGGCGAAGGGGTCCAGCTGCTGTAAGGGCAGGGCCTCGTGCCCGACGAGGTACCAGAACAGGCCCGTGAGCGCGAGAGTAGAAAAAATGAGGAGCACGAAGCCCGGCAGTTCTTGGGACAGGCGCGAGGTCGCCCCCCGCGCGCGCCACATCCCCCATCCTACCGGCAGCGCCACCACACAGACAAGGAGAGCTTCGACGAGCAACACCGTCCCCATATGTCACCTGCCTCTGTGAAGTTCACACCGATTACAATGAATGCAGGTCTGCCCAGCGCCACAGGGCTGGGGATAAAATTCCCGGCGAGTGTAGCGACAGGAAAGCGTTCATGACTGATTATAGAACGACCTGAGAAAAAACACAAAAATAAGGCAGCCCGCTCGCTCAAAAGAAAAGCGCCCCTTCCAGGGTACAAACCCGTGAAAGGGGCGCTCTCAACACTGCGCGAAGGCCTAATCCAACACCTTGCCGTGATGCCTGAGCGCTGCCTGCGCCGCAGCCAACCGCGCGACCGGCACCCGGAAGGGACTGCAGGAGACGTAGTTCAGGCCCGCCAGGTAGCAGAATTCCACCGACTGGGGATCCCCACCGTGCTCACCGCAGATGCCCACCTCCAGCTGGGGGCGCGTCTGGCGACCCTTGCGCACGCCCATCCGCAGCAGAGCGCCCACACCCTCAGCATCGAGCGTCTGGAAGGGGTTCAAGGGCAGGATGCCCTGCTCCACGTACTCGACCAGGAAGCGCCGCTCGGCGTCGTCGCGGCTGTAACCGAAGGTCATCTGGGTCAGGTCGTTGGTGCCGAAGGAGAAGAACTCCGCCAGCCCGGCGATCTCATCGGCAGTCACACACGCGCGCGGGATCTCGATCATTGTGCCGAACTTGTAGGAAATCTCGCGCCCCTTTTCCGCCATCACTTCCCTGGCGACCTTTTCCAGTTCGGCCTGCGTCAGCTTGAGCTCGTTGACGTGCCCGGTCAGCGGGATCATGACCTCCGGGTGCACGACGTGCCCCGCCGCTGCCGCATCACAGGCCGCCTCGAAGATCGCGCGCACCTGCATTTTCATGATGTCCGGGAAGATGATGCCCAGGCGGATACCGCGCAGGCCCATCATCGGGTTGGATTCGTGCATCCGCTCCACGGCCTTGAGCAACACTTCGGTCTTTTCGAGCTCAGGGCCGGTCTCGCCGCGCACGCGCATCTCGGTGACTTTGACCAGCAGCTCGTCGTGTCCGGGCAGGAACTCGTGCAGGGGCGGATCAATGAGGCGGATGATCACGGGTAGGCCGTCCATCGCCTCGAAGAGCCCGTAGAAGTCGCCCCGCTGATAGGGCAGCAGGAAGTCCAGGGCCTCACGATAGACCTTGACCGCGGGCGAGGCTTCCACCGCGCGGCGCGCCACCTCCAGCTCTTGCATGATCTCGGCGCGGCGTTCCTCTTTGATCGCCTGCCCCTCTTCCTTGCCGGTCGCCAGGATACGCTCGTAGCGGGTGACGACATTGAACAGTTTCTGCGCTTCTTCAGCGTTGAGGATCATGTCCTGGACGTGCGGCAAGCGCTCCTGCTCAAAGAACATGTGCTCGGTGCGGCAAAGGCCGATGCCCTTAGCGCCGTATTCGCGAGCGCGCCGGGCATCCTTGGGATAGTCGGCATTGGTCCACACCTGCAACCCGCGGGTCGGGAAGCTCTGCAGCCCCTCTTCCCACTGACGCGCGGCGGGATTCGCCGAGATCTCATCCGCCCAACCCAACAGCGTGGCGAGCTCCACTTCTTTCTGGAAGTCCGGCGCCACCGTGGGCAGAGCGCCCTCGTACACTTCACCCGTCGCGCCGTCGAGGGACACCACATCGCCCTCCTTGAGGGTGCGACCGCTCACCGTCACCTGACGCAAATCCTGATCAATGCTCAGGGCCGCCGCGCCGACCACGGCAGGGATACCAAACTGCCGGGCCACGACGGCGGCGTGCGCCGTCGCCCCACCACGGCTGGTGAGAATCCCCTTCGAGGCCACCATGCCGTGCACGTCATCGGGCTTGGTCTCCGCGCGGATCATGATGACCGCCTCGCCCGCCTTGCCCCACGCCTCGGCCGTATTAGCATCGAAGGCCAGTTTGCCCACCGCCGCGCCCGGCGAAGCATTCACGCCCTCCGCCAGCAGGCGCCCGGAAGCTTTGGCCACGGCCACCTCTTTCTCATCGAACATGTCCACCGCGATCTTCACAGCAGCGCGCGCAGTGCGCTTGCCGGTGCGCGTCTGCAGCATCCAGAGCTTGCCGCGCTCGATGGTGAACTCGGTGTCCTGCATGTCCTTGTAGTGCAATTCCAGCTTCGTGCCGATTTCGCGCAGCTGCTCCGCAATCTCCGGCATGTCCTCGCCCAGGTTGGCGACCCGCTTGGTGTTGCGGATTCCCGCCACCACGTCCTCGCCCTGCGCGTTGAGCAGATAATCGCCGTAGAAAATGCGCTCCCCCGTCGCGGGGTCGCGCGTGAAGGCCACGCCCGTGCCGCTGTCCCAGCCCATGTTGCCGAAGACCATGGTCTGCACGTTCACTGCCGTACCCAGGTCATCGGGGATGTGCTCCACGCGGCGATAGTCCACCGCGCGCTTGCCCATCCAGGAGTTGAAGACCGCCTGCACCGCGATCCGCAGCTGCTCCAGGGGGTCCTGAGGGAACTCGCGTCCCAACTCCCGGACGTAGACCTGCTTGTAGCGCGCCACCAGCTCTTTGAGGTCATCCGCCGTCAGATCCGTGTCGTCCTTGACGCCGAGTTCGGCCTTTAGAGCCCCCATCTCCTCATCGAAAGCCTCGTCGGAAATGCCCATGGCGGTGTGCCCAAACATGGAGAGCAAGCGGCGATAGCTGTCCCACACAAAGCGCTCGTTCTTCGTCAGCGCGATCAGGCCGGGGACGACCTTGTCGTTCAAGCCCACATTGAGGATGGTGTCCATCATGCCGGGCATGGAGAACTTGGCGCCGGAGCGCACGGAAACCAGCAGCGGGTTCTGCGGATCGCCAAACTTCTTACCGGTCTGACGCTCCACCTCGGTCAACGCCGCCAACACTTGCTCCCACAATCCCTCAGGAAACTTATTGCCGCCCTGGATGTAGGCCATGCAGGCCTTGGTAGTGATCGTAAAACCAGGAGGCACCGGCAAGCCCACCCGTGTCATTTCGGCCAGGCCCGCGCCCTTGCCGCCCAACATCCCGCGGACGCCGTCCCAGCTGCCCGTTTCACGCTCGACTTGCTCGACTTCGCCAAAAAGATAAACCCATTTGTTACTCATCGTTTCCTCCTGCAATGCATATAATGACACACTCGGCCCTTTAGTATACCACAGCTCACCTAACGCTCGCTCCCCTTGCTCTGCCCGCCGAGCTCATTGACCACCACCCGGCGTTGCAGCACGTACCACTCGGCGATATTGCGGAAGCGGTCCCCCGTGCGGGTCAACGGGGGCAATTGGACCCCCTGCACGCGCACATCCACGGCGTAGTTGAAGACCGGGACGTACAAGGGGATCGCCGGCATTTCGCGCATGAAAAGCTGCTGATACTCGCGGTACAACGCCAAACGCTGCTGCCGATCCACCGTCAGACGCGCCTGCTCAATCACCTCGCTGATGCGCCGATGCCGGAATCCCGTGTAATTTTGTCCCACCAGCGCCTGCGTCTCATGCCAGAACGGATAAGGGTCGGGGCCAGAACGGATAAGGGTCGGGGTCCCCCGCCGCCATGATGTGCACCAGCGCCGCGTCGTAGCTCCGTCCATCCAACACCGCCCCGAGCGCCAGGGGCGGCACGGCCCGCACCGTCACCGAGATTCCCAACGCACTCCACTGCTCTGCGATCGCCTCACCCAAAGCCACATCGGTCGGCTCATCCGCCACAGTGAGCTCGAAGCGGAACGGCACGCCCGTAGCATTCCGCAACGTGTCCGTGACCGTGAGGCGCGTCCAACCTTCCGCACGCAGCAGCGCCGCGGCCTGCCCAGGATTGTAGGGATAGACCGGCACATCTTCCGTGGTATACGCCCACGTCCCCGGGAGCAAGGGGGTCTCAGGGATGAGCGCCTGCCCCAACAGGACCTTGTCCACCACGGCCTGCCGATCCAGGCCATACAGCAACGCCTGTCGCACCGGCGTGGAGTTGAAGGGCACCGTCCCCGAGATCAGCTCGTTGAAGTAGATCATGGTCAGCTCCGCTACCGGCGCCGTGTACAGGTTGA
>Ga0208198_1003223_pt1 | contig 11387 bp, 8 predicted proteins | sample AD_JPNTR2_MetaG_FD_184446 | JGI IMG/M metagenome (GOLD analysis project Ga0208198, IMG submission 184446) | Active sludge microbial communities of municipal wastewater-treating anaerobic digesters from Japan - AD_JPNTR2_MetaG (SPAdes) (version 2) | ecosystem: Engineered > Bioreactor > Anaerobic >... | reverse complement strand
CGCAGACGGTACACCAGTTTCAATCCACGCCCCCCGTGTGGGGAGCGACCGCAATATGTAGTGCAGAGTCTAGTTAATTACACTATATTTGTAAATAGGGTTCGTTATGTAATGCAAATGACTGGATAAAATCTCTAAAAGCTCCACAAAATTGGCTATAAAATACAATTATATGTTGCGAACCTTCAAGGTTTTCTCTGTGAACTTGAGGTTCGCAAAAATCCTTCTCTGATCTATCAAAGAACTAAAGTCTAGAATAATAGTGGACCTTCGATATCAAAACTTTGATTAACCCCAATATGTTCTACTTTGTATTTCCAATTATCACCTAAATAGTAGTAACGGATACTGTCAATTTCAGGGTCAATTATATTTTCAAGTTGATGTTGGATTTTTTTTAATAGCATACCATCAATAACACATTCAAACACTGAATGTTGTACCCTTTGGCCATAGTTTTGGCAGACCTTTGCAACGTGCCTGAGTCTTCGTTTGCCTGCTTGTGTTTCTGTGTTTACATCGTAAGTAATTAGTACCATCATAATGAAATCCTTCCTTATGTCCAGAAGAATGGCGGATATCCATCAATATCACCCCTAATGCTTCTTGCCAGTAACATTGCTTGTACATAGGGCAAGAGGCCATATTGTACGCTTTCTTTTAGATAAGGATGGGTAAGAGTTTCTTGTTTCTTTTCTTGCCAGCTCTGGATGACAATTTTACGGGTTTCATCATCCATTATGACGCCGCCGCTTTCTTTCTTAACAAAACCATTACCACTAATCTGTTTTCTATTTACCAATGAAAGGGCTACACGGTCAGCAAGCACCGGACGGAGTTCTTCCATCATATCTAAAGCTAAAGAAACTCGGCCAGGTCTATCTTGATGTAAGAAGCCAACATAGGGATCCAGTCCCACTGTTTCTAGTGCTGAAGCGACCTCATGCGTAAGTAAGGTATAAAGAAATGATAAGAGCGCATTCATATTATCAAGAGGCGGCCTGCGTGATCGTTCGGTAAAATAGAAATCATTTTTTTGTTGCAATATGAGTTCATTGAACACGCCAAAATAAACCTTAGCAGCACTTCCTTCAAAGGCAAAGAGTTCCCCCGGATCATTGCAATCGGGGATCATTTTTAATACTTCTTTTAAAAAGGCTGATGCTTCTTCAATCTTTTTTGAATTGATAACCATATCATGATCCCGTAATGCACGCTCTAATACCTTTCTTGCATTTCCAATTTTCCCAAGCAGAAATGATTTACTGTACATTATACTCGTTTTAGTATCTTCCGATATAAAGTATTGCTTTTTTCGTAAGACTACATTGCCATGCACAGGGCCGATAATTCGTGCTTGAAATTTACCATGGGGTGTTAAAAAACATAGTCCAATGTTTTTATCGATACAGGCTCTCATCAATGCGGGGCTTACTCCGAGGTAATTAAAACAGACTATGTTTTCGATATTATGCAGGGGAATCTTGGTTGCTGTCTGTTCTTCTTTTTTTAAGACGATTGTTTCGCCTTCAAGAGATACAAATACATCGGGACTGGTTATGTAGATGGTGTTGAGCAGTTTTTTCATTTATAGTTCACCCAAATAATTCTTAATATAAGAAACCACGGTATCCTTTTTGTTAAGGACATCCGGGAGACAAATTTCTTTGAGTGAACAGGATCTGCATGCCTTACTTGGTTTTACCTTTGGAGTATATCCCCTCTTATAGTACCCATGCATTTCAAGCGATAGGTCTCTTACAAGCTGCTGTAATGCTTCAGTAAAATGAACCGGTTCCCGATGTCTTGTTTGACCATAGTATATCGCACCCTCTGGAACCGAAACAGAAAGCATTTCTTCAAGACACATGGCCTGGGCGCACAATTGCACCTCATCTACCGGATCCTTCTTTGGTTTGCCTCGTTTATATTCAATGGGAAAGGGCTGGTAGGTACTTCCTTTTTGCGGCAAGAATACACCATTTGTATCTTGGACAAATTCTACCACATCGCAGATGCCGGTTAATCCCAGCGTATAGGATGCCACGGGAACTGAACGGCTGATAAAAATGTTTTTGCGGCTTTCAGTAAAGAAAGGATCATCAACCTGCTCATGGAGTACACGTCCCTCATAGGTAAGTTGATTCTCCTGCCACTGATTTTCCACATGGATAAGCGCCCACTGCCTTCTGCAGAACAGAAAGTGCTGAATGCCGGAAATGGGTAATAGGTCTTCCGCTGTATATTCGCTGGTCATAGATTTCCAATAAATTAGGAGCCCTTCATATAGTGATGAAAGGCTCCCTGGAGTTTTATTTATTCTCCATTTATTACTTCCATTTTTAGATCTGGTAATTGTTCTATCTTAATCTCGTAATCATTAATATCGTTAGGCTCTTCGATACCATCCTTTACATGAATTTTAAGCTGATTATGAACCTTGGCTGATGAGTACTGACCATTGGATGAATTATGTTCCCACCAAAAAACCTTGTGAACCGCCATGCTTCCTTCGGGTCGAGCTGAAGAAGCGTCATTTACGAACAGCGTCCGCAGTGCTTCTTTAATGGCTTTTGCGTCATCATCCGAGAAACCTGTCTTGCTCGCCAGCTGTGGATTCATTGCACCGTAGAAAACATACACACCGTGGTCCACGCGGTGCTTCATGCCCATGGTATCGGAACCGCGCTTTTCGCCAGATTCGCTGCTCACGCTTTTGGTGATTTGAATGCTTGAAGAACGATCAAGAACGGTAGCAACCGAGAAAGCGGGATGAATGGATACAGGTCCGCGCACGGGAATGGACACGCCATCGCTGTCCTCTTCACCCTCGCTTTTCTTGCCTTTCTTCGCTTTGAAAGCGAAAACCTGACCAAAGGCGCGCACATCCAGCCAGGCTTTGCAGGCGGCTTCCTGGAATTTCTTCTTATCGCTTGTATCCACGCCTTTGAGAACTCCATCCGCCCGTTCACGCAGACTATTGTAGCCATCTACCCGATTGTCATCGGATTGTACAAAAATTGGTTTACCCATATCCATTAGACGATTGCGGATTTTACGTTTGATGGATACATCTGACATTTCGCCAAAGCCTTCATAGGTCACGCGCGGGCGGTTGCCGTTAAGCGGGTCGCCATTGGGGTTTGCGTGTTTTACGGTCATAATAACTGCAAAATCAATTTTCTTTGATAAGGTCGCCATAATTCTTTCCTCCTAAAAGGTAATTTATTAAGTTAGCTGTTTGTCTCAGCATTTTCATTTACAATAGACGTGGGTTTATCATGTTTTTCCCACATCTTTTGGCGCTGGCAGTAATAGCCAAGTAAATATTCGCCCGAGAGTGGTTTGTTGCTGATGAAATCTTCGTGTGTGAATAAATTTTCCACCTGAGCAATAAGCCGCTTGTAGTAATAAGCACCATCTCCCTGCTTCATAAAGTAAGGGGTGAGTAACTCGTGGATTTGTTTCCAGATGCTAAAAGGTCGTTGTGAAAATTGCTGCATGTAGCGTGTAGCATTGGTAGGGCGTTTTTTCTCGGTATCAGATAGGGTACGCTCCTCCATAACATCTGCTATAGCTAGCAATCTGCCATACAGATAATCCCGTGTGGTTCTCGTTTCATCAAGAGCCATGTTAAAATCCTCCTTTCCTTGTTTGTATTTTCGATACAGAGCACAGGCTATGGATAAAGCCTTGTTCCAGTCATAGCCACTTAAACCCGCGCGGTTGGACGCCCGCCTGACCACTGACTCGACCAAATCGCGCGGAATAGGTTGACCATCCACAATACAGGGGAGCAGGCGTTTAATGGTGGCTTTTTTGAGTTTGTCGTCCAGGCGGCTGCCATAGGCGGCTTCGGCAATGTCGGCTGGAGCAGGCGCGCCATAAAAGGGAATGTAGATTTTTTTCGTCTTCCCTTTTTCGTCCTGTACTTCAATGGGGTGATAAGTATGCCGCCAGGCGCAGGTCTGGTGCCAGTTCTCGATGCGCTCCAGAAACTCGGAGCCTTTCAGCGCGCGGTAGTAGATGATGGACAAACGAGCTGTTACTTCTGTTGAAGTGTCAAGCGCAATAACTATCACATCTTCCCTATCACCAATTTCCTGACGAAATCCTGCAATTTTTTTCTTGAGCTGGATGCCTACTTCCTGTGCTGTATCGGCAATAATTCTTTCTTCTTGCGGTAAATCACCATAAAGAGCTGCATATGAATCTTCTGTGGGCTGCGGAACTTTTACGCCATTAATTGCCCATGCAACAACAGACATATCACCTGACTGATACCCCTGTCTGCTGATCAACCAAGCAAGGGTAAAATGTGCTTTTTGTGATATTTCCAACCCGACTCCACAGGCTTGTATACCTTCATCGTCTGTAAAACGTCCACGAAAGGTAAAGCCTTTATCATCGTTAGCTGAAATAATTTTGGCGTTATCACCCTCACGACGGATATACTTTGGATGATTATTAGTGAGAAGACGTTCTTCCCCAGTTACTATGCACAATCCCTTGTCTTTTCTACTTTTTAAATAGTAATTACTCCAGCTTTCCCACAGAGTTTTGTCACGCCATGCTCGAGATTCGTCACCTTCTGTTGACTCAACCACCCACCGTACAAAGGACTTGTCTTGGGATCCGACTACCGAAAAAATATCTTTAACACCTCTATCTCGTTTTGCATCCTCCTTGTTTTGAAGCTTTCCCTTGCTGTCCAGTAACAAGATCTTTTGATTTACCAGATCGCGCATCAAACTTTTATTCTTAACATACGCCAAGACAGCACAGGCTTTAGGATGGCTATATTGTGAATTGCACCAATCTGTCAGCAGTTCTATGAAATTCCTATAAGGCTCTGCCGGGTCACTGGTAAAGCCAGAAGTAACTACGCCTCCATAATCAATAAAATCACCTGCCAGATATTGCAGTGAATCAGAAAGAGGGTGACACGTTGGCTTTTTCCCCGTTCTTCCCGCAGAATTTTCTGTCGCAGGAATTATCGTGGTTGAGTCTTCCTTATCTACAAGCTGAGCTCTACGAAAATTCCCTTTTCCATCAATCACAACTTCAATATGCGTTTGCGTAGTAATGTGGCAAATAGGTAGTAAGGGACGAGCCGCATCTGTTGAATAACCAATCATGTTCTGGCAATTCTCATACGTCTCGTACAGACTTTGAATCCAGTTCATCTTACGCCCCTCCTTCCGCATAGCCTTCGAGCAAACCTTCTTCCGCTAACCCAACGCTGTCGGGCGGATTGGCTTTCATTCGGCGCACAAACTTGCGGATGATTTCCTTGTCATCAGGCATAGGAAATTCGATGATGCCGTTAATCATCTTTGCCCGCCAGAAGCGTGCCCAGAACTCGCCAGGTTTGTTTTCATCAGGGTAATCAAAACCGTGGAACATCAAGCCAAAGGCCATTTCGCCGTAGTTATCGTAAAAACTCTTGCCCTCGCCGAACTCGCACGGCTCAACGTAGCCCTGACATTCGCGCGTGCCGAGAAACACATCCCGCCTGCCGCCGCGTTCGAGCATCCGTTTGGCAATCCAGTAGTGTTTGTGGTCGTTGCGGTCATGCTCCAGGTCAGGGCGATTCTTGTTCCAATCGAAATGCGCCTGCACCTGATACTCGACGTCGGCGAGATAGGTGTAAATCGAAAGGTCGTTTCCGCCCGACTGGTATTTGATGGGCTTTGCGCCGCGCGGCTGTGTGCGGATGGGCTTCATCACCCGCACTTTGTCTATGAACCACACAATGGTCGGCTTCCAATATACCGAACTCAAGATTCCCTTCAACGCTTCGTAGGTGGGAACCTGGTACGAGTATTTTTCGCCGCCGATGCGGGTCAGCGGGTCGGTGAACAGAGCATACCTGCCCCACACCTTGAACGTCACGCTGTTTGGATATTGCATCGAGACCTCCTTTTTGTTCGTGTCATTGCGAGCCCCGAAGGGGCGAAGCAATCCCCGCGTGTTGGAAGATTGCTTCGCCTGCCGCTCGCAATGACATTATTGGATGAGTACTTCCATGCCGCTGACTGGCTCTTCGCTCCAGCCAAATTCATCGCTGTAATATTGTTTGTCAAGGTAGTAAACTCCTGCTCCTTCCTGCGCCTCATGGACGGCGCCCGCTTCCAAAAGTTTTTTGAGTTGACAGTCGAACAAATTGACCGAATATCGCTGCGCCCGTTTGAGCAACTTTCCCTGCTTTTCCAGCGCGAATGCGTCGCACAACTCTGTGATGATTTCCTTCCCATCCTCATATGGCACAACAACGCCGCGCATTGGTGAATCTATCACCCGAAATTCTCCAGCGGCAGATTTGAACGACTGACGCATAAGGATTTCAGGGGCGGCGTCCTGATGAGTTGCTTTATAGGCTGTTACTGAAAGTTCATTCATCGAAAGCAGGTTGAACAAATCATCATTTCTGCCTGCGGATGAATTCGCGTTCACAGGATAGCGCATCTGGTCTTTCCGCGCCTGATAATAAAAATTGTAATATGCAGCGATGGCGTTCAGGCCAATTCGGTCGTTGTCAAATTTGTCAGGTGTCATGCTAAAATCATCGAGAACCCTTTGAGCATGCTCACGCCCGATTTTGATTTCTTCCAGTTTGTCCAGATTCTCCTCCCGCGGATTTACCACCCACAAACTCCCGCCGTCTTTGCGCAGTCCGTGACGGTTGCAGCGCCCCGCCGATTGGGCAATCGAATCCAATCCCGCCAGGGCGCGGATGACCGCGCCGAAGTCAATATCCACGCCCGCTTCGATGAGTTGCGTGCTGACGCAAATCACGGGTTCTTTGGCTTCCAGGTTGGCTTTGATTTTATCCAGCTTATCCTTGCGGTGCGCGGGACACATATTCGTGCTTAGATGGTAGAGCGCCGCGCCCAGATTGCGGCTCTTGATTTCCTGATATAACGCCTGCGCTGAAGCGCGTGTATTGACCACAATCAGCACGCTGCCTTTTTCCTCCAGCGCTTTTTGGGCAAGGTCGGCAATTTCGGCGTTGGTCAAGCCGCCGGGCTTGCGCTCGTCATGCACCTCCACCCGTTTCAGTTTCTGGAACAATTCCGCTTCGTTCCGAATGATTTTTTTCTCTTCTTCGATGGTCAAAGCGCGGTAGGGGTTTTCGGGCAGTTTATCCAGCGGCGGCTGGGTGGCGGTGCAAAGCACAACGGTCGCCCCGCAGTCGTGGGTCAGGAAGCGCAGCGCCGCGTTCAGCATGTGAACGATTTTGATGGGAATGGTCTGCACTTCGTCCAGGATGATGACCGAGTTCGCCAGTTGGTGCATTCGGCGGGTGTCGCGCGTGCCTGAACCGAACAACGTTTCCAAAAACTGAACCTGCGTGGTGAAGACAATCGGCGCGTCCCAGTTTTCCGCCAGCAGGTTGTGGCGGCGCGTCTCCTGTTCAGGCGTCAGGTTGGAGTGATGTTCGAGAACGACCTTATCGCGCTCTTCTGGTTTTTCCAGAATTTCGCGCACTTTGTCTGCGTTCTGTTCAATGATAGTGATATAGGGGACAATATAAAAGACCCGATCCATCTTATGCTTCTGCGCGTGATGCAGGGCGAAGCGCAGACTCGCCTCTGTCTTTCCGCCTCCCGTCGGGACGGTCAACTGGTAAATGCCTTTGGGCTTTTTCGCCGCCTCCAGGCAGGCTTGCGCCACCTGCGCCCGCAGTTGATTGACCTCCAATGCCCGCCCTGATTTTTGCGCCGTTTCCTGTGCATACTCCGCATACTTTGCCTCCAGCCGTTCGATGAGAATCTCCCAGGGAACATACTTCCCGTAATTGCGGACTTCCTCGTTACCAGGGTTCTCGAAATCGGCGGTGTTCAGGCGGTCGGCTTCCAGCACACAGCTGAGCAGAAAACGCGCCAGCAAACCATGTTTGAAGGGCAAAGTGACGTCCTTATCAGAGTCTCTCATGCCCATTAGTCTTTCAAAAAAAAGTTTTTCAATCGGCTGCGAGAGAATTTCGTCCAGTTGTTTTTCGATGTCGGGCAGTTTGCCTTTGGCTTCAGCGAGGTGCGTCAGGTCTTTGTCTTTGTTCATCCGCCGCTCGAACTCATTGAAGCCATCGGGCTTTAGGCAATCTATCAACCCTGAATGATGCGAAGCAATTGTCAGCGCCAAAAACTGCGCCAGAATTTTGCCCTCCTGCTCTCTGCCAGCGAGTTTCTCATAAATCAATTGCGCCCCGGCGGTGGAGTGGTCAACTTCGCCGCGCTTGGCTTCTGAATACCCGTCTTCGTCAGGGCTAATCTTTCCCTCTTGTGTCCGCAAATAATCTTGATATTCCTTGCTTGCTTTTCCAAAATCATGTAGCAAGCCGATTATTCTACCAATCTCTGGAAGTCCAATTTTGGTTGATAGTTTTGCGGCGATTTCAGCCGTCTCTTGTAGATGCTCCCATAACAATTGGGCTTCATTATCACTTTTTCGCCAATGAGCAACAAGGTCAACTTCCCGTTTGATTTCACCCACCCCATACACCCGTGCGAGTCGCTGCACTTCCTTTTCTAGCTTAGCCCGTAATTCCGGGGGTTCCAACACCTCACAGTCCGCGCCCCAGCCGCGGATCCAGGGAAGCATTTCCTGCGGTTCGGCAATAGTCGCTTGCCAGATGGTTGATCCATCATCTTGATCCACTAATTTTTGGGATGGATGCCAGAGACTTTCCTTAACCCGATTCGCAACCCGCTGACTAAAACGTAACACAACAGTTGTAGGTTCTCTATCTATGTACCATATACCCCAGGCGTCAGCGAGTAAGGCGCGGGGATCAAAAATTTCTGGGATTTTATAGGAATCATTAGTTTTTTCTGCCCGTTCTATCCGTTCAATTTTATATGTTCGGATAGCACCGGGTGGTTCACTAAAACAGATAAGCTGGGTTGTCTGTCCAATAGCATAGGGTTCTATGAAGTAAGGACTGACTGTGTATTCAAAAGTTTTATTAATCCGTTCACTTCGATGCCAAATTTTTACTTTTTGTGAATTGGCCCAACCTTCGGTTAACACCTCGAGGACCCGGACATAGTTTGCATCATCCTTCTGGACTTCACCATCCATCATATCCGCAGACAGAATCACATGCTGGCTCAGCCTGGAGGCCCACTTCTCCATGGCAAGCCCCAATTTTCGCAGAGCCGAAGCCGCATGGGGGTTCTTGCGATCCATCCGTGTCGCGAGGAGTCTGCTAGCCAAATGGAGCGACATTGCTTCGTGCAAATTGATGCTTAAGTTGATAAGGTCCGCGTTTTTATCAATTTTTAGCTTATTCTCATCGGCATCATCAATATAAATTGATGCAGGTAAATCCGCGAGATCCCGATTAATTGTAGATCGATCCACCTGGAGCCGTCGGGCTAAATCTGCCTGGGTTAACCCCTCAGGGTGAGCTAGAAGGAGTTTTTCTATTTGTAATAGCCTGCTAGCCTTATTTTCCGCTCTGTCCATTCTTAAACACCTCAATACTGTATTTTTTATTAGTATACCACCGCTTTGTTGCAGGTAATGCAACAAAAATCTTTTTTTGATGATCCTCTTGCAAAAATCGGATTATAAAAATAAAGCCCGCTACCTTAGCAGTATCTTCAACCCGTACAAAGAGCAAAATTATTTAAAAGTCATGGGAATAGACCACTTATCAGACAAACATGAGCTACAACAACTTGATTCGGACAGACCTCTCCCATCGTTCAATCTGTTTCATTCTATGTTTAACGAATTATGTCGAACGTTCGAGGATCGGCAAGATGAAATACTGCAAAATTTTCAGCGCCGCCAAACAAACCACACCGGTCATAAGGTACTTTTTCAGCCGGGTCCATTGGTTTTCTCGTATCATTGCGGCGCTTATTCCGAATGGAGTTTGTATCCTTTCCAGTACTGAAGATTACCCTGACTGTTCTTTTTACACCCCCACGCACAGTCCCTCTCCAGGTCCCGGAGCGCTTTACCAGGGGACCGCGCCATCTATTTCTGCAGCCGGCTCGGCTCTTGGGGAGGTCTGTGTTCATCTACCCGCAACATCGCCAAAAAAGCCTTGTGTTGCTCGGTGATGTATTCTTCAAAACAGTCCTGTAGATCGGAAAGAAATGTTAAAAAGTATCTGTGCACCACCCAGGATTTCTGTTATTCTTTTCAAGGATAGGGTCTGTGCCTCCTTTTGGTGGTTTGTGCTAATCTCATCATACAGGATGTTCTGGACTCTATCCATTACTTTTTAATCAATCTAATTACAAATGAAGTGACCTGGTTAGAAAATACGTTGCATACCGATTTTTGCAAGAGGCTCATCCACGTATGTTATAAAATAGGATGCTATGTAAAAAATAAAGGGCCAGCGTATATAAACACTGGCCCTGGTCCAGCATCGGCTTACCCTGGCTAACAAATCCGGGAGTCTACTGGCCAAAGAATGCGCGTACACGCATTCCTTTTTATAAAATATATTGTATCTCTCTAGCGATTTGTCAATACCTACATAAAAACGCTATTCCCTCATCACAGCCCATCAAAAAATACCCCCATTCGAACGAAATTCTAACAGCTAAATTCTATCGAACGGGCATAGGTGATATAATTTCACCTCTCCGCAAAAACACTCCCGTTTTTGGCCTCTTTTGCATTGTGCCGTTTTCCCTATGTCCGTGGGGGATATAAGCAGGCCAATTCTTATTAATTTCATTATCCAGTGAATCCAAAAAGCTAGCAGCACTAAATGCACTTCCGGCAATGATTGAAAAGAGGACAATGTTAAAAACGGAATCAGATAGAGGCAATAATCCAGATGTAATCCAAGTGATAAAAACAAAGGTTATCGTTGAAATTGAAAAAGGAAATCATGTATTTACTGAGGTTTTTGCAAAAGTGACAGACTTTTGCAAAAACCTCACAATATTATTACATTAAAAATACAAGGGGTATGCAAAGACATACCCAAGGATGGTGGGTGCCGCTGGACGCACCTTCCATTAAAATCGGTATCCTTCCATAATATTGGGTGAGCTTGTAGAGTAATGTAATATGTGGTTCGGCAGATTACCAGGATTTTAACCCTGTCTTGTTTGCCCCATACGTAAGTTGTTATAATGAAAAGAGGAGGTTCGGTATGCCGCAAACCCATGGAACCGGTGCCTTAAAAGAGGGGGAACGCTTTACACTAAAGGATTGGCGAGCCTGGCCGTCCAACGAACGGTGGGAGCTGATATCCGGTGTGGCCTACAGCATGAGTCCTGCCCCCAGGGTCTCACACCAGGAAAAGGCGGGGGACCTTTTTGCAGAACTACGCAATTACCTTAAAGGCAAGCCCTGCAAGGTCTATATAGCCCCCCTGGATGTGTTTCTGGAGGAGGATGCCGAATCGGGAG
>Ga0208198_1003222_pt1 | contig 11390 bp, 6 predicted proteins | sample AD_JPNTR2_MetaG_FD_184446 | JGI IMG/M metagenome (GOLD analysis project Ga0208198, IMG submission 184446) | Active sludge microbial communities of municipal wastewater-treating anaerobic digesters from Japan - AD_JPNTR2_MetaG (SPAdes) (version 2) | ecosystem: Engineered > Bioreactor > Anaerobic >... | reverse complement strand
AAGAAACTCGAACGGCGCGTAGCTGCCGAAGAAAAACAAATTGAAAAAGCAAGCCCCAAATTGCCTAAAAACAACAACAACAAACAATAAATCCAGGCAACTTTTAAAGAAAGATAGATGTAATGAGTGAGTGGAAGAACACGAAGTTGGAAGAAGTATTAACCTTTGGAAATGGTAAGGTTAAGCCAAAAAACAATGGTGCAATTCCCATATATGGAGGTAATGGTATTTTGGGTTTTGGTAATAAATCTAATTATGATGGTGAAACTATTATCATAGGAAGAGTTGGTGCTTATTGTGGTTCAGTATATTATGAAAATAAACCTATTTGGGTTTCTGACAATGCCTTATCGGCAAAACCAAAAGGTAAAAACAATGCAAAATTTCTCTATTATTTTCTTAAACAGATTGATTTAAATCAATGGGCAGGTGGTTCAAGTCACCCACTGGTTACACAAACCCTGCTAAACTCTCTTGAGTTTTCTATTTGCATTAATCCAAATACACAAGCATCTATTGCCTCAATTCTTTCCAGTCTCGATGATAAAATAAACCTGCTTCATCGCCAAAACGCCACGCTCGAAAAAATGGGCGAAACACTTTTCCGGCAGTGGTTTGTGGAGCGCCGCCCTGAGCCTGTCGAAGGGGAAGCGAAGGAGGAGTGGAAAGAAATTAAACTTGGTAGAATTGTAGATATAATTAATGGAGTTTCATATAACAGCGATGATTTGAATCCATCCAAAACTGCTATGGTTACATTAAAAAATTTCGATAGAAATGGTGGTTTTAGAATGGATGGTTTTAAGGAGTATATCGGTAAATACAAAAAACAACATATTTTGAAAGAAGGTGATTTGGTTGTTGCCCAAACTGATATAACACAGGAAGCAGGTGTAATAGGAAATCCTGTTATGGTAATAGGAAATCCAAAATATGACACATTAGTCTTTTCAATGGATTTAGTTAAGGTAATTTCTAAAGATGAAAATTACTCAAATGAATTCTTGTATCTATTAATGAAAAGTAGGGCGTTTAAAGAACATTGTTTGGGATATTCAAATGGTTCTACTGTTTTGCATTTAAGCAAAAAAGCAATACCTGAATATGAAATGAAATTACCATCAAAAAATTTCATTAATGATTTTTCTATCAAAATAAAACCATTAGTGCAAAAACAATATAGAAACCAAACCCAAATCCGCACCCTCACTGCTTTGCGCGATACATTGTTGCCGAAGTTAATGAGCGGAGAGATAAGGGTATTGTAAAGACAAGGCATGCCACGAATGTAAAGACAACGCATGCGTTGTCTCTAAAAAAACCAATATGACAGACAAATTTCAAAATAAATACCGTATATCATCTGCCCGTGCTCCTTTCTGGGATTACGGATGCACTGCGGCTTATTTTGTAACGATATGCACACAGGACAGAAAATGTTATTTTGGCGATGTGGTTGACGGAAAAATGAATTTGTCGGACATTGGTATTATTGCCGATGTTTTATGGCACGAAATAAAAAACCATACACAAAACGTTGAATTGGGACAATTTGTGGTGATGCCCAATCATATACACGGAATATTGATTATAAACAATGACAATGACGTTGGGACAACGCATGACGATGGAATAACGCATTCCGTAGAGACAACGCATGCGTTGTCTCTACCACATGCGTTGTCTCTACCGCATGCGTTGTCTCTACAACAACAACAATCCCCACCACAACAAACCATTGGACAAAAACGATTTCAACACCAGGGTAAAAATACATTATCATCTATTATTGGTTCGTATAAATCGGCGGTTACAAAACATGCACATCGTTTGGGGTTCGATTTTGCATGGCAATCAAGGTTTCACGACCATATAATCCGCGACGAACAATCGTTTCAAACCATTGCGAATTATATCGCCAACAATCCATTGAAATGGGGAAATGATAAATTTAACAAAATGAATAAAAATATTAAATCATGACCCGAATCACAGAAAACAACATAGAAGAATTTGCCATCGAGTTACTGGAAAAACTTGGTTACGAATCGGTTTATGGTCCCGATATTGCCCCTGACGGCGACACTTCGACTGGCTCAATGTTCGACAAACGGGAAAGCTACGAACAGGTTTTACTGATCGATCGGTTGCGTAAAGCCCTAAAACGTATCAATAGAAACATGCCCGCCGATATACTTGAAGATGCCCTAAAAGAAATCCGGCGTATTCACTCACCGGAATTGTTGACGAATAACGAAACCTTTCACCGATTTTTAACCGAAGGTATTCCGGTTTCAAAGCGGGTGGATGGCGATGATCGGGGCGACTTGGTTTGGATGATCGACTTTAAAAATCCGTATAACAACGATTTTTTGGTTGTCAACCAGTTTACCGTTGTGGAAAACAACCATACCAAACGACCCGATATTATTTTGTTTGTTAACGGCATTCCGTTGGTAGTCATCGAGCTGAAAAATGCTGCCGATGAAAACGCATCCATTCGTTCGGCATTCCGACAAATAGAGACTTATAAATCGTTGATCCCAACGCTTTTCACTTACAACGGTTTTGTGGTTATTTCCGATGGGATGGAAGCCAAAGCGGGAACCATTTCGTCGGGATTCAGCCGTTTTATGGCATGGCCTGTCTGCGTACAACGCACAGGCAGAAAATCTGTCGATGGAAAAGCCTTTATGTATAACAAGTTTTATACATATGTTATAGAATGTGAAGATGGTAGCTATTATATTGGACAGGCATCAGATTTAGCATCCAGATGGAATCAACATTTGTGTGGTCAAGGAGCTGAATGGACCAAGACTCATAAACCAATCCGAATAATTCACCATGAGATTTTCCCTAGTAGAGAAGAAGCAGTTGCCAGAGAGAAGGAATTAAAAACAGGTTTTGGAAGGAAATGGATTAAAAGAGAGATAGAAGCAGGGAGGAATAAGCCATTTTTTCCAGATGGAGAAACCGAGATTAGAGCAAAATCAAACTCAGATACAATAACTTGGCATCAAGGCTATATCAGCCAATTGGAAACCCTCATTTTGGGTATGCTCAACAAAAAAACGCTGATTGATTTAATCCGTCATTTCATTGTTTTTGAAAAAACGAAAAAAGAAGATCCCGAAACGAGAATTATTACCATAAATACCGTTAAAAAGATGGCTGCCTACCACCAATACTATGCGGTGAACCGTGCAGTAGAATCCACACTAAGAGCATCAGGATTTTCGGTTGAAGAAAGCCTGTCCCGCCTTGGCGGGGAAACGCCGTTGAGCATGGTAATGGAATCTCCTGAAAATTACGGCTTACCGGGTGTGAAAAAACAACCTGTGGGCGACCGTAAAGGCGGTGTAGTTTGGCACACCCAAGGAAGCGGTAAATCACTTTCGATGGTTTTCTTTACCGGGAAAATCGTGTTGGCAATGGATAATCCGACCGTTGTGGTGATTACCGACCGTAACGATTTGGATGACCAGCTTTTCGATACTTTTGCTGCTTCGAGACAGCTGTTGCGACAGGATCCGGTGCAGGCGGAGGACAGAAATCATCTGAAAGAACTTTTAAAAGTTGGTTCCGGCGGTGTGGTTTTTACCACCATTCAGAAGTTTCAACCCGACCCTTCGACAAACTCAGGGACTCAGGCTGTTTACGAATTGCTTTCCGAGCGCGAAAACATTGTGGTCATTGCCGATGAAGCTCACAGGAGCCAATACGGATTTAAAGCCAAAACCATTGACGATAAAAACGAAAAGGGAGAGGTAATCGGTAAAAAAGTTGTTTATGGCTTCGCCAAATATTTGCGTGATGCGTTGCCTAATGCAACGTATTTGGGTTTTACGGGTACGCCGATTGAAAATACCGATGTAAACACGCCGGCTGTTTTTGGGAATTATGTGGATATTTACGATATAGCTCAAGCTGTAGAAGACGGGGCAACGGTTCGTATTTATTACGAGAGCCGGTTGGCCAAAGTAAATTTGAGCGAAGAAGGGAAGGCTTTGGTAGATGAACTGGACAAAGAACTCGATCATGAGGATTTGACCGATGAACAAAAAAATAAAGCCAAATGGACTCGGTTGGAAGCGTTGGTGGGCAGTGAAAACAGAATTAATCAGATAGCTAAAGATATTATCGAACATTTTGAACAACGGCAAACTGTTTTTGAAGGCAAAGGGATGATTGTTACCATGAGCCGCCGTATTGCTGTCGATTTGTATGAAGCAATCATAAAGCTCAGACCCGAATGGCATTCAAACGAACTGAACAAAGGGGTCGTCAAAGTGGTGATAACATCTGCATCGTCCGATGGTCCGGAAATTTCAGCCCACCATACAACCAAAGAACAACGCCGTATCTTGGCTGACCGGATGAAAAATCCGGATGACGAGCTTAAACTCGTCATTGTTTGCGATATGTGGCTCACGGGTTTTGACGTTCCTTGTCTGCACACGCTATACATCGACAAACCTATGAAAGGGCACAATCTGATGCAAGCTATTGCGAGGGTCAACCGGGTGTACAAGGACAAACCGGGAGGTTTGATTGTAGATTATTTAGGAATTGCAGCCGATTTGAAAAAAGCATTGGCATTTTATTCTGATGCCGGTGGTAAAGGTGACCCGACTATTTTGCAGGAACAGGCCGTTGAATTGATGTTGGAAAAATTGGAAGTGGTTTCCAATATGTATTATGGGTTTAATTACGAAGAGTATTTCGAAGCCGATACTTCCAAAAAACTTTCCATCATTTTGGCTGCCGAAGAACATATTTTGGGGTTGGAGGATGGGAAGAAAAGATACATTAATGAAGTAACTGCCCTTTCGAAAGCTTTTGCAATAGCTGTACCTCACGAGCAGGCGATGGATGTCAAAGACGAGATTGCATTTTTTCAGGCGGTGAAAGCACGTTTGGTGAAATTTGACAGTACGGACACCGGTAGAACCGATGAGGAAATCGAGACGACTATTCGTCAAGTAATCGACAAGGCGTTGGTAACTGAACCGGTTGTTGATGTTTTTGATGCCGCAGGATTAAAGAAGCCGGATATTTCAATCCTTTCCGAAGAGTTTTTGATGGAGTTGAAGGGAATGGAACATAAAAATGTTGCGCTTGAAGTATTGAAAAAACTTTTGAATAATGAGATTAAATCGAGAGCCAAAAAGAATCTGGTGAAAAGTAAGACCTTAAGGGAAATGTTGGAAAACACCATCAAGAAATACCACAATAAAATACTTAGCGCAGCCGAAGTTATTGAGGAGCTGATCAGCCTGAGTAAGGAGATTGTGGAAATGGACAAGGAAGCCAAAGCAATGGGGTTGTCCGATTTTGAATATGCTTTTTATACGGCTGTTGCCAGTAACGACAGTGCAAGGGAACTTATGCAAAAAGACAAATTACGTGAATTGGCCGTTGCCTTGACAGAAACCATAAGACAGAATGCTACTATCGACTGGACAATTAAAGAAAGCGCAAAAGCAAAATTGAAAGTGTCGGTAAAAAGGTTGCTAAGAAAATACGGTTATCCGCCCGATATGCAAATGCTTGCGACAGAAACGGTGTTGAAACAAGCCGAAATGATTGCAAACGAACTGACGACATAGAAAGCCATCGCACAGGTGTAAACACATTTGCAAGCCCACACTAAAACCAATATCTGTCAAAGAGCTTGCCTGCCTTAGCGCAGACAGAACAGAATGCCCACTTGCTAACAGCGGATCATAAACTATTGCCAAATTAGTGTTTCATAGGGCAATTACTCGTAAATTTAAGCCTTAATTTAGCTATGCTAAAGTCTGACGAAATTCAAATTACAGGTAAATTTATAATTCAACATTAAAATCAAATATTATGAAAAAATGGTTATTATTCTTATCAAGCTTTTGTATTGCTGTAACTATGCTTTATTCACAATCCCCGGATTTTACAAAACTTTTGGGTGAAAACATGAATTGTGTAGTCGATATGATTCCCACGGCTGATGGCAATCTCATCATTGCAGGAAATAATAAAAGCCAAACCATGGTTTTTGTTACCTCGGTGAACACTGAAGGAGAAATAGTATGGAGCAATTTTTTTATTGGGGAAATGTTGTGGTATTCTCGGATTGTACAAAAATCGAACGGGAATATATTAATCCCAATGGGCAACTTCAATCCTGTATTACTCGAATTAAACAATCTTGGTGACTCACTTGGCAGTATTACCTTATCTGAAACTACAGAATCATATTTCGGGTCGGTCGTTGAACTTCAGGACTCATTGATTTTTGCAGCGGAAATTATTTATAACGATGACCCCTTTTTTCCCGATGTTGACTACAGTTATCTGGTTAAAATTTCTGAAAACGGCAATGTGATTGAAAAATACCTCTTCAATAACGAAATAATAATGGATATATTACCATATTCGGGGAATCAATTATTTGTTTTGGTTCATCCATACGATACCATTCACTCATATGTCGCAAAGTATAATGTCAGCGGTGAATTACTTGCAACCAGTTCATGCAATACATTATACCCATATTTGAACCGTTTATTTGAAATAAATAGTTCATCATTTATTGCTGTGGGTTATAATAATATAGAACATGCCAACATGCAGGGTACTTTATCAAAGTTTGGTATGGATCTTCTGATTGAATATTGTAATGGTTACGATGCCAGTTATTTTTCTTCGGCTACTCATCTAAGCGGCACTGAAAACATATTTGTCTTGGGGCAAAACAATGATTATTGCATAATTAATACAGTCGATCCATTAGGAAATATCACCTCCGAATATCAAATATCTGATTCCCTTACCGGCAATACCATAATCAGCAAGGATAATTATATTTATGTAGCAGGTGATAATAATTATCCAACAAATCCTCGTGCTTGTATTGTAAAGATACATCGCGATTCAATTCCCTCAAACATAAATGAAGTTGAACAAAATATTTTTAGGGTCTATCCCAATCCAACATCTGATTTTGTGTATTTTGAACTTGATTCAAAATACAATAATCCGCAATATCTAAATAAATATTGTATTTCTATAGAAATAACAGACTTGACAGGACATTTGATAAAAAACTTAGTAATTGAAAATGGAAAATCTGTTTGGGATACCCGAAATGTAAAATCAGGTGTTTACATATACAAGATAAACCTACCTGAATTCTCTACAAAAGGTAAAATAGTAATAAAAAAATAGTTCATTGAAACATCATTTTAAATGAAAATGATGGATAAAACCCCAACCCGAAATTGCATACACATTGGGCAATCACACAGGCCAGGTTCAAATCCAAAAATGCCCAAAGGGTAGGCAATTGCCAGCACATGGAGAAAAAGGGAATAGTTAGTACGTTGGGTAACACAGGCTCATAAGCAATGCAGGCAGTATTGGTAGAATAAAAACTATGTACACTCAAAATTCATAGTAGTAGCATGTAAATTAATTACTTCAAAACCAGCACTGCTCATAGCCTGGGACGGTTATTAGCAATAAGAATAAAAAAAGAAAGGAGAATTGGTAATCTTGAAGAGCCTGACTACCTTGTAAATAACTATGAGAAATAGTTTTACCTCTGCCAAGTAAAATATTAGAGGTAATAGTATATTGTTTTAGCCCTCTAAATCGCTGAACTGATTAGTGATAAAAAACACTAATTTTTTACAAGATAAAAAGGACATGGAGTTTAGAAGAAAAATTTTCTATTCTCAAGGAAGCTGAAAATGAGTGTGTTGTGAGGATGTTGTGAAAACCTGTCATAAACAAGGTATTTATGCAACAACCTATTACGAATGGAAAAAGAAGTATAATGAAGACGGGGAGTCATCTCTTTTGCCAGGGGTTATGCCAAACACGAAAGAAAAGACATCAAAAGTTACATTTATAACTTGGATTTAAAAAGTAAAAACCTCCCTTCAAGGAATAATTTAATTCAATACGACCTGAAACAAATAATTAACAAGAAAGGAGGTATGCGAATGTAGAAAAAACTGAATAAACCGATGTTTCACCCAAAAAACAACAAGGATGAAAAGAAAAATACAAACATATTATTTTGAAAAGTCTTTCAGTGAAAAACTCGTTTCGATGAAATAGAAGCGGGTTTTTTATTTTAGGTAAAGGGGAAGGGTTAGGTAATAAAGTGCGGCCGCCACTACGTGGCGGCCGCACAACTCCCTACTTAATAATCACTTTCTTATTATATATCCCTTTTTCACCTATAATCTTCAAAATATAAATCCCTTTGGCGAATTTGTTTACCTGAATCTGCTTTTGATATCTCCCAGAAAAACTCTTTAGATTTTCACTCATGACCAAAGAACCTGAAGCACTCACTAATTCAATAGTTATATTTTGCTGTTCTTCAGTAACAAACGATAAATTTAGAACCTCACTCGCCGGATTAGGCCAAACATGACATTCCGTCATCAAACCTTGAGATTCTATGCCTACATTAAAAGTTTCGTAATGTACTTGCCATCCATTTGCATTAATCCCACTATTAGTTTTCCATATCATGTAAACTTGACCGCTGGGCGAGGTAACTGGTGCAGGTGGATTGGAAGAAGGATAACTTCCCGAATAGGTTGCTAACAAAGTCTGTGTGGCCATGTCGTAGATCTTCAACCAGTCATTCTCGGGTTCTGTTTCAAAATAATCGAAAAATACGGTAACCGAAGAGGCATATAAAGGAGTTATCTTAAAAGTACAGTTCGAGTTGTTATTATAATAAAATGCACCACTACCATCATCAAAGGTAGTATCGTAATCGGTAAAGGTTTTTGTGCCTGAACAGTAAATGGGAAGATTTGCTTTGAAATTCAAAAGCCAACCCTGAGAAGTAACCGAGCCATTAGTAACCATGTGGACCAAAACTTTATTACGACTCGAGGTAAATTCAGGCGGCAGGTTCGTGCCAGTATATTTCCCGATCAATGGAGCATCTTCATCTTCACCATCATAAATATATAATGTATCACCTGTGCCCATGTCAAAACGATGAAAAGATATGGTAATACTGGTAACGGAATCATATTCAGTTTGAGGATTAAAAAGCCATTTTGCATCGGTGTTGTTAAGATAATCAGCCACTGGCCCTGAACCATCTTCTATAGTTCCGACAAGGTCTTTAATCTCAGTAAATGAAGGAGCATAATAAGGATAACCCGTTCCGGGATAAAAATTACGTACCATGGCTTGTTGAGTTGTAAAACCACCAGCATTGGCCAGGGTATAGTACCCATTCAGATAGCCATCCCATCCAAAATTAAAATGAAAATTCCGAGGGGTTTGGTCATCATAGCCATCTACTACAAAAGCATGTCCCGCACTCGAACCAACCTCCAATCCTGAATAGTACACCGGATATCCATTGTCGATTTGTTCTTTTACCATATTTTCCCACACCGTTGATGTATAGTTCAAACGTTGTAAATATTGAATTTGATTGTTATAACGAAAATAATTCCGTGCTGCAGCTGGAACATCGGCCGATGAAGCTCCTGAACCCGTAGCACTGTAATCCATTTGTACGGAAACTCCCGTATGAAAACCAATCAAAGCAATAGGTAAATTAAGAGCCACAGGAGAAGTATAAACCATACCATTCCAATTATACTGCGTTTCACCAAAATTGGCTGAAATATAACCGTATTGTGGCATGTAATAAGTATAAGAACCTTGTCCCTGCAGAGGCCATCTCCAGTAATAAAAAATCTGACTCATGGCAGTAGCTACGCAACCAACATAAACATGACCTCCCGGGCCAGCAGGATCAGCCGGGCAATAATAATTATATGGATCATCTTGATTCCATTCGCACGGTAAGAAGGGCTCAACAGCCTTTCCTCCTTTCTTTAAAGATTGGCCAGATAAAAGCTCATTCCATATTTCAGCAATTTCTTCACTGGCCTCTATGGAGTTGTCTCTTAAAAATAAAATTTGATTCCTATAGTCAGCCATCATACCTCTAAAACCTTCGGGCTGATTTTCCTCACTATAAAAACCAGTAAGCGAATATCCAATAACAGGATAAAAAGCATCATCTGCCGAAATTATGGCAAATCCTCCCTCGCTGAAGTTAAATGCATACATCACATTTTGGCCGTTTGCCTTGATTTGGAAGGTCTGGGCAATACTTCCCTTATACCCGGCTTGCATACGATACTGATTCTCCGCAGCCTGCTGTGCCTTTCCCAATGAAACTTCTTTTGCCATGGCACTTCCAGCTGCCATGAATAACAATAGACTAAGTAAATAAATCTGAAATCTTTTCATCCAATTAAAATTTTATAGTGCAACATAAATGAACTACAAAAGTAAAATAATTTCACTTTTAAACATTAAGGATAGTCGTCGAATTTGACATAAGATTTACCTTTGCCTATTAAAATCATCATTGATGAACAGGCCTATTCAGCGAGTTGCAGCTATTCATGATCTTTCAGGTTTTGGAAAGGCTTCACTTACAGTGGTTATTCCTATCCTTTCTACCATGGGAATTCAGGTTTGTCCTCTGCCCACTGCTATTTTATCCACTCATACTCGATTTCCGGGATTTCAATTCATCGATCTCACCCCTCATCTGCAATCTATTATTAATCACTGGAAACAACTTCAGCTGAGTTTCGATGCTATTTATAGCGGATTTCTCGGTTCTCACCAACAAATTGAAATCGTAAAAAATTTCATTGATGATTTTAATACCGACAAAACACTCGTAGTAATTGATCCTGTGATGGGGGATGATGGACATTTATACCAATCTATCCAACCCGAGATGATTACAGGAATGCGAAGCCTTGTCTTGAAAGCAAATGTAATTACACCTAACCTCACTGAACTTACCTTTTTACTCAATGAAGATTATGATCCAACTATAAGTGAAAACAAGGTGAAAGAATATATTCAGCGAATGATGAACTTAGGCCCTGAAACGGTAATAGTAACAAGTGTTCCTCAACCCGAAATGCCCAAACGAACGGCTGTTATTGCATATAGTAGGTTGGATGGGCGTTTTTGGAAAGTCAGCTGCGATTATCTCCCAGCAAGCTATCCAGGCACTGGCGATGCATTCGCCAGCATCATTACAGGCTCTCTCCTTCAAGGAGACAGCCTTCCCATTGCCCTCGATAGAGCAGTTCAATTTCTATCCTATGCCGTGAGAGCTACCTTTGGTTATCAATCGAATTCTATTGAAGGTTTGTTGCTCGAAAGAGTATTGCAAAACCTTCATGCACCTGTACAAATTAGTAGCTATGAACTCCTCGATGAATAGGGTTCATTGAATTAGAATACCATAGACAGGGTAATGGTTTGTATGATATAGGAATTCGATTTGCACAAATAAAGGTTTTGTCTTCATTTCCCCCAATTTTCGC